>ERZ827512.754-NODE-754-length-38249-cov-3.541211_pt1 | contig 38249 bp, 27 predicted proteins | sample MGYA00519916_ERZ827512 | MGnify/ENA primary metagenome ERZ827512 (study PRJEB31778, sample SAMEA3449335) | human gut metagenome | biome: human gut; feature: human-associated habitat; material: faeces | place: United Kingdom | collected 2010/2012 ... | reverse complement strand
GTAATTTTGAAGCAGATTTAGGAATTTATACAATAGTAGCAATTCTCTTAATTATTTGTGTTGGATATCTGATGGATCGGTGTATTGTAAGAAGATTTTTACGAAATTTTGCGATTTGTAAGATTCCATTTCAAAATTTATTTAGAATTATATGTATTATTGGATTTGTATGGACAATGTATACTTATTCTGTTCAGGAAAGATCATCTATTACATGGCTGTATGTGGCAGTCCAAATAATTTTGGCACTAGGATTATTGTATATTACATCATGGTTTTACCGATGGAGCAAAGATCAAAGAATTCGGATGGAGAATGAACAGTTAAACTATGAAAATAAAGTCATGAAAGAATATTGTGAAACATTAGAAAAACAAATGGAGACAATGGAACAGTTTCAGAATGATATTGTGAAGCAGATGGAAGAAGTAGAAGAGATTGCGAAAGAAGCAGAAGACGATGAAGAAATTAAACAGTATGCGGAAGAATTAAAGAAGACGTATGAAGCGATTCATCAGGAGTTAAAAGGAAATTAAATAATGTGATTTAGAGTGTTTAAAAGGTATGATTTCTGAGAAAAGAAGCTTGGAGATTGTGCCTTTTTTGTATGGACGGAAATGATGCATAAATAGACAAGAATAAGACATAAGAGAACAAAATATTTAGAGGTATCAATGATAAAATAAAACTGAAAAACAAAAGAAAATATAAGGGATTATAACATATGAATAAGAACATACTTGTAAAGAAAGCAAATAAAAAACAACTAATTATACTATTTATAATCGTAGCAGCAATAGCAAGCATTTCATATTCTAAATTTTATTCAAAAAAAGCAAAAAAAACAGAAGATGATACAGCAAAACAAACGATTGATCTGAATTCGAAAGAATATGATATGTCTCAAAATAAAGAATACATAGAGGATCTGTTTTCTGCGCAGAAAGTTAAAAAGTGGAAGAAGTTAACATTATTAGAGAAACGAGAACGACTTGAATATATTATAAAAAATCAATGTGTAAAATTAGGCATGGAAACCGTTCCACCATTGATCCTTTCAGAAACTCAAGACAGCGATAGTGAGACAGCAACAATCGTTGCACAATATTCAAAAACAGAAGATTGTATCAGGATTAATTTGGACTATGTAAATAATTACCCAAGAACTTCTATGAGTGCACTGTGCCATGAAATGAGACATCGGTATCAAGTAATGCAGGTATCGCTTTATGATCAGTTGAAGAAGGACAAGAAATATAAAGATTATATGAATATGGAAATGTTTGAGGATATCAAGACTTATAAAAAAGAGATAAAAAACTATAAGACAGATTATACTGATTCACAGGAAGAATATAGACAACAAGAAGTAGAGAAAGATGCAAATGAGTATGCGGGGCATCAGATGTCGGAATATTTGAGGTTTTTGGTGAAGTAGGAGTTGAATAAGAGGATATAAAGAATCAGTTTCAGGAGAAATTTTGAAGCTGATTTTTTACTGCATAAATAGACAAGAATAAGTCATAAGAGGACAAAAATGTAAAAGCTATAAATGATAAAATGGTAATAAAGAAGACGTAAAAAATAAAAAGAAAGGGCTACTCAAGTATGAAAAAACACAGTAACATCCATAAAAAATTAATAACAAAACGGTGTATATTAATAATAATCAGTATCATTATAATTATATCAGTAATACCACACAGTATAAGAGAAAAAATTAGCAAAGAGAGAAATGTATCTGCCGAAGTAAAATTAAAAAATCCACGAGTAGTAAAAGATAATTCTATGAGAGCAAAGCAAAAGGTTACGTGGGATTGTATTTATTTTGGAAGTTATCCCCAAACTGAGATTGTGGATAAGGCAGAAACTAGTGGTGTGTATGAAAAAATATGGAAGGAAAAAGGGGACTATGAAATTGATACAACAACATATGCAAAATTAAAAGAAGCAACTGGATGGAATAATGATGGAGATATAGTAATAGATGGAATAAAATATCGAAGAATAAACGAGGATGATGCAGTTTTTGTGTCAGGAAGAGATCAATTTTACGACTGGAATAAAGATAAGAGAGGGACATATCATTATTTCCGCTATGATAAAATTAAGTGGAGAATATTAAATAATAGTAAAAATGACCTTTTGCTTATATCAGATAAGGCGTTAGATAATCGAAGATATAATGAAGATATACGAAATATTACATGGGAAAAAAGTACGATTCGAAGTTGGTTAAATGGATATTCGGCATCAGAAAATAGTATCGGAAAAGACTACTCAAAAGAAAATTTTATTGAAAGTGCATTTTCAAAAACAGAAAGAGATGTAATTAATAACACAAAAGTAGTAAACAAAGATAATATTGATTATAAAGTAAGTGGGGGAAATGATACAAAAGATAAAATTTTTCTATTATCAGAAACAGATACATATACAAATACAGCAAAAAAATATGGATTGATTAGCGATAGAGGTGTGTATGATGAAGGAAAATTCTGTAAAACTAGTACTTATGCAAAAGCAATGGGGACATTTAACAGTATAGCAAAAGGATATATAGGTGGCTGTTGGTGGTGGTTGCGTTCACCTGGTCAATATGAGGATTGTGCCGCAGGAATATTTGAATATGGATATGGTTACAATAGCGGATATTTGGTAGATGATTATGATAATGGTGTTCGCCCAGTTATAAAATTAAATATAGCGGACACAGATTTATGGTCTTATGCAGGAACTGTTTGTAGTGATGGAACTGTAAATGAAAATTCGAATAATAATACTTCTACAAAAGGATTTTGTCAGAATAATGAATATGTAAAACAACTTAATCCAGAACAATTATTACAAAATATTAATATAGATGGCGGAAAGCTGAACTCTCCACAAATAAAAATTTTAGGCAATCAAGTGACACTATTAAGTATGAAATCAAATGTAAAATTGCCTTTAAATGATTCGGTGCAGGCAATTTATGATCCAAAGGAAAATAAAGTAGAGGTACTGATAGGATTTAAAGAAATAAGTGAAGATGCAGCGATTTCAGCTGATGGTAACACAACAGCATATTGGAGTCAATCTTATAAACAAGTAAAGAATCTTTATCAAAAAGTAAGTGGGAAAAAAGTAACAACAACAAAGTTATGGAATGATTATTCAAAACTTAGAGGGAAATTGAAAAAACAGAATGAAGCAGGTTTAGGATTAAATGTAAAGGCTTCTATAGCTGGATATATGGAATTTTCTTGTGGAAATGGAAATGTGGAATTTTCAGAAGGTGGAATTATCACGGAGTTTGGAACAGGTGCAGATTATGATTTTCATTGGACACCACCGTTTACAGCAGTTTATACACGGGTTGAAATTGGAGTTGATGCGAATGGAAAAATTGGTTTAAAGTATACAAAAGCAAAACAAGCTGCGTTAATAGGCAATTTAGATGTAGATGGAAAACTGACAGGGGCTATTGGGATTGGAACGCATAAAGGAGGAACTTATGCAGAAGGACAATTGACAGGATCTTTAAAAAATACTCTGAAATTCCCAGTTCAAACAGCAGAAAAGAGTCTGAGTATTATTGGAAATCTTAAAGCTAAAATTAATGTAGCTGTATTGAATTATGATTTGACGGAAAATAATCTAGAACATAGTTTTGGGAATTATCAATTTTTCCCAAGAACAACTACAGCTAAAACAAAAATAAAGAAATTTAATTTAAATATAAAGGCATCCGATTTAGGATTAGTGAAAAGAACAGGATTAGATAACGCAACAGATAATCTGGTTTCATATTCGCAAAATAGATCCTTTGAAAAAAATAATTGTTTTTCTAATGCGTCTCCGCAACTAATATCACTTACAGGCGGGAAGAAATTATTAGTATGGAATGATGATGATCCTCGAAAAACAGATGAAAATAATATAGCTATATTTTATAGTGTGTACGATGGAAATAAGTGGAGTGAAGAAAAAATACTTGATGATGAGGGATGTTTATGTAGTACAGTCTCATATATTAAAAACAATGGTAAAGTAGAAATATTATTTTCTCGTTCTAATGAAAAAATAAAGCAAGGAAGTACACTAGATGATACATTAACTAAGATGGATTTATACACAGCAGAGTTTGATGGAACAAAATTTACAACTTCTAAAAAAATTTCAACGGAGCAGAATTCTTTGTATGAAATGATGTATGGAAGTGGAATGGACAAAAATAAAGTTTATTATAGCTGGGTAGAAAATTCAAATAATTCATATTTCTTATCAGAAGGTATAAATAAGATTTATATGATGGAAGATGGAGAAAAAACTCTAGTTCAAAAAACAGACAATGTAGTATCGGATGTAGTTATAGATTCAAAAAGAAAACGAATAGTATGGAAAGAAATTTCAAAAGATGATGAGCAAGTAAAACTTTATAGTTACGATGGAAAGATTAAAGAGGAATTACCAATTGCAGAAAATTGTTCTAATTTAAAAATAGAAGATGAAGAGTTGTTTTACATGACAGAAACTGGAATTGGACATATAGATTTAAATACAGGGTATGAAAGTGAAATAATACCAGTGAATCTTGATGATTATGAAATTAAAAAATTAGGAGAAGATTGTTATATTGTATATCGTCAGACAACAGAGGATGGTGGACAAGAATTATGGATGATGCATGGAAGGAATGATGAATGGAGTGATTCAATACAAATTACAGATAATAAGTTTTTTGTGAAAAGTATGAGTATTAACATAAATGAAGAAGGACTAATTATGGCTGCAAGAAATTTGGCTGAAATTACAAAAGATGGGGTTCAGTTTGACAAAGGAAATCTTGTTGTGGATACATTAGACGATTATGCTGATTTAGTTTGTGGAAATAGCCTTATTTATGATGAAAATAGTATCAAACCATCAGAAAAAATGACATTTACATATACGGTTTATAATAATAGTCAACGGGATATTAATTCATATCAAGTTGAATTAAAAGATGGCAATGGAAATACATTGTTAGAAGATACGATAGATCACGAAATAAAAGCGGGAGAGAAAAAGGAGGAGATATTGGAGTATACGCTTCCGAATGAACTCAAAAAAACAGATGTTGCTCTTACCATAAAAGCACCATATAAAGAAAAGAATATAAACAATAATAGTTGTTCTACGACTTATGGATATGCTGATGCAGAGATAACAGATATGGAATCACAAAATGGAAAGGTTAGAATTACTTTTTGTAATAATGGATATGAAGATATCGATGATTTTAAAATCAGATTGTATATGGATTCCAAAGAAACAGAAGCTTTATGTACTTATACTGGAGAAAAATTAAAAGTAGGAGAAGCAAAAACAATGGAATGTGTTATTCCAAAAGATAAATTAACTAAAAGTGGAGGAAAAGGTTCATTAATTGCTGAGATAAGTATATCAAATGAAGAGGATATAGTGGGAAATAATACAAAATATATAGATTACTTTTGGGAAAAAGAAGGTGTAGTGAAGGATAACACAGAGCATCAAAAAGATGTGGAGAAAGACAATACAAAATATACAGAACATTTTGGAGAAAAAAAGACTCTAATAAGTAAAATTAGTATTACAGGAATATCTAAAAATATTGCAAGAGGTAAGAAAATTTTATTAAAAGCAAATATCTATCCTACGGAAGCTTCTAATAAAAATGTCACTTGGAAATCTAGTAATCGGAAATTTGCTACAGTTAACAAAAATGGAGTCGTAACGATTAAAAAGAAAGCAGCAGGAAAAACTGTAACGATTACAGCAATTGCAAATGATGGAAGCGGTAAAACAGCGACTTATAAGATTGCAGCAATGAAAGGTATCGTAAAGAAGATTACGATACCTGGCAAGAAATCCGTGAAAGCTGGAAAAACATTGAAATTAAAAGCCAAAGTGAAGGCAACGAAAGGAGCCAATAAAAAACTTATTTGGAAGAGTAGTAATACAAAATATGCAACAGTCTCTAAGGATGGAAAAGTAAAAACAATGAAAACTGGAAAAGGAAGAAAAGTAAAGATTACAGCAATGGCAACAGATGGAAGCGGAAAGAAGAAAACCGTAACAATTAAAATTAAATAACATATAGACAAATAATAGTTATTTTAAAAGTATAAAAGGTCATGATTTTTAGAATGTAAAAACTAAAATCATGACCTTTTATATGTAAACGCACAATAGCACGTACCTTTTTTTATTAAAATTACTCTGCTATCATTATCCTATACAAAATATAAAAAGTCAAAAAAGTTAAGTACTTAACTTTTTGTACTTGGTGTTTGTGATCTCTCAAAATGTCCATGATATGACTTTACTTGCGGGTTCTTCCGCATTTATCCGTTTTTATGTTATACTAATTAGCAGAAATGTTAGATGTTAAAATATTAGGAGATCTCGAAATGGATGATGTAAATACTAAGTTATGCGTAGATGAGTTTTATCCAAAAGAAAATTTAGATATAACCGAAATAAAGCAGCAAGAAAATAAAATTTTAATACGAATGAAGTCGACATCCAAGATTTGCCTATTTTAGGTAAAAATGTCCAATTAGAAATTCATTCGCATGAATATAAATGCATTAATGATGATTGTATGGTAAATACTTTTTCAGAAACATTTAATGGATTTCTTAACAATTATAGTCGTATGACAGAAAGATGTGCAGATTTTATCTGTACATTGGCACTTGAAACAAGCTGTGAAGGGGCGGCTCGTGTATGTAAATATCTAGGAATAAAAATAAGTGGAGATACAATCATTCGATTATTAAAGAAACGTTTTACACAAATGGAGATTGAACCAACAGGAGATTGCATTGGCATTGATGATTTTTCTATAAAAAAAGGGAATCCCTATTGTACTATTATATGTAATACTGATACACATACCCCTATTACTGTGTTGGATGGCAGAGATGGAAGTTCTTTAAAAGAATGGCTTAAAAGCAATAAACATGTAAGAACAGTTACACGTGATAGAGCATCGGCTTATGCCAAGGCCATAAAAGAAGAAATACCAGATGCAATGCAGATAGCAGATCGATTTCACCAGCATCAAAATTTTCTTCAGGTTATAAAAAAATGCATAAATACAAGTTTTCCACAGACTATAAGAATTGAGAACAAAGATAACAAACACGAAACTTGCACTGCGATCAGTAGTAAAAAAAAGCTTATTTGATGTGGATAATTTAACTGACTATCAAAGAAAAAGATATGAATTATTAACAAATATACAAAAAATGGTTGCATCAGATTTTAGTGATAAAGATATTGCTTTAGCTTTAGGAATTAGTTCCCGAACTGTTAGAAGGAACAAACATTGTGATCCCAAAAGGTGTTGTTGTTTAGAAAATGTTTCTACAGAAATATATAACTATAAAAACAGAATTCTTGAATTAGTTTCCGAAGGATATCATGCAACTGGAATTGCAAAAAAACTAAAAGAAGAAGGTTGTTCTTCAGCAATATCTACTATACGAAAAAATGCTGTAAAATTTGCCAAAGAATATGGTTTCAATATTAGTAAATGTAGAAAAGGGGCAAAACTTGACATTCAAAAAGAGTTGAAAAAGGTTATAAATAATACGGTTACGATCAAAAAAACAGATCTTATAAAATTTCTTTGGACAAATGATAATTCTAAAGTGGAAGAAATAAAAAAAATATACCTCAAATATCCAATACTATTGAAAATAAAAACATGTATAAATGAGTTTCGAAAAATATTTATAAAGAGCTCCTTTGTGTGTATTTGTTAAGATTGGACACTTTAATTTTACCACAAATGGATGCTCTTTTTTTATTCACTTGATAGATGAAGAGAAAAATTTGATTAAAATATAGTAACTATGCGACTTTCAGTCGCTAACACAACGAAGTCGTGAATAATTCAGGATAAAGGAAAAATCAAAATGCAACTAACAAACAACCTACTACACACCCTGATCATACAATCGCTCTCCACCGCACAAGTCTACCTAACTGGCTGTACCATTTTCTCAGTCAAAGGCAAAGACAGAAAATATATTCTCATGATCAGCATCTTAAAATGTCTGATCTACAATGTATTATCAACTATCATTTACGAGCAGAAAATAGGAATTGACATGTGGGTGGTTGGAATCATAAATATGGCATTATTAATGCTCAATTTTTCAGTAATAAAAATAATCACAGGGATGGAATATTTAAAAATATTTTTGGGTTCAGTGATACAAGAACTATTTACAATGATAGCAGTTGGAATGCCATATCTTTTGATTTATGGATTTTATAATCATGATTTTAATATCAGTAATTATCTTGATAAACCGTTAAAAAGATATGTTTTATTGGCAATGGTCATTATTATATTTCTGATCAGGCTTTCATATAAAGTTGCCAGAAGATTTCTCTCAGATTTTGCACGAAAACCAATTAAACATAGAAAATTGTATATGATAATTGTTATTGTAGAATTTGCTTGGTTGATTTTTGCATACTTCAAAGAGGTAGATAGTATTGGGGCATGGTTTTGTGGAATTATTCAGATTGTGTTTTCTGCCTTCGTACTATACATAATATCTTGCATTTACCGCAAAAAAATGACAGAAAAAATTCAATGGGAAAATGAGCAATTACTTTGTGAGAAATCCTTGATACAAGAATATTATGAAATATTAGATGAACAGATTAGATTAAACAAAGAGTTTCAGGAAGATGTATCAAAACAGATGAAAGAAATTGAGCATCTAATTCAAGAAAATCAAGGAAATGAGGAGCTGGAAAAATATCTAAGTCAGTTAAAAGATAAATATCAGCAATTAAAACACAAATAACCGATAAACATTCTCAATGCCCCAAAACCTCTACACAATTAGACAAAAATATGTAATAAATAGACAAAATTCCTCCATCTAAAAATGATAAAATAAATATAGTTTATGTACAAAATTATTAATAATGTGCTAAAATAAAGACAAAGAGGATTGAAAAATAGTAATGAGAAAGATTGTAGTATGTGAGGATGGAGAAAGAGAAGCAGAGAAAATACAAAAAATGCTGCAAGATGATCAGGGGATTTTTGAGGAAGAAGTAGAGATATTTCTATATACAACAGGAAAGAAGTTAATTGATGATTGTAAATCTGGCAAACTAACCCCAGATCTTGTTTTTATGGATATTGAACTTCCAGATATGACAGGTATTAAAGTGGCGAAAGAGATCAATTATTTAGTGCCGTATTGTTATATTGTATATGTGACGAATCATGTGGATTATTTTACGGATGTATATAGTACAGAGCATCAGTATTATGTGTTGAAGAAAGAATTAAAAGAGCATTTTCCACAGATTAAAGAGAAGATCTGGAGGATGGAGCAGGAACATAATGACACAATTATAATTCCAATAAAGAACAAGCAGCAGAGGATGCTTCACAAAGAAAGTATTCGTTATATGGAGAGAAAAGGACGGAAAACATATATCCATGTAGTAGATGATGATATTGTAGAAACATCCCTCCGATTAGATGAGTTGGAAACACTTCTTGGCAGCTATTTTGTAAGATGCCATAATAGTTTTATTATTTCAATGAAACATTTGGATAATTATAAAAGAGAATGTGCAACAATGGATGACGGCGAGAATATTTCCATTAGCCGCAAATATCAGCCATATGTCAGAAGGCATTTTGTTCATTGGTCTAAGAAATTTTTTGGAGGAGGGCAGCAGAAGGAAATATAAGGAATGACGGTTGATAATAATGTGTTACATAACTTGATATTGGAAACATTGATGGCAATTAATATATACATGGTAGGAAGCATTTTGTTTCAATTTACAAGACGAGGAAAGAAAGTTTTTCTCGTCTTGTCTTTATGTAAATGTAGTTTATGGAATGTTGTGGATATGGCGTTATTAACACAGAAAATTGTGCCAGACGGAAGAATTCAGGTGATTTTAAATCTTCCAATTTTGATTTCTTTTTTGATCGTAATCAAAATATTTTCAGGCTTTGACTGGTTAAAAGTATTTTTAGGTTCCGTGATACAAGAATTACTTAGTTTTCCACCATTATTTTTATATTTATGTGTCTATCGTATTTATACGGGAGAATGGCATGGATTAAATGATATGTATGCACCACTTGGATGGTATGTAGTCATTGGATCGGCGCTTACATTGGTTGCAATCTATATTTATAAATATTTTGTAGAAATTATATTCGGTAATTATGCAAAATGGGAGTTAAAACAAAAGGGGATGTATTGGGGATTTATCATTGTTATGGTCTTGATTACATATGGAAGTGTCTGGACAAAAGATCATTCGTTTGAGGTAAGTCGTTATATTATAGTGGTCTCTGTGATTTCAGCTCTGTTTTTATATGAAACTTTATGGTTTTGGAGATGGCGAAAGAATCAGAAAACAGAACAGGAAAATAAGAATCTAAGATATGAAAATTCCGTTATGAAAGAATACTATGATACATTGGAAAATCAAGTAGAGGTTGTAAGGAAATTTCATCATGATATCAATAAGCATATGGATGTATTGAATGAGATGCTAGGCAAAATGGAAAACCCAGAGGTTAAATTATATTCTGAGCAATTAGAAGAAGTATATCAAGAGATGAAACCAGTTATTTATTGTTCCAATCCAATTGTGAATGCGGTATTAGTTAATAAAGCGCATCAATGTGAAGAAAAGCATATTAAATTTACCATTGATATGATGGGTTTTGAGACAAAGAAGATGAAAGAAATTGATCTGGTGGCATTATTGTCAAATCTTTTAGATAATGCGATTGAAGAATGCGAAAGAATTCAGGATAAATTAGATAAGAAAATTTACATACAGGGCTAGAGAATCCGCAATAATTTATTTTTAGAAGTAAAAAATACAACAGAGAAAGAAGTCATCGATTCTTCAACATTTAAGACAAAAAAAGATCCGAAATCTCATGGAGTTGGAATGAAGATCATAAAAGAAATCATAGAAAATTATGAGGGAATAACAGATATAGAAATAGAAAATGGAGAAATTGAGATATTAATTCAAATTCCAGATAAATAATTCCATCAAATCCATTGGAAACCACTACTCAAAATGTTAAAATAACCACAAAGGAAGTGATGCACAATGGAATATTACGGAACCTTGGGACCAACCTGTTGCGAACCAACGATTTTAAAGAAGATGTTTGATGCCGGAATGACAGGGATCCGGTTGAATTTATCACATAGTTCATTAGAAGGAAGCCATGCATGGATTTATCATTATTTTGAGGCAGCGAAGCAGACAAATGGCGAGAAGAAGTTAATGATCGATCTGATCGGACCAGAACTTCGAATTGGATATCTGGAAGGAGATATGGGCCTTTCAACAGGAGCACATGTGGCTATAGGACATGGTGGAATTTTAGTACCAGAAGAAATCATGCCGCATATCAGAAGAGATCAGGAAATTTTATTAGATGACGGGAAAATAAAACTGATCGCAGAACGGAAAATATCACTACGATCCTGGAGATGCCGCATTGTCTGTGGAGGAGTATTGACGGCACGTAAAAGCATAGCTTTGCCAGGATGTAATATCAACAATCCGACGTTAACTGAGGCTGATCTGAAGAATCTATCTTTGGCAAAACAATATCAAGTAACTGATGTTATGCTGCCATTTGTACGGAATAAAGAAGATCTGATTATACTAAGAGAAGCACTAAAACAAAACAACTGTGAAGATATTCGAATCTTTGCCAAAATAGAAAATATGACAGGAGTAGAGCATTTGGAAGAATTACTTCCATACTGTGATTATATTGTTATAGCAAGAGGAGACTTAGGAAATGTCATGCCATTATCCAAACTCCCCAAAGTGCAGGCATATATTGCAAAGGTATGCAAAGAACATAACAAAAATTTCATGGTAGTTACACAGATGCTAGACTCTATGATCCGAAACCCTTATCCAACAAGAGCTGAAGTAAATGATATTTATCATGCAGTTCATCAAGGAGCGAATGCATTGATGCTGACGGGGGAAACCGCTCATGGCAGATATCCGGTAGAAGCTATGAAGATGTTAGTAGAAACCGCAAATGGGAGTTTAGAAGAATTATGATGAATAAAAAATGGTGGCATAACAAAGTTGCATATGAAATTTACCCAAAGAGTTTTAAGGATACAAATGGCGACGGAATCGGCGACATTCCTGGAATTATCAGCAAGTTAGATTATTTAAAAGACCTAGGGGTTGATATTTTGTGGATATCTCCGATGTATCAGTCTCCGATGGTGGATAACGGTTATGATATTTCCGATTATTATGCGATCGATCCGATGTTTGGATCAATGGATGAGATGAAACAATTGATCAAGGAAGCAAAGAAAAGAAATATGTATATTCTGATGGATCTCGTTGTGAATCATTGTTCCAGTGAACATGAATGGTTCCAGAAGGCAATGGCAGATCCAGAAGGGGAATATGGATCATATTTTTATATCAAAGACGGGAAAGATGGGCAGCCACCGACCAACTGGAGATCTTATTTTGGAGGCAGTGTCTGGGAGAAGATCCCAGGGTATGACAATAAGTTTTATTTGCATTCTTTTGCAAAAGAACAACCAGATCTGAACTGGGAGAATGAGACTGTTCGTAAGAAGATTTATGAGATGATCTGTTGGTGGATGGACCAAGGACTTTCAGGCTTTCGGATTGATGCGATCATGAATATAAAGAAAGATCTGACATGGAGTGATCTGAAACCAGACGGTCCAGATGGATTCGCAGATGTATATAAGATCACAGGAAAAGTCGAAGGAATCGGAGATTTTTTGATGGAGATGAAGCATCGTTGCTTTGAACCATATGATGCACTGACCGTTGGGGAGGCTATGTTTGTAAAAGAAGATATCCTTCCACAATTTATCGGTGAAGACGGATATTTTTCTACGATTTTTGCATTTGAACCATGCCATGCCTATCGAAAAGGCAAAAATTATATGAACTATGACTGGCCACAGCCATTTGATGAATGGAGAGAGGAAACTTTTCATAATCAAGAGATTGTTGCCAAGGCTGGGTTTGAAGCGAATATCATTGAGAACCATGATCAGCCAAGAGGAGCAAGTCTGTTTATCCCAGAAGAAGATTATGGATTTTACAGCTTATCAGCACTTGCAACGATCATTTTCTGTGAGAGAGGTCTGCCTTTCCTATATCAGGGGCAAGAGATCGGGATGAGCAATCGTCAATGGAAATATGATGAATTTAATGATCTGGAAACAATCAATCAGTATCAGATCGCATTGAAGGCAGGAATGTCCAAAGAACAGGCATTGGAGATTGCAAGACATCACAGCAGAGACAATGCGAGAACACCAATGCAATGGAGTTCGGAAGAAAATGCAGGATTTTCAAAAGGAAAACCGTGGATGCCAGTTAATGAAAACTATAAAGTGGTGAATGTCGCAGAAGAAGAAAAAGAATATGGATCGATCCTAAATTTTTACAAGCGATTGATCGCATTTTATAAATCAGAAGAATATAATGAGATACTAACATATGGTGATTTCAGACCAATATATGAAAAAGAAGATCATATTTTTGCATATAGCAGGTCTTATGGATGTCAGAAACTGGTATTAATCTGTAACTTTAGTTCTAAGGAAAAAGATATTGAATTATCAGAAGACTATGAAAATGTTGTATTTGTGAATTATGAACAGACAACTGTCATTGGAAATACGTTAAAAATGAAACCGTATGAATGTGTTATTTATGAGATGTAGATCAAAAAAGAATCCTGAATGATCAGGATTCTTTTTTATCTTTAGTAAAAATCTGGACAGTGGAGCGTGCCAAGTGAAAAATTTAAAAAGAGAAAAATTGAGTGATTTTTTAGGGCTGACAGATATTTTTTCTGTCAAAAATGTAGTAACAAACTAAAAAACGCCGCACGTCCAGACAAGATTGCCCAGACGGCCGGCGATTAATGATCATACTCCCATGTGGTTGATTCCACGTGCTCCGTCAGTCATATGACCTCATGGATATTAGGTTACTATAACTGGTCAGATTCGTCAACCCTGAATTTTAAGAAAATGTTATTGATATTGTATAAATTTTCAGACAATTAGAAAGAGGTTGTGTATAAAAAGCAAAAAAACAGGACATCCTCTGAATATGAGTAGAAAAAACATGATCAAAGGGATTCTGTTTCTGGCCATAGCATGTATGATTTTTGTGGCAGGACAAAGAAAATCCAATAACATAATACAGCAAAATCTGAAAAGCAATCTGATTCGGTTTCATGTGAGAGCTAATAGTAACAGCAGGATGGATCAGACATATAAATTGAAAGTAAGAGATGCCGTGATCGATCAGATCAGTCCAGAATTGAGTGAAGCAAAAACGAAGGAAGAAGCATTTAAAATCTTAAAAATGCAAAAAAACAGAATAAAAAATACAGCACAGGAAATATTAAAGAAAGAGGGAGTGAAACAAAAGGTAAACGTACATTTTGTACAAGAAAAATTTCCAGAGAAAAACTATGGCCAATATACATTTCCAGAAGGTATTTACGATGCAGTAAGAATCGATCTGGGAGCAGCAAAAGGGCACAACTGGTGGTGTGTCATGTTCCCGGATCTATGCGTAACAAAAGATGACAAGGTAAGGATCAACAATACAGCAAGAAAAAAGATGGAGAAACTTTTAGGGAAAAAAACGATCAGAAAAATAACAAAAGATAAATATCTTGGATGGTTGTTTAAAGTATAAGAAAAACGGAGCTGATACAGATCGTATCAGCTCCATTTTAAGTTCTGGAATTTATTCTAATGGTTTCTTTGCAGAGATAAGAAGTAGACGTTTCTTCTTATATACACGGAATTTGGTAAGCCCTGCATTCTTAAAATATTCTAAAGTCTCATAAGTAGAATGTCTGCGATCATCACCAGAAGTCAGATAGGATGGAATATTAGAAACAATTCGCAATGCCTCAGGAAGGGCAGATTCTCCAACATAAAGTCTTCCGCCAGGAACTAAGACACGAAATGCTTCATTAACAAACTTCTGTGGATCTTTAAATGTGTGGAAATCGTCACATACAGTGATCACACGAAAGCTGTTATCATCAAAAGAAAGAAAATCACTGTAACCTGTCTCAAAATGAAGTTCTGGCCAAGTTTGCTTTGCGATAAGAATCTTATCCTCAGATTCATCGATACCATATCCTTCAACATCCTTCCAGCGTGTCAGTTCATGTAAAAAGGTACCATCACCGCAACCGACATCTAATATATTATCTGTATCTCTGACGCATATTTTCTTGATCATTTCATCCCGTAAAGCATCTCTCATAAGAAACTCCTTTCGTATGCCTTGTGGTTTGTATGCCGTCTCTTTATTAACTTACATTATACCAGATTCTGGTATACATGGAAAGAAGAGCACTAATTTTTGATTATAACATAGAAGAAAAATTTGTCAAATAATCTTATGGATGCATTCGGTTAACATGAAAACAGGATATGTGTTATACTTATTTACAGTGAATACGAAAAAAGGAAAAAGAAATTTATGAAGAATAAAAAGCACATAGTAACTGGTATTCTGGCTCATGTGGATGCCGGGAAGACAACACTATCAGAGGCAATTTTATATACTGCAGGGAATTTGAGAAAAATCGGACGTGTGGATAATGGAGATGCATTTTTAGATACTTATGAACTAGAACGGTCCAGAGGAATTACCATTTTTTCCAAGCAGGCAGAGGTTTCAATGAATGAGATGGATCTTACTTTGCTTGACACACCAGGACATGTGGATTTTTCTGCGGAGATGGAAAGAACCCTGCAAGTGCTTGATTATGCGGTTCTTGTGATCAGCGGAGCAGATGGTGTGCAGGGCCATACTTTGACATTATGGAGTCTGCTTGAGAGATATAAGATCCCAACATTTTTATTTATTAACAAGATGGATCAGGACGGAACACAAAAAGATCAATTATTGAAAGAATTACAGGAACGTTTAAGCAGCGGATGTATTGATTTTGGAGAAAAGGGCAGTGATGAGTTTTATGAGATGATCGCTATGGAAGATGAGGCGTTACTGGATCATTATCTGGAATCAGGTGAGATCACGGAATCCAAGATTCGGGAAATGATCGCAGAACGTAAGATTTTCCCATGCTTTTTTGGATCAGCGTTAAAACTTCAAGGAGTCAATGAATTTCTGAGTGATTTTGCATTTTATACAGAAGAAAGAGAATATCCAGAGGAATTTGGTGCACGTATATTTAAGATCACAAGAGATGAAAATGGAAATCGTCTGACACATTTGAAAGTAACAGGTGGAAATTTAAAGGTAAAAACAGTTATTACAGAAAGTGATGAAAAGATCAATCAGATCCGTATCTATTCGGGAGAAAAGTATGAGACAGTAAATGAACTGCAGGCAGGAAGAATCTGTGCGGTTACAGGACTTTCAGATACGATCCCTGGGCAGTGTCTTGGAGCAGAGCAGGGCGGATATGAACCTGTGTTAGAGCCAGTACTTACTTACCAGATGATATTGCCAGAAGAGACAAGTGCAAGCGTGATGCTTCCAAAACTTCGTCAGCTGGAAGAAGAAGAACCAGAACTTCATATCATCTGGAATGAAGAATTACAAGAGATTCAGGTGCAGATCATGGGAGAGGTTCAATTGGAGATCCTAAAGAGTCTGATCAAAGAACGCTTTGATGTAGATGTGGAATTTGGACAGGGCAATATTGTATACAAAGAGACGATAGCAGATGTTGTAGAAGGTGTTGGGCATTTTGAACCGTTAAGACATTATGCAGAAGTACATTTGTTGATGGAACCGCTGGAGAGGGGAAGCGGAGTTGTTATCGACACACAGTGCAGCGAAGATGTATTGGATAAGAATTGGCAGAGACTGATCATAACACATTTATTAGAAAGAGATCATAGAGGGGTTTTAACAGGAGCACCGATCACAGATATCAAGATCACGCTGGCAGCAGGACGGGCACATCAGAAGCATACAGAAGGTGGAGATTTCCGTCAGGCGACATACCGTGCAGTAAGACAGGGGCTTCGTATGGCACAGAGTGTTTTATTAGAGCCATATTATAAGTTCCGGCTGGAAGTTCCACAGCAGATGATCGGAAGAGCTATGACAGATATTGAAAAGATGCAAGGTACGTTTGATACACCAGATACTACAGGAGAGATGTCAGTGCTTCAAGGAATAGCACCAGTTTCTACGATGCAAGGATACCAAAAAGAAGTATTAGCATATTCCAAAGGTATGGGAAGATTATTTACAACCTTAAATGGATATGATATCTGCCATAATGAAGAAGAAATCATAGAAGCCAGTGGATATGATCCAGATAGAGACCTTGAAAATCCATGTGGATCTGTTTTCTGTTCCCATGGAGCCGGGTATAATGTCGCATGGAATGAGGTACCAGAACATATGCATTTAGAGAGCGTTCTTGCGAAAGAAATCGAGGAAGAGGAATTTGATGAACTGACACAGCGAAGGGCTTATATTGAAGAAGAATCAATTGATACAGAGGAAATCGATCGGATTCTTGAACAAACATTTTATGCAAACCAGCATAATAAAAGTAAATGGAAGAAGAAGAAAACAGCAAGGCTTGTACAGGATTATCATACATCTGCAGAAAAATCATCGGTAAAAAGAGATATGTCCAAGAAATACCTGCTGGTTGATGGATATAATATCATTTACGCATGGGATGATCTGAAGGAATTATTAGATACGAATGTAGATGCAGCCAGAGGAAAATTACTTGATGAGATGAGTAATTATCAGGGAATGAAGGGCATGGAGCTGATTGTTGTGTTTGATGCATATCGTGTGAAAGGACATGAAACAGAGATCACAGATTACATGAATATTCATGTAGTCTACACAAAAGAAGCAGAAACAGCAGATCAGTATATTGAAAAATTTGCCCATACCCATGGACGAAAATACGATGTAACAGTTGCAACATCCGATGGATTGGAACAGATCATTATCCGCGGACAAGGTTGCCGTCTGCTTTCTGCAAGAGAATTAAAGAGAGACTATGAAGAAGCAAAAGCACAGATCAGAACAGAATATCTGGAGAATCAGAAAAATGAGAAAACTTATATGATGGATGGAATATCCTTGGAGAAAGAACAGCCAGAGAAGGAAAACTGATCATACAAAAATGGAGGCGGTAACATGGGGAAGATTTATCTGGAAGGTGCAGATAATACGAGAGACCTTGGCGGATTAAAAACGACAGAAGGTGCAGTGATCAAAGATAAACAGCTGATCCGCAGCAACCGTTTATCAAGGATTACGCAGAAAGATAAGATTTTACTGGAAACAGAATATCATTTACAGAAAATTCTGGATTTAAGAACACCAATGGAAGTAGAACAAGAGCCAGATCTGGAAGTGGCGGGAGCTGTTTATGAGAATATTCCGTTTTTTATGGAAAGCATGGTGGGAGTCAGCCGGGAGCAGGAAACAAGAAAACAGATGTTACATATGGAAGAATTTCCAGAGATGTCAGATATTTATAAGATGATGATCAAAGAAGAATTTTGCAGAAAGCAGATCTCACAAGCAGTCAGAGAGATTATGAATAAAAAAAATGGTGCGGTTTTATGGCATTGTACAGAAGGAAAAGACCGTTGTGGATTGTTATCAGCAACCATTTTATTTTTGCTTGATGTGTCTGAAGATGACGTGATGGAAGATTATCTAAAGACCAATAAAGCTGCGATCACAAGAGTAGAAAAATTAAAAAAGAAACTTCATTTAGCAGGATTGCATCGCGAAAAAATCGAAAAAATAGAGGGCTATTTTGTGGCAAAAGAAGAATTTTTAAATGCAGCACTTAAAACCATGAAAGAAGAATATGGTTCTATTAATCAGTTTATGATCAAGGGATTAAATATTTCCATGCAGCAAAAAGAGGATTTTAAACAAAAAGTATTGGAGTAGACAATGGAAGAGAAGAAGAGGACAATTGTTATGTTTGGGGATTCCCTGACCGACTATTTCCCAATGGAAAAATTAAAAGGTATAGATGCGCAGTTCATTAACAGCGGAGTTGCAGGGGATACGATCGCAGAGATGGGTGCAAGACTGGCTTATGACGTATTTCCATATAAACCAGATATCATTATCATGCAAGGTGGTGCAAATGATTTCCTGATGTCATTGTATCCAGGAGCAAGAGCTTTAGCGGAACGATTGATCAGACTTGCACGAAGGATTCGGCAGCAATTGCCAGATACAAAGATTTATATTGAATCTATGTATCCGGCATATACCAAAAGGATTGGATTGATGCCGTCCTGGGCAGAAGGAAAATCCAATGAAGAGATTCAAAAGATCAATACAGAAATACAAAGATTGTGTAAAGAAGATAACTTTGAATATGTTGATGTATTTGATAAATTGATCGGAGAAGATGGGCAGTTGTCAAGAGAGTATACCGTGGACGGAATACATTTGCAGGAAAATGCCTATGATGTTGTAGCTGCGATTATTTATCATTTGATGGAAGGTTGATCATTAACTTTCCAAATTACAATTTCAATACATCCAGATCTTCAGGTATATAAAGTGTTCCAGTATAATACTGCTTGCCTTCCTTCATATATTTTTCTTGACGATGCAGCATATTTTTATCTTCTGTATGCCATAGAACCAGATTTGGAATCTTTAGATGTTCTGCTAATTCACAGGCATCTTTTACCGTACTATGGTGTTTTTCATAAGGTTTAAAAATATCCCTCTCACCATACACACAAAATGCTTCATGAAGTAACCAGTCAGATCCTTTTACAAACTCATATAATGATTCACGATATGGCTCATCTCCAGGAAAAGATACTTTTGTTCCATGGTCCATAAGGCAAGTAAAACCAAACTGTTTTTCTTTTGTAGAGCCGATATCAAAGAATGTAAAAGAATCTCCAAGAATCTGAATCGTATCTCCATGTGCAATGACATGAAATACAATACGTTCATCAAAATGCTTATAAAATTTCTTACCAACGGTAAGTTTTGTCAGTGTTTTGATCGTATGAACCAGTTCTTCATGACAGTAGATCGTCATAGTGCCATCATAAGTTCCCTTGTTCATAGAAGTAGCGATCATACGGATCATCCAGACCATTCCTAAAATATGATCATTATGAGCATGTGTCACAAAAATATTATGAATGCTTTCAAGAGGGATTCCAGCTTTGTCAAGCTGAGATAGAATTCCATTTCCGCCGCCGGCATCGACAAGGAAGTATTCTTCACCTTTTTGCATGGCATAACAAGTGTTATAGCAATGAATTGCCTGTGCATTTCCAGTTCCTAAAACGATCAGTCGTTCCATAAAAATCTCCTTTATATATCATCATAAGTGTATAAAATCATCGTATCTTTCTGCATTATATTACATTTTTATGAAGATGGGAAATTCCTTTTTACGATTCTTGATATTTCCTGTCAGTCAGCTATAATAAGGATAGTGTATACATGGAGAAAGGCGAAGGAAAAGACGATGCTTAAGATACAATACAGAGATGCAAAAGATGGAGGAATCGAAGTTCTTCGTTGTTTCAGCAAAGAAGATCAAGTAGAGATTCCTTCGGAAATTGAAGGAAAAAGAGTTACGAAGATTGGTGATTATGCATTTTCTGCGCATAAACGAAAAGAAGACGAAGCAAAAGAGATTATGATCGGCGAAGACTTTTTGGGCAGTGAAGATGAACCGATGTTTTGTGGGGAGGCAGTAAAAGAAGTTTATCTGCCACCGGATACTGTGGAAATAGGGAAATATGCATTTTATGGATGTGTAAATCTGACAACACTTGGGTTTTCAGATTCTCTTTTAAGAACAGGAGCAGGAATTTTTACAGGATGCAAGCTGCAAAAGATCTACTATGATGTTTATGAGGATAAAAAAAGTGCTTTAAGAGACGTTGTAAGAGATACTCGTTTTCCATTGCAGGTAAATATCCGTTATAAAGAAGAAGAAAAACAAAGTCGTTTATTTTATCCAGAGTATTATGAAGAGGCTGTGGAAAATACACCAGCAAGAATTGTGGAGACACATTTTCATGGAACAGGATATCAATATCGCCAAAGTTTTTTGCGAGGAGAGATCGACTATCGTAAATATGATGATATTTTTCCAGTGGCAGCAGTTCAGGAAGATCTGGATATTGTATGGGAGATATTAGCTGGGCGTATGTTAATGCCATACGGGGTATCAGATTTTGCATGGATGCAATACGAGGGCTATGTAAAGCAGAACCAATGTGAGATGATGAATTATTTAAAAGAAGAAGATCAGATGCCATTTATCAATTTGATGGCTGAGAAGAATTATTTCAGTAAAGAAGGAATCGAAGCAGCGATCGACTGGGCATCCAGAAAGCAGAAAACAGAACTTTTAAGTATTTTGATGAACGAACAGCATAAGAGATTTCCAAAGAAAAAGAAAACATTTGAATTATAGATAAGATAAAGGGAAATGAGTAATGGAAGAAAATATCAATGAGCGTCTCAGTGAACTTGGAACAAAGATCCTTGCGACGACAAGAAATGAATTATATATCCATATGCGTTTTTTAGATGTGGCATTAAGCAGTTTTGCTTATGTGATCGATCCTTCTGTAAATGGTGTTGGAACGGATGGAATGTGTATGTTTTATCATCCAGGGGCTTTAGGAGGCATGTACAGGCAAAACAGAGTTCGGATGAATCGTGCATATCTTCATATGGTGCTTCACTGCATTTTACATCATGTGACAAGAAGAAAAGGAAGAGATAAGACTCTATGGAATATTTCTTGTGATATCGCAGTCGAATCAATTATTGATCACTGGCATTTAAAATGTATCCATATGGTGCAAACAAGGCTGCGCAAAGACATTTACGGACAGCTTGAGAGGAACCTCAAAGTATTGACAGCCGAGGGGATTTATCGACAGTTGGTTTCTTTTGGATTAGAAGAGAAGAAAATAAAAGAACTGCAGATGGAATTTCGAGTAGATGACCACCAGTATTGGCCAGAAGATCCCAAACAAGATCTTCATCAGGAAGTAGAAAATAAATGGAAAAATATCAGTGAAAAAACGGAAACAGATATGGAGACATTCTCCAGTGAAGAGTCACAACAAGCAGGGGATCTGATCGGACAGGTACAGGTAGAAAACAGAGACCGTTATGATTATCGTGAATTTTTAAGAAAATTTTCGGTTTTAAGAGAAGAAGTCAGTGTGGATCCAGATTCGTTTGACTATATATTTTACAGTTATGGACTTTCTATGTATGGAAATATGCCATTGATCGAGCCGCAGGAGTGGAAGGAAGTAAAGAAAGTTGAAGACTTTGCCATCGTGATCGATACATCAATGTCATGTTCTGGTGATCTGGTAAAGAAATTTCTGGAAGAAACATATGGTGTGTTAACGGAAGCAGAGAGCTTTTTTCATAAGGTAAATATTCATATCATTCAGTGTGATGAGATGGTACAAAACGACCAGAAGATCACAGATGAAAAAGAATTAAAAGAATATATGGAACATTTGGAACTGATCGGAGAAGGTGGGACAGATTTCCGGCCAGCATTTGAATATGTGAATCATCTGATCGAACAGGGTGAATTTTATCATCTGAAGGGATTGATCTATTTCACAGATGGAAAAGGAACCTATCCAAAGAAGAAACCACCATATCAGACAGCATTTATTTTTATGCAGGAAGAATTCGAAGATGTGGATGTACCGCCATGGGCAGTTAAATTGATCGTCGATGCCGAAGATCTTGATGAAGGAGAAGAAGAACATGAATATTAAAAGAGCAAAACAGGAAATCAAAGATTCCATTGAAGCTTATCTTACAAAGGATAATTATGGAGAATATAAAATACCATCCATCAGACAGCGTCCGATCCTTTTGATGGGCCCTCCAGGAATTGGAAAAACACAGATCATGGAACAGATCGCAAGAGAATGTGAGATTGGATTGGTAGCTTATACGATCACGCACCACACAAGACAGAGTGCGATCGGTTTGCCATTTATCAGAGAAAAAGAATATAGTGGACAAACATATTCTGTTACGGAATATACGATGAGTGAGATCATTGCATCTGTTTATGAAAAGATTGAACAGACTGGAAATAAAGAAGGTATTTTATTTATTGATGAGATCAACTGTGTATCTGAGACATTGGCACCAACAATGCTTCAGTTTTTGCAGTGTAAGATGTTCGGGAATCAGAAAGTACCAGATGGCTGGATCATCGTAGCGGCAGGAAATCCACCAGAATACAATAAATCTGTCAGAGATTTTGACGTAGTTACCTTGGACCGTATGAAGAAGATTGATGTGGAAGCAGACTATGAAGTGTGGAAAGAATACGCATATCAGGCAGGAATCCACCCAGCAATCCTTGCATATCTTGAAATCCGTAAAGAATATTTCTATCGTATGGAAACAACAGTTGATGGAAAGGCGTTTGTTACAGCCAGAGGATGGGAAGATCTGTCTCAGTTATTAAAAGTTTACGAAGAACTTGGAAAAGATATTGACAGAGAAGTGGTATTTCAGTACTTACAGCACCTGAAGATCGCCAAAGACTTTGCCAACTATTATGAATTATATAAGAAATACAAAGAAGACTATGGAATCGAGCGTATTTTAAAAGGACAATGGAATCAGGAAACGATCGGCAGATTAAAATTCGCAGCATTTGATGAGAAATTAAGTGTTGTCGGATTGTTAAATGGAAAATTATCCGAAATGTTTGCTGAATCTTATCGACAGGATGCTTATGTTACGGAATTATTTGGCTGGCTAAAACAACTTAAAACAGGCAAGACATTAAGTCAGGTAGTCAAAGAAATCCATGAGGACTTCGACGAAAAGAAAAAGACAGAGAAACTTGGAAAAGCACAGGAACATATGCTGCTTGATGTAATCAAGACTCTGGAGTCATATGAACAGATCAGCAAAGCTGAACATTTAGAAGCAGAAGCAGAATTTGAACGTGTGAGAGAAGAATTCAAGAAAGAACCAGCAAAATTAGAACAGCAGATAGAGAATACAACCAAAGCACTAGACAATGCATTTGACTTCATGGAAGAAGCCTTTGGACAAAGTCAGGAAATGGTTGTATTTGTGACAGAACTGAATGTTAATTATTACAGTGTCTGGTTTATCAAGGAAAATGGATGTGATAAGTACTACCAGTATAATAGAGGACTTTTGTTTGATGAACAGCAAGCGGAGATCATGGCAGAGATGGATGAACTGGAGAGAAAATTTTAACATAAAAAGATCAATCACAGTCATCCATTCTTCTAAGTTCAGGTAGTACAGTACAAAGCATCGTAATGAAGCAAAAGCCTCCACCGATCACATTAGAAACAGGTTCCGCAAGGAATACCCCGGAAGTTCCCATGTGCAATACATAAGGCATAAAATAAGTTAATGGAATAACAATAAATACCTTACGAAGCAATGAGAAAAAGATCGCATGTTTCTTTTTGTTTAGAGATTTAAATACTGTCTGTCCAATATACTGCAGATCCATAAAGATAAAAGCAGCAAAATACTGATTCAATGCAGGAATGGAATCTTTTACAAGTGAAGGATCAGAACTGAATACACGGATCAATGTACCAGGAGCAAAAATGATAATACTCCACATAACGGCTGTATAGCATAGGATCATAGCAGACATAACGATCATAGCCTTTCTTACACGAGCTGGACGTCTGGCACCATAGTTATAACTTAAGATCGGAGAACCGCCTTCATTCATGGCATAAATCGGGGTTTCCACAAGTTGTCGTACACTTGATACGATCGTCATGACAGAGATATAAATATCTCCGCCAGTCACAGAAAGTACATTGTTGCAAACAATACTTACCAGACCGTTAGTTAACTGCATGATAAATCCGGCAGTTCCAAGGCTGATGATATTCTTTGCATATCCTAAACTTTCTGACAGCTCATTTTTATGAAGAAAACGTACCTTTAATTCTGCTTTTTTTGTAAGGAAAAATAATACAAAAGAAGCAGAAAGACATTGTGAGATCACAGTTGCGATCGCAGCACCCCGAACGCCAAACCCTAATACAAAAATAAAGAATGGGTCAAGCAGTAAGTTGGCAACGGCACCGATCGCAACAGAAAACATTCCGATGGTTGAATATCCTTGCGCATTAATAAATGGATTCATTCCAATGGCGATCATAGATGGTAGTGTACCGATCAGATAGATCATCATATATGGAAAAGCATAAACGAGAGCATCCTTGGAAGCTCCGAATAATACCAAAAGCGGGCGTGCAAATAAAAGTCCAATGATCATCAATACGACAGCACTAAAACAAACCATAGTAAATGATGTATTCATGATATGGACAGCCTGTTTATTTCTCTTTTGCCCTCGGCTGATCGAAAATAAAGGAGCTCCACCACTTCCAAATAAGTTAGCAAATGCAGTAATGATCACAACCAGCGGAAAGCACAGTCCAACAGCACCAAGTGCAGCTGTTCCGATATGCGGGATTCGTGCGATATAAATACGGTCAACAATGTTATATAATAAGTTTAAGATCTGAGCAACAAGCATAGGAAGTGCAGCTGCAAAGATATTTTGGGTTACAGACCCATTTTCAAAATCAATTCGTTTCATTTTTATTTAAGATCATCTCTTTCCAGTTTCATTATATTTTTATTTATCATGGCATCGTTTCATTTATTCTATTATAATACAAATTGAAAGAAAATCTATATGGATAAAGGAGTAGGTATAGTATATGAAAATCGAATATAATGAAAAAGAAATCGCAGCAATGGCAGAATTCCACAAAGGAAACAGAGCAGAAGGTTTAAGATTACAAGAAGAATTCGCATCAGAATTTCGAAAAGAATATGCAGACAAAGACCACTGCCCATGTCAAAAAGCCTGTAGATATCATGGAAATTGCAAAGAATGTGTGGCAATTCACAGAGCCCATCAGGAACACGTTCCAAACTGCATGCGCCCGATGATCAATAAGAAATTAAAAATTTTGTCAGAATTAACGGAACATACATTGGCAAATGAGATTGAGGCACCGAAAGAGGTTTTGCGGAAGGAATTTCAAAAGTAGATTTATAAGGAATGCAAAGGTTACAAGGAAGTTATCCAGTGATCTAAATCTTTTATACGGCAAGAAAGTATTGATTTTTCTCGATGAATATGCAGATAAGCCAGCCATGATCATAGAATAAAAAAATTTATTAAGAAAAAAATACCTATTATAGAATTTAAATAATGGTGCAATTATGATGGGTGAGTTAAAAAAAATGAGAACTGAAAAAAAGATGACACAACAACAAGTTGCTGATTTGGTAGGAATATCTTTACGTTCTTATAAATCATATGAGAATGATGAGAAAAAACAAGGAAGTTTGAAATACAAATATATATTAGAAAAACTTTCAGAAATAAATCCAATAGACGAAGAACATGGAATTATTGATATAGAATATATAACTGAAAAATGCGGAAATGTATTTCAAAAATATGATGTAAATTTTTGTTATCTTTTTGGATCTTACGCTAAATCGAAAGCAAAGCCAACCAGTGATGTGGATCTGTTAATTTCAGCAAATGTAAAAGGACTAAAATTTTATGGATTAGTCGAAGAAATTAGAGAAGCACTACACAAAAAAGTAGATGTTTTAGAAATTAATCAATTAAAAGATAATTTAGAATTAACACAAGAAATATTAAAAGATGGGATAAAAATATATGGATAATGTTAACCCACGTTGCTTGCCGCAACGACATATTTTGGTGTAAATTCAATACATCAAAATATAAGGAGAGACAATAATTATGTTTAATGAGAATCTAAAAACAATAAGAAAAGCAAAAGGTTACACACAAGAAGAACTTGCAATCAAAATTCATGTAGTAAGACAAACTATCAGCAAATGGGAAAAAGGACTATCCGTACCAGATGCAGATACATTATCCAAATTAGCGGATGTATTAGAGATTAATGTGAGTGAATTATTGGGTAGTGAAATAAAAGAAGAAGCCAATAAGAATGAAGTAGCAGAACAACTTGCGAAGATTAGTGAACAATTGGCGCTTAAGAATAGACGGCATAAAAGAATATGGAAAGTTATTGGATTTATATTGTTGGCTGTGATTGTTATTAATATGCTTCTGGTGGTTTTGGGTACGGTGACATATAACGAAAAAAATGCGGATATTACTACAATTGAAGAGAAATTAAGATAAGATAATTTTCAAATATCCCAACAAATCGGTGTTGTAGATTTTATCTAAACTTCTGTTAATAAGTACAAAAATCATCAACTAATACAGTTTAACATACACATTGTGTAGTGATTTGAACAGCGTTCCGTTGTATGAGTCAGAAAGAAGATAAGAAAAAACGCTTTCAAAAATGCGGAGTGTCACCCTGTATTCTTATAAATATTTTTTCTTATCTTCTTTCTGACTCATACATGAAACACTATTACAAAATCTAGTAGTGATAAACTTTCTTTCTACTCCGTAAAAAATAAATCGTAACAATTAAAGTCAACATCTCCGCCACAACAACTCCCATCCAGATTCCATTCAATCCAAGCAAAATTGGCAGCAGCATAATACACCCAATCTGAAACAACAAAGTTCGAAGGAACGCAATCATCCCAGAAACAACCCCATTATTCAAAGCTGTAAAGAACGAAGAAGCCCAGATATTAAATCCATTGATCAAAAACACAAATGCATACAACCGGAATCCATGTAACGTCATAGCAAACAGATCAGCATCATATCCAACAAAGATATTGATCAGCGGATGGGCAAAAAACTCAGAGATCAAAGTCAGACAAACCCCAGTTACAGCAATTAAAGACAAACTCTTCTTCAACATATTCTTCAATTCCGAATGATTTCCAGCCCCATAATTATAACTGGTGATCGGAGCGCTTCCCATAGAATATCCAAGATAGATCGCAGCAAAGATAAAGTTCGCATACATGATCACACCATAAGCAGCAACACCATCTGCACCAGCAAGGCGCATTAACTGTGTATTATAAAGCATATTTACAACGGAAGAAGAAGCATTTGTCATAAATTCCGAAGAACCATTTAAACAGGTCTTTAATAAAATATCTTTTCTCCAGACAGGTTTCACAAGACGAAGACGACTGCTGTTATTTTTCCGCGCAAAATAGATCAACGGTACAAGCCCGCCAACATACTCACCCATGGCAGTTGCAACCGCAGCCCCGGCAACACCATAATGCATGACACCGATAAAGAGATAGTCAAACACAATATTGATCACGCCAGAGATCAAAGACATACGAAGACTGTAAGAAGGTTTCTCAGCTGTAATAAAGAAGTTATAAAAGATCGTCTGCATCATAAACATTGGCTGTGATACAAACATAATACGTCCATAAGTAGACGCATATTCAAGCAGCTGTCCACGCGCACCAAGTGCTATACAGATCTGCCTTATAAAAATAAATCCAAAGATAGACAGAATCGTAGCTCCGATCAAAGCAGTAAAGATCAGTATAGAAAAATATTCATTTGCTTTTTCTTCTTTACCTTCACCAAGCGTCTTTGCAACGATCGCACTTCCACCAGAACCGATCATAAATCCGATCGCTCCAACACCCATCGCAACAGGAAGGATCAGATTGACTGCAGCAAATGCTGTTTTTCCTGCAAAATTGGAAATAAATAATCCATCAATAATACTGTACATCGAAGTACAGATCATCATAATGATCGATGGAAAGACAAAACGGATCAGACGTTTGTAAGTGAAATGATCCGATAATTGAATCTTCATGATAGACTAAAACTCCTTTTCCTCTAAGATATAGTGTTTCGTATTTTTCTTTAAAATCTGAACATATTTTCTCGTAAGAGAAAGCAGCTGTTCACACTCCGAAGGCTCCATAGATTCAAATGTAGCATTTTCCATATCAAAGACAGGACCGATATGTTTTTCAGAAAATTCTCGTCCAAACTCTGTAAAAAATAAGTGGATATCCCTTCCGACGCCGGCTTTACGGATCAAAACTCCTTTATCTTCTAATGATTTTACGGAAGAATTCACCGTTTGTTTTGAGATGGAGTAAAGTTTGCAGATATCTTTCTGAGAGCAACCATCTCCAAGTTCTAACAGACAATATAAAATGAGAAATGCGGAATCTGTAAGATGCATGGAAAGAGCGATCTCCTGATAGACATCATCGATCATCTTATAGAGAGAATCAAATTCCTTTAAGGCACGATTTTGTTTCGATTCCATAGTGACTTCCTTTCTTATAACAATTATATCTAGTCCGATTTCGGACTTGTGTCAATTATTATTTCATAGGAAATCACTTTACGAGGTCATTCGAATCAGTTAAAATAAAGAGTCAGAGAATAAAGTACAACCAAAGAAGGAAGTTACCTATGAAATTTGCCTATGATATCCCAGATTCATTCTGGAGTTTATTTCGTTCGATGAACAGAGAACTTTATATGGAAGCCTTGCTGAAGATCAACGAAGAATATGAATATAACAATTATTATTTAAGTAAAGAAGTATGCCTTCAGGTATTAGAAGACTGGAACGAAAGCCAGCGGATCTGGTTATCTCCTGAAGAATTTGAATCAGAAACTGATGCAAGCCAGACACCGCCAAACAGGATCTTAAACTGGCTGATCAAAACAGGATGGTTAAAGAGGATCGAAGATTTCTCAACATTAACCACCAATATCATCATTCCTGATTACGCAGCCGTATTTTTAACAGCATTTGAAGAATTAGTCAACCCATCAACGGATGACACAGAGATCTATATCCAGAATGTATACGCAACACTGTTTTCATTCTGGCATGATAAGAAGATGAACTTAGCCATGTTAAAAACAGCGCTTGTTAATACAAAGAAATTAAATAAAACCTTGCAGGATATGTTACACAACATGGACCATTTCTTTAGCCGACTGCTAAAACAGAAATCATATGAAGAAGTGCTGGCAGAACATTTGGAAGGTTACGTCGAGGAGATCGTTGAGAAGAAATATCATATCTTAAAGACAAATGATAACTTCTATTTATATAAAAATGATATCAAACGATGTTTAAGAGAAATGAGAGAAGATATTCCATGGATGGAACAGGTACAGAAGAAAGCAGATAAAGAAAAAGGTGAAGATGTCTTAAGTATCATTAATGCGATCGAGCGTGGATTTGATGACATAGAACATCGAATTTCCAATATGGATAAAGAACATTCCAAATATATCAGGGCAACTGTAACACGTATGAATTACATGCTGAATGGGGAATCCGATACAAGGGGTCTGATGATCCAGCTGTTAAAGACAATCGGGGATTCTAAGGACAGCGAGGAAAAGATCGAGAAGGTCGGAAAGAGTATGAATCTCTCTCATTTTGAAGTGCTTTCAGAGAAGTCTTTGTATAAGAAGAGAAAACGAAGAGATTTTGCAAGTCAGGTGGAAGAAGAAAAGCAGCAGGAAGAATTATCAAGAGAAGATGTCCTAAGATTAAATAAGATTCATACAAGATACCAACAGGCTGAGATTGAAGATTTCATTGAAGCTTACATGCATGATGACCATATGGAAGTTAAGGATATTGATATCAGGGATGAAGAGTCCTTTGAGAAATTAATCCTTGCTTACGATTACAGTACGAGAAGAAACAGTAAATATAAAGCGATCGAGAGAGACGATAAATTGATCGATAATGGAAGTTACCGCTATCCGGCATTAACTTTTGTAAGGAGGAAACCGAAATCATGATACCGTATTATGAAGAATTGAATGACGAAGAAAAAAATGCGGTCACGAAAGTGATCCGTACGTTGTTAAAACAGACATTTGTATTAGAAAGAAAATATGATAAAAAGAGCGGAAGACTTGTATACAATAAAGAATTTAGAACCATTGACCTGCATCAGGAATTTTTAAGAGAATATTTTAAGATTTCAGGAATCGAATTAAGAGAAAATCTGCATCTTGGAGTCTTTTATATTGAAGGAGAAACTTTGATCGGAGAGAAGATTTCCAGATTATCAACCATTTATCTTCTGATCTTAAAATTATTGTATGATGAACATATGGCAGAGGCTTCATCGAATACAAGTGTGTATACATCATTAGGAGAAATCCATGAAAAGATCAATGATTTCCATCTGATGAGAACCTTGCCATCCATCACTGAGATGCGTCGTTCCATCGCATTATTAAAGAAATATCAGATCATCGAACCACTCGATGTATTAGAAGAGTTAAATGACGAGACAAGAATGATGATCTATCCATGCGTGAATGTCGTGTTACTAGGAGATGACATCCGCAGATTGATCGAAAGTTTCAGTAAGGAGGAAGTAGACAGTGAGTTTGACGAAGACGAAGCAGCCATTTCTGGCATTATCGAAGATATGCCTGAATAATTGGCATTATATAGATCAGAAAATATTAAGTTTCAACGATGGAATCAATTTTTTTACCGGACATTCTGGAAGTGGAAAGTCAACAGTGATCGATGCGATGCAGATCGTTTTATATGCGAATACAGATGGTCGTGGATTCTTTAATAAGGCGGCAGCAGACGATTCCGATCGAAATCTGATCGAATACCTGCGAGGAATGGTTGCGGTCGGAGAGAAAGATGAAGTTACTTATTTGAGAAATAAAAACTTCTCCACAACGATCGTTCTTGAATTTACACAGACAGAATCTGACGAAAAAGAATGTCTTGGAGTTGTATTTGACGTAGATACAGCAAGAAATGATACATCCAGATTATTTTTCTGGCACAAAGGCGGCATTTTAGAGAATGCTTACCGTACGGAAGAACATGCGATGACAATTTCGGAACTCCGCAAATATATGCAGAAAAACTTCAAAAAAGAAGATTTCTATTTTGGAACAAGCAACGAGAGATTTAGAAAACAGATGTATGACATCTATCTTGGCGGTCTTGATATGGAGAAATTCCCAAGACTGTTTAAACGCGCGATCCCATTTAAAATGAATATCAAGCTCGAAGATTTTGTGAAAGAATACATCTGTATGGAGCAGGACATTCATATTGAAGATATGCAGGAAAGCGTGATGCAGTATGGAAGAATGCGTCAGAGAATCGAAGATACATTAAAGGAAGCAAAGAGCTTAGAAGAGATCAAAGAAAGTTTCGTTAAATTCAAGACCAAAAAAGAGGAACAGGATTATTGTCAGTACCGCATGAACAAACTGGATGTCCTGAAATTAAAAACAGATATTCATCTATTACAGCAAAAGATTGAAGATGGAGAGAAAGATCTAAAGACACAGGAAGAGAATGAAACAGTTCTTGAGAAGAAACTAGAGAAACTCGCCAAAGAATACGATGCATTAGTAGCACAGATCGCAGGAAGTGGATACGATCAGATCGCAACAAGGAAAAAGGATGTTCAGGAGTTGTTAGGACAGTTAAATCATTCCGTACAGCGTTGGGAACAGACATCAAAAGACTTAAAAAAATGGTGTGATCTCGATATTACGCCAAATCAGGCAATCTGGGATATCGAGAAATTTGAACAGGGAGATATCACAGAAGATGATCTAAACCGATTAAAACATACATTGGATATCTTAAGAAAAGAAACTGAGGAAGAACGACAAGATAATGCGTCTGCACTAAGAACCTTAAAGAAACAGGAAAAATCCATTTCTGATGAGTTGAAAGAACTGAAAAAGGGTAACAAAGCGTATCCAAAAGAAGTTCTGGATGCAAGATATGAATTACAGACGAAATTAAGCGAAAAATGTGGTGATTTTGTAAAGGTAAATGTGCTTGCCGATCTGTTAGATATGAAAGATGAGAGATGGCATAAAGCGGTCGAAGGATATTTAGGATCGAATAAATTAACACTGATCGTGGAACCAAAATACGTCAAGGATGCCATGGAAATCTATCGTGATATGGATCAGAAGAAATACTGGAGAATTTCGATTGCAGACACACAAAAGATTGATAAGCAGGACATGAAGGTTGAGGAAAATGCATTGTCAGAAGAAGTTCTTGCAGAACAGTCTTATGTGAAAAAGCTGATAGAATCCTTGATCGGGCGTGTGATCAAATGTGAGACGATCGATGAATTAAGAAATTGCCGTACTGGTATCACACCAGATGGAATGCTTTATAAAAATTTCCAGTTAAAACGATTAGATCCAAAACAGTACACAAGAAATTCCTACATTGGAGACAACAGTTTACGCCACAGGATCAAAGAATTAGAGAAAGAAAAGGATAAGATCTTTGATAAAAAAGATCCATTAGAAAAAGAAGTTTTAAGTGCTGTTGTTATTTTAGACTATGAATATCTTCCACAGTCAGCCGAAGAATATTTAAAACAGCAAGAAACACTGGAACGTGCGAAAGAACGTCAGGAAGAATACGAAGATTTAGAAAATCAGCTGACAAAATTAAGAGAAGGTGCCTTAAAAGGTCTGGAAGAGGAAAGAGACCAGAACAGGTTAAAACAGGAAGATTGCAAACAAGAGATCAATGCAATGAAAGAAGCAATCTGGGCAACACAGAATGCATTAAAAGAATGCAGACAGCAGATCATTGACCAGAATGAAGCATTGATCCGTGCACAGAATGAATTACCGGCAAATGGAGAGTACGAGCAGCAGTTTGCACAAGAGATCGAGAAGACAGACACCGAAGACTATGAACGTCTCAAAAAACGTGCAGCAAGGAAATACTATGATGCCGGAACGAAGAAGGAAGAAGAATATAGAAAGCTTGTGGAAGTCAGAACTGCATATTTAAGGGAATATCCGAACCGCACATTCTCAGCAGTAGATGAGAATAATGATGTGTATGACAAGCTTTATAAGGAATTATCATCTGATCACATGGAAATGTATCGTGAAAAAGCTGCAAAACAGGCCAAAACAGCAATGGAACATTTCAAAGATGACTTTGTATACAAGATTCGAAGCGCGATCAGGGAAGCTTATCAGCGCAGGGATGAATTAAACCGCATGATCAGTGGACTCGACTTTGGGAAAGACAAATACCAATTTAAGATCACAAGAAATACAGGAGCCGATGGAAAATATTATCCAATGTTTATGGATGATTCTCTGAATATCGATCCATCTGTCTTAAATACAACGATGGATGACCAGATGAATCTCTTCTCTATGGAACATGAGAATAAATACGGGGAACTGATGAATGAATTGATAGAGATCTTTATCCCGCCAGAAGGTGCAACCGGTGAAGAACTTGAGAATGCGAAACGTGATATGCAGAAATATTCTGATTATCGTACGTATCTGTCCTTTGATATGGAACAGATTGTGGATGGTGATGAAAAACTGACGATCGGATTAAGTAAGATGATCAAGAAAAACTCTGGTGGAGAAGGACAGAACCCATTATATGTTGCATTACTCGCAAGTTTTGCACAGGCCTATGGAATTCATCTTTCACCAAAAGTACGAAGAAATCCAAGCATCCGTCTGGTTGTCTTAGATGAAGCATTCTCTAAGATGGATGCAGAGAAAGTTGCAAGTTGTATTGACCTGATCAGGAATCTAGGATTCCAGGCAATCATCAGTGCGACAAATGATAAGATTCAAAATTACCTAGAAAATGTAGATAAGACTTTTGTATACGCCAATCCAAACAAGAAAAATATTTCCATTCAGGAATTTGAGAAATGTGAATTTGATAATTTAGTGACAGAAGAGTAGAGACAATCAAGGTACAAGGAGAAAAAGGATGAAAAAAATCGCGATTAAAAACATTTCGTAAAAATATAATTCAATTGGTAATATTTCTAGGAATTGTTACCTTTTTAAGTAGCTCACAAAAATATATTCCGTATACAAGACAAGAAATTATAGTGCAGGATATAGTTCTATTTTTATTGTATTTGGTTTTGAGTATTGTAATTGATATAATCAATGAGAAAAAACAAGGCTAGTTGATTTAAGAATATGAAAAATAGGAGCAATTTGATATGAAGAAAAAACGAAGCATAATTCTAATAAGTATTCTAATCATTGTATCGGCTGTCATATATTTTTACAAACCACAACACAACAAAAACAATTCCTATCAACTTGGAATCATTATCTCAATAGGGAACAAAGATAAAAGCAATATTTTATATTATAACGACCAACTTCAAAAAACAGGACAAAAGAAGTTGAAGATCGGAAATATTGCGAGTCAGTATGATATTCCAAAGACAGTGAATGATAAAGTGTATATGATCCCAAAAGGAGTTCCATATGTAAATGAGCGAGAAGAAGTAATGGAGCTTGATCATAATACACAAAAAATAAAGTTATATAAAATAGGACGGCCGGGACTTTTTGCTTTTGATGAGAAGGATGGTGATATCTATACAACAAACTGGATAAACGGTGTATCGACTCTGACAAAATATAACGAAGAGACGGGGAAGATACAGCGATATGAAGAATCTGTTGGAATGTTTGGATATTTACATTGTGCAGGGAATTATGTTTATGTAGAAAAACAGGTCGATCAGGAAGAAGGAACGATTAATTATTTAATGAAGATCGATCGGAAAACATTAAAGAAGGTAAAAGAAATAAAGGTAAATCACAGCGAAGATGAATCCGTGTTTTTCTATTCAGATGATAAAAATCTCTATTTTTCTTCAGGAAATACAGATAAAATCTTGTATCAGATGGATTTAAAAAAAGACAAGATCAGCAAGCTCAAATTAAAAGAAATAAATCCACAGCAAATTTTACCGTATAAAAATAAATTGTTTGTTACACACTGTGATCTAATCAGTGGAATGGGAAAAGCAATTTCATTGTTAAACCCACAAACAGGAGAAAGCAAAGTTTATAAATTCAAGCATAATGTAATTCAATGTCAAACAAAAGAGGGCTATTTGTATATACTAAGTAATGATAGTATCTATAAATATAAATTTGATGGAGAAAAAATGCATTTAGAAGCAAGCAGTAAAATCGCTATCAAAGGATCTTGGAAGGATGGATATATCAGTAGCTTTTTTCTGAGATAGTATGTTATCATAGATGATCGAATTTTTTGAAATGATTACGAGAAATGAGGATATGAGCGTGAAAGTGAATTCACACTCATATCCTTATTTTTGTTTTACAAATAAGAATTTAAAATATATGGAATAAAATGTAAAAACATATTGTAAATAAATGTATAATAATGTAAAATAAATCCATGTAAATAAAAGAAACATAAGGAGATACATATGACAGAAAAGCTAAAAAATAAAATCAATGATGAACAATTAAAGATCAGAGCGATTAGTGATGAAAAAATAACAGTAAAACTAACAAACAATTATGCATTTCAAAAAATATTTAAAAATACTAAAATTGTAAAAGGATTTCCAATGGCATTGCTGGATTTAAAAGAATATGAAATCAAAAAAATTGAAATTACAGATCCATTTACACTGGGAGAAAATGATGAAGAAAAAGAAGGAATTCTGGACATCAAATTGATTTTAAATCAAAACAGAAAGATTAACATTGAAATGCAAAACACCTATCAAGATGATTGGACAGAGAGAAGCCTTTTTTATAATTGTCGAATGTTTACAGATGGATTAAAAAAAGGACATCCTTATGGAGAAATTCCACCATGTATTCATGTTGGTATTTTAAATTTTAATCAAATGATAAGTCCGAATTATTACCATAAATTTAGTCTGATGGATGAAAAAACCAAAGAGATATATAGTAGAAAATTTCAATTTCATATGATAGAATTGAAGAAACTAAAGTACGTAAAAGAGAAACAAAAGAAAAAACCATTATATCGATGGGCAAAGTTGATAGCTGCACAGACATGGGAAGAATTGGAACAGGAATCAAAAGGTAATAAGTATATGGAAAGGGCGCTGGAAGAGATGATAAAGATCAGTCAGGATGAGAGGGAAAGATATTTGTATCTGAGAGAAGAGATGGCAGAGAGTGACAGAGCAAGTCAGATACAAAGTGCACAGAGGATTGGACGTAAGGAAGGAGAAATATTAAAATTAATTTCATTAGTTCAAAAGAAAATTTTGAAAAATAAAACTTTGCCACAGATTGCAGAAGAATCAGAAGAAGATACGATAGTAATTGAACCTATTTATACATTAATAAAAGAGAATCCAGAGGCAGAGAAAGAAGAAATCTACAAAATGTTGAATTTGTAAGGAGTTTAACAATCGTTTGTTGACACATAAAAATAACAACACCAGTCTTGACATCCAATCATCGTTTGCATATAATAAAACCAATAGAAATAGTAGGAAATACAAAAATACCAGCGGAAGCGCAGCATAACAAGAATAGAAATGCTAAGCATCCGCTTTTTTATTCTAAATAAAAGGAGAAAGAAATGTTAAATCAGTTTTCAAGAACAGAACTATTACTTGGAAAAGAAGCACTTGATAAATTAGCAGGCAGCAGAGTTGCTGTCTTTGGAATCGGTGGTGTTGGTGGATATGTATGCGAAGCCTTAGTACGAAGCGGTGTCGGTGAATTCGACCTTGTTGACGATGATAAAGTCTGCTTAACAAACCTAAACCGCCAGATCATCGCAACAAGAAAAACAATCGGAAAATACAAAGTAGAAGTGATGAGAGACCGTATTTTAGAGATCAACCCAGATGCGAAAGTCAACGTTCACAAATGTTTCTTCTTACCAGAGAATGCCGATGAATTTCCATTTGAGGAATATGACTACATCGTTGATGCCGTTGACACAGTGACAGCAAAGATCTCATTAGTTATGGCAGCAAAGGAAAAGAATGTACCGATCATCAGCAGTATGGGAGCTGGAAATAAATTAGATCCAAGCCAGTTTAAAGTGGCAGATATCTATAAGACAAAAGTATGCCCTCTTGCAAAGGTTATGCGAAGAGAATTAAAGAAGAGAAGAGTTAAGAAATTAAAAGTTGTATATTCAGAAGAAATGCCGATCAAACCAAAAGATGATATGGCAAACAATTGCAGAACAAACTGTATCTGCCCTCCAGGAGCACAGCACAAATGTACAGAGAAAAGAGCGATTCCAGGCAGTACAGCATTTGTACCATCTGTCGCAGGACTGATCATCGCAGGGGAAGTAGTG
>ERZ827512.747-NODE-747-length-38529-cov-6.206061_pt1 | contig 38529 bp, 31 predicted proteins | sample MGYA00519916_ERZ827512 | MGnify/ENA primary metagenome ERZ827512 (study PRJEB31778, sample SAMEA3449335) | human gut metagenome | biome: human gut; feature: human-associated habitat; material: faeces | place: United Kingdom | collected 2010/2012 ... | reverse complement strand
AAAGTAATTATACAATACTTTAGAAAAAAAGAAAAGAGTATTGAACTTTGTCAACGCTCTGAGAAGAATTTATTCTTCTAAGTCATCATCATTTACTATAGTTAGATCTGCTAAATCATCATCATTATCATCATCTATATAATTATCACTATTATCTATCGAATCAAAATCGTCAGGTTCTCTAGCATCTTCGTCATCATCTATTTCCATATCACTTTTAGATTGTTCGGCTTCATCATTGGCATCATCATAAATATCACTCATTGCTACCTTTACTGTATGATTAGATTTTAAGTCCCACTTTCCATCTTCTAGTAAGATAAATTCTTTGGAAGTTGTTAGATTTTGAAAAAAATCTGCTATATTGTCTACATAATCTGATTCAGATAGTTCTAGTAAATTGCAAACCTCCTTAAATAAATCTGCTGTAGTCATTGTTTTTTTTGTTTCTTCTAAATATATTTTTGCTATTTCTGTATAAGATAGCAATTCTAACTCACTTTTAGGAATTTTATTTAATTTCATATTTATATCTCCTCTCTTGGAATTAATCCTATTAATTCTAAAGAATTACTTATTATAATCTTTGTAGCATATAATAAATTAATTTCTTTCAAATTATATTCTCTTTCTTTAAAGTTATACTCGTCATACAATAGAACTAATTCATAAACATAATTGAAAATTAATTTTGGATTACAACTTTGGCATGATTCCAATACTATATCGCTAAATTCTCCCAACTTTTCTAAAAGATTATATTCAAAATCATTTATTATTTGCAAATTTCTTTCCAAAATATTTAATTTTTCATGATTTTTTAATAAAATATTATCAATTTTATGAGTAACTTCTTCTATATAGTAAAATGGATTAGAGAAATTTTTTATAAAATATTCATCTAATTTTGTTTTGTGGTATTCTTTTGATATATAATCTGCACAAAACAATCTTATTAAATTTAAATTATCATTTTCAAATAAGTCATTTAATTTGCTTTCAGATAAGTTTTCTATATTTTCTAAATATAACTTTCTATAATATACTTTATAATCAATTTTTAAAAGTTTTAATAATTCATTTAATGTATTATAATCCTTTGTTGGACTAGACTCTATAGTAATTAAATTTTTTCCATTTAGTTTTGTATTATTTATGCAATAAGCTAAATCTGTTAATACTTTAGTGTAAGTACCATCATTTGTTACTAAATTAACATTATCATCTCCTACTTTTACATTTAGACCATTACTTTTTATCTCTGTATACGGTTGTAGCTTTGATAAAGTGTCTTCAATAATACCATTAATATATAAATCAGAACTTTTTATATAATAATCAAAATTTATTCTAAATTTATCTAATTTAATTTTAACATCATTTATAAAGTTATCAATTACTTCTTCCTTAAAAAAGTCTAAAGATTCATTTTGTTTCTTTATTAAATGAACATCAAAAATTGATTTGGCTATTTTATGTAGGTAGTAATTTAAAGCTTTACCTTCACTATCAAATTTATTTAAATTACCATTACAAATATTTTTATAATATTGTTTTACTATTTCACTACATTTATTTAAGGTTTCGTTATTTATTTTAAGATAGCACTCTTTAGTAGGCGAATATCCACAATATGATAGTATTCTAGATAAATTATCACTATATATAGCTTGACACACGTTTTTAGAAGTTAAAGTAGAAATGTCATCAATTTCTAAGCACTCTATACTTATATTGATAGCATTTCCTAAATTACTTCTTCCATAGTTTGATTTTTCATTTATTATATCATTAATAAATTCTAATAAATATGATTTTTGTAATGTTATTTCAATTATTCCAATATTATCTATTGTAATTTTATCTATTACTTTATTATCATATAAATTTTTTGCTATTTTTTCTGCTACTAAACGAGGATCTTTTTTTAATTTTTGGGCGATAGTAATTGCTATATCAGTAGTATAAATATTATTTTTTTTAGAAATATTAATATTTGATAAATTTATATCTTCAGTGTAATTATTCTTTATACTGGCTCTTAGCAAATTTCTCAAATTGCTTTTAATGCCCATATATTATTTCACTCCTTCTCTATATAATATTCATATTTTGTATTAGAATCATTTACTAAATATAGTACTTTTATGTATTTGTCATTTATTTCTAATGATAATGTTGTAATTTCTATAAATAAATTTATATCATTAGTCTTTATAATATAATTGCATTCAATTGTTTTATTTTTTTCAAAACACATAGTACTAAGTATATCATTATTTTCTCTTATTAGAATTAATTTATCTTTAGAAGGTAGTTTAATAGTATACTTATTATTATTATCAAAATAAGAAATTTTATTTTTATTATAAATAGAAATAGAATTTATCGCTTGCTTTTCGTTTGTATTTATATTTTTTATATATCCATTAATATTTATTTTCATTTCTTCCTTCCAATCTATTAATTCAGTAGTCATTATATCATAACTTTATAAAAAATAAAACTTATATTTATACTTTTTTTACCAATAATATAAATGTATAGAAAAAATACCGTATTTGTTGGGAAAGAGGGATTAATATTATGATTTTTTTTAAAAAATTTTTGAAGATCTTTGAATATATTGTATTATTATTTTTGACATTTAATATTATTTTATATGCATATTGTTTTATTACCCCTAAAATTTCTATTAATAAAAAGCAATCATATTATTTATATGATAATAATAATAATGCTATTTTTAACGATAGTAGTAAATGGATAAAGTTAGAAGATATTAGTCCATATGTTATTCAAGCAACTGTATCTACTGAAGATAAGTTTTTTTATAGACATTTAGGATTTGATTATATGCGAATTTTTAAAGCTGCAATTAATAATATTACAAGTATGTCATTATCAGAAGGAGCTTCTACTATAACACAGCAGTATGCTAGAAACTTATTTCTAAATTATGATAAGACTTGGAATAGAAAATTTGATGAAGCTTTGGTGGCAGCTGAGTTGGAAACTCATTATACCAAAAATGAAATATTAGAAGGATACCTTAATACGATAAATTATGGTGGAGTATATGGAATAGAAAATGCTAGTTGGTACTATTTTGGTCATAGTGCAAGTGATTTAAGTTTAGCAGAGGCTTCTATGCTTGCTGGTATTCCGCAATCACCTGCTAACTATTCTCCCTTAATAAATAGCACTCTTGCCAAAAAAAGACAAAAATCAGTTTTAAAATCTATGTATAAAAATAACAAAATTGACAAAAGTGAATTGAAAGAAGCTTATTCTACTAAATTAAAATATTTAGGTAAAGAACATGAAATAAATTTAGAAAATGCCCTTTATTTTAGAGATGCCGTTTTAAAAGAATTAGATAGTATTAGCAGTGTACCAAAAACGCTTATTGAGACTGGTGAATTAAATATATACACTACTCTTGATACTAAGGCTCAGGAAGATTTGGAAAACTCTGTAAAAAATAATATGAAAGATAGTAATGATAACTTACAAGTTGCTGGATTAATGATGAATCCTGATAATGGTGGAGTAATGGCTATGATTGGTGGAAAAAATTATTCATCAAGTCAATTTAATAGAGCAATTAGCTCTAAAAGACAAGTTGGTTCTATTATGAAACCCATACTATATTATTCGGCCTTAGAAAATGGTTTTACTTCTGCTTCAACTTTTATTAGTGAAAAAACTACATTTAATTTTTCTAATAATCAAAAATATATGCCTAAAAATTATAACGATATATATGCCAATGGACCTATTACAATGGGAGCTGCTATAGCATATTCCGATAATACTTATGCTATTAAAACGAATCTCTTTATGGGAGAAAAAAATTTACTTAATATGAGTAAAAGATTAGGAATTAAAAGTAATTTAAAACCTGTACCATCTCTTGCTCTTGGTACGGGAGAAATTAGTATGATAGAAATGGCTGAAGCTTATAGTAGTTTTGCTAATATGGGATATAAAATAGGGAGCCATTTTATCGATAAAGTTCTAGATAAAGATGGTAATATCCTTTATAAATATAATAATGTTAAAGATTCTATTTTAAATTCAAATTTAACTTATATTCTTAGTGAAATGCTAACTTATACTTATGATCAAGCATTTATTGATTATAGTTATCCTACTTTAATTAATTTATATCCAAAAATAACTCAAAAATATGCTATTAAAAGTGGAACTACTGATACTGATATGTGGATTATTGGGTATAATAAAAAAAGTGTTTTAGCTATTTGGAATGGTTATGATGATAATAAAGTTATTACATCAAAGAATGGTTATCATAAAGATATTTGGATCGATACAATGGAAAGCTATTTGAAACAAACTAAAAAAGAAGATAACTGGTATAATATGCCTAAAGATGTTGTTGGAGTTATGTTAAATCCTATAACAGGAACCATTTCCACTAATGATGATAAAAAATCTAAAGTTTACTATTTTCTTAAGGGAACTGAACCTACTGATGAAACTATTGATTTAGAAAGTGTTTTTAGAGAAGAAATTAATACTACTAAAGAAAATTAAAAAAGTGGAGATTATTTTTCCACTTCTATATTTATAGTGTATGACTGTTCACTATTATTTTCATTTATATTTAATTTATATCCCAACGATTCTAAGCTAATAGCCATATTTTTAAACATATTTATAACTGGAGTTACATCTTTGGGTGCTTGCATATTATTTATTGATGTATCCATATCATTATCTTCTTCTGGTATTTCATCTAATTCATCATCGTCTTCATCATCAATATCATCTTCTGAATAATTATTAGGCATAGTGTTATTAGATGAAGAATTAGTATCTAAATTCCCGTCATTGCTTTGTATAGGTTCATTTATTAATGGAGCTGGAGATATATTATTTGCTACTGATGATTGTTGAGTTTCATTTAAAGTATTTTGACTTGATAGGTTTGGAATTATACTATTAAGTGGATTAATATTATTTACTTCTTGATTATTAATTGAAGAATTCGAGATTGGAGATTCATTTAAATTAGGAGTTGGAATAAAACCTTGATTAGCTGAACTTGGCAGTGGTTGATTATACTGAACATCAGAAGTGATGTTAGGTGTAGTATTTATTTGATTAATTGATTGCATCGTATTATTTAATTGACTGTTATTATCAACTACCTGTTGTTGTAATGGCGTAGTATTTATATTTTGATTGTTTAATTGCTCCAAATTAGGAGTAATATTTTGTCCAGTTGCTAAAGAACTAAAATTTTCACTAGGATTACTTTTAAAATTACCAATATTATTATTTAATGGCTGACTATTTTGCATACCATAATTACTGGTTTGTTGTTGAACGCTTTCTTGATTTGTTCCCGTTAAATCTATTAGAGGTGAAGGTGCTGTTAATGGTTGACTATAATTCATTTGGTTAGATTGTTGTTGAAAAGAGCCAAAATTTGGTGATAAATTCATATTAGTTGGTTCATCTTCCAAAGATGGAAAAAATCTTCCTCCAAATGTTGGTTCCTGAACAGGTGATGGCTGTTGAACTTGTTGATTTAAATTATTATTATTTTCATTAATTAAATTATTTTGATTATTATTCATAATATTTTCTTCCCTTTCTTCTTCTTTATTTAATTCAGATAAACTAATAATATCAGAATTTATAGAATTATCTTTAAATGTAGGTTGTTGTATAGCTGAATCTATTTTATAACTAGTTTCTTTATTAACTTTTATTTCTCTATTTGATAATTCTACTTTAGAATTAATTCTATCTAGAGGAATACCTAATGATATGCTAATTTTTTCTTTATTTATATTAGGATATTCCAAAAGCTTTCTATATAAGAATGCCTCTTCTTTGCCAGATAATTCTTGTCTTTGAATATTGTCTAGAATAATCATTTCTATCGCTTGTTCATCAGTTAGATTTTGAATTATTACAGGTAATTTACTCATTCCTATTGCTTTTGCGGAATTATATCTCCTATTTCCTAAGATAATTTCATATTGAATTCCCTTAGGTCTTACTACTAAAGGGGTTATTATTCCATGATTTTTAATTGAAGTTGCTAAATTATCTAAATTGTTGTAGTCATTATCTATATGCGATTGAAACTCTCCCGGAATTAACTCTGTAATACTTATATATTTAATATTTTCCTCCACAGCTATCCCCTCAATTCTTTATTCTATAAATATAATAAACTACTTTTTAAATTTTTTCAAGAAAAAAGGAAAAATTTATATATGTTTACAAATTTTTCTTTTTTATTACTTTATATTCTCTTGGGTATTTGATATCTGTTTTTTTATTTTTCTTAAATAACACTAAAGTTCTAACACTATTTTCATATGGTAATTCAAAGCACTTTTTATCTTCTAAAGATAGGGATAATTTATTCATATAATGGTTTATATCTATTTTTTCATTAGATATATCCCCTTTCATTGCAATATACATACCTCCTACCTTTAATAGTGGTATTGAATATTCTAGCAGATGAGTTAAAGGGGCTACCGCTCTTGATGTAACTATATCATATTCTTCTCTTACATTTCTACTATATATTTCTGCACGTTCATTAATAACATTTATATTTGTTAAGTTCAATTTCAAAATAACCTTATTTAAAAAACTACATTTTTTTGTAGTTGAATCGACTAATGTTATATTCAACTGTGGAAAAGCTATTTTTAATACCATTCCTGGAAATCCTGCACCTGTTCCTATATCACATACTTTTTGATCAGACAATTCTACTATTTTGCTAATTGTTAGAGAATCATAAAAATGTTTTAAATATACTTGATTTTCATCAGTTATGGATGTTAAATTATATTTTTTATTTTCTTCCTTTAACAATCTATAATATTCATCTAATTGAGATAATTGTTTAGTATTTAATTTAATTCCTAAATCTGATAAAGCTCTTATAAATTCATCTTTATTCATTATAATTTTTCCTTAAATAAATCATTAATATAGAAATATCTGCTGGATTTACTCCACTAATTCTCATTGCTTGACCAATGGATTCAGGTTTTACTTCTTCTAATTTTTGTCTAGCCTCACTTGCTAGATTTTTTATTTTTTTATAATCTATATCTTTAGGAATTTTTTTAGTATCATGACTCATTATTTTCTTTGCTTCTCTTTTTATCTTATTTATATAACCTTCATATTTTATCTCTATTTCAACTTGTTCCTTGATTTCATCACTATAATTAGTATCAAAAAGTTCTAGTTTTTTTAATATACTAAAATTTATCTCTGTTCGTTTTAATAGTTCATATACAGTTATTCCATCTTTCAATATTGCTGAATTAATAGATGATAATTTTTCGTTAATTTCACGGGATGGTTTGATTTTTATATCTTTTAATTCTTGTTTTAACTTATCTATACTATCTAATTTATTTTGAAATTGTTGATATCTTTTTTCATCAATTAAGCCAACTTCATAACCATATTTTCGAAGTCTAATATCTGCATTATCATTTCTTAGCAATAGTCTATATTCTGCTCTTGATGTTAACATCCTGTAAGGTTCTCTTGTACCTTTTGTTACTAAATCATCAATTAAAACTCCTATATATGCCTCATCTCTTTTTAAAATTAATGGTTCTTTATTCTCAAGTTTTAATGCTGCATTTATTCCAGCTATTAATCCTTGGCATGCAGCTTCTTCATATCCACTTGTTCCATTTATTTGGCCTGCTGTAAATAAATTTTTTATAATTTTAGTTTCCAAACTAGCATAAATTTGAGTTGGATAAATAGCATCATATTCTATGGCATAAGCATATTTTAAAATCTTGGCATGCTCTAATCCTGGAAGTGAATGTACCATTTTTTCCTGAATATCAATTGGCATACTAGTAGAAAATCCCTGTAAATAAATATCATCATAGTATAAACTTTCAGGTTCTAAAAATAATTGATGACGATCTTTATCTTTAAATCTTGTTATTTTATCTTCTATTGATGGACAGTATCTAGGACCAACTCCAGTTATATCATTTAAACCGCCATACATACTTGATTTTGATAAATTATCTAAAATAATTTTGTGAGTTGTTTTATTTGTATATATTAAATAGCATGGTTCTTGATTATTAATATCATATAATGCTTTAATATCATGAGAAAATGTATATTCTTTTTTATCACCATCTTCTCTTTTTGTTTTTGAAAAATCTATTGAATCCCTTGCTATTCTTGGAGGGGTTCCTGTTTTTAATCTTAAAATTTTAAAGCCATATTTTTTTAAATTATCACTTAAGTGTAGAGATGGTTTTTCATCATGTGGACCACTTCTAACTCTACTTGCACCTCTTAAAATATCAGATTTTAAGTATGTCCCAGTAGTTAAAATTACAGTTTTTGATTTTATAATAGTATTATCAGATAATATTACACCTTTTACGGTTTTATCCTCAATAACTAAATCTTCAACCATTCCTTCTAATAATTGTAAATTTTCTTGGTGTTTTAAAGTTTTCAACATCTCTTGTGGATAAGTTACTTTATCTGCCTGTGCTCTTAATGAATGAACAGATGGACCTTTAGAAGAATTCAACATTTTCATTTGAATTAATGTTTTATCGGCATTTATTCCCATTTCTCCACCTAGAGCATCTATTTCTCTAACAATAATTCCTTTGGCTGAACCACCTATGGATGGATTACATGGCATTGTTGCTATATTTTGTATGTTACCCGTTATTAATAACGTTGAATGTCCCATTCTTGATGTAGCTAAAGCAGCTTCACAACCAGCATGTCCTCCTCCTACTACTATTACTTCATAATTTTCCATTTATTTCACATCTTTTCTATTTTCCTAAACAAAATCTTGAGAATAATTCATCTAATAATTCTTCTTTATAAGTTTCTCCAATTATTTCTCCTAATGTTTCCCAAGATTGTTTTATTCCTAATTCAACTATCTCTATTGGCTCATTATTATCAATTGACTTAATTGATTCATCTATATATTCTAAAGATTTTTTTAGAAGTGATATACTTCTAGCATCAGTTAAATATGTTAAATCATCAGATTCTATTTGGCCTAAGTTAAATAATTTTATTATTTCTTTCTTTAAATCCTCTAAACCTACTCCATTTTTAATACTTGTTTTTATATAACTTTCAGTTAAAATATTTAAATCGATTTTTTGTTCAAGATCACTTTTGTTTATAACCGTAATATGTTTTTTATCTTTTAATAAATCAAATATTTTTTTATCTTCTTCTTGTAATATTTCATTATTATTTAATATTAGTATCACTAAATCACTTTTGTTTATTATTTCTTTGCTTTTTTGAACACCTATTTTTTCAACAATATCATTTGTTTGTCTTATACCAGCTGTATCTATTATATTTAATACGACACCATTTAAGATAATATTTCCCTCGACTATATCTCTCGTTGTTCCCTCAATATCTGTAACAATTGCTTTTTCTTCTTCTAATAAAGCATTTAATAAACTACTTTTTCCAACATTAGGTCGTCCTATTATCCCAACATTTATTCCATTTGTAATAATTTTTCCTTCTTGTGATTTTTTTATTATACCTTTTAATTTTTCATTGAATTTTTCCAAGAAAGGTTTTATACTTTCAGTTGTTAATTGTTCAATATCTTCATATTCAGGATAATCTATATTGACTTCTATGTGTGAAATAATTTTTATTAATTCTTCTCTTAATGTTTTTATTTTGTTTGTCACTTTTCCTGTTAATTGATTAATTGACAAATCTCTTGCACGTTCTGTTTTAGAAGAAATTAAGTTCATAATACCATCTGCCTCTAAAAGATCAATTCTACCATTTAAAAATGCTCTCTTGGTAAATTCACCTGGCTCTGCTAACCTTGCACCATTTAATAGTAATAATTCCAATATTTTATTTGTTGTTGCAACTCCACCATGACTGTTAATTTCTACTATATTTTCTGTTGTAAAAGTTTTGGGAGCCAGCATAACCGATACTAATACTTCGTCTATTACTTTATTGTTATCTACAATATATCCATAATTTATTGTATGGGTGGCAACCTTATTTAAATCTTTACCTTTCCATATTTTGTTAACTATTTTTAAACTATCAATTCCACTTACTCTTATTATTGAAATGGCCCCTACTCCAAGTGATGTTGATATTGCTGCTATAGTATCATTCATATTATCTTTCTCCTTTTTCTATATTTTAGCATATTATAAAAAAAAATAAAACTATGTATATTAATTATCATTGTATAATTCAATTTCTTTTTTGTTATATGCTTCTATGATTTTATTCCAAATAGTAGAATTAACATATCTAGCTTTTTTGGGATGAATTAAATATCTTACTGTTAATTCAATGTGGTCATCTATAATTTGAGTATATATTATTGGATCGTAATGATTATAATAAATTCTATATTCACTAGATATATTGTTTATTTGTTTTTTCATTTTTGCAGGAATACTTTTGATTATTTCATTTGAATTTACTATTTTGTAAATTATTCCTTTTGTTTTTGATATGTCTGAATTTAATGGTACTTTTATTGTAAGTTCATTCCAAATATATTTAAATGCTTTATTATAATTTCTTAATGGATAATTAAAGATTGTAGAATTAGGAATATGTGTTATAACACCTGTACTTTGTCCAATAAAGTTTTCATTATTTACTTCCAGCACCTCAAAATTAAGAGCATTAATATTAACAACATCACCTTTATAATTATTTATTTCTATTCTATCTTCTATTACAAATGGTTTTTTTAATTTGATATATATTCCTGAAAAGAAGTTAAAAATTAAATCTCTAAGTGCTATTGTAAAACCAGCAGATATTAAACTTATTACAGTTAAAAAATTATTGATATACTTTCCCCATAAAAATAAAAATATTATTAAATTTATTATAGTAATTAACACTTTAAATTTTTGGGTATATAAGTATTCATTTTTAGAATTATTAACATGTTTTATAATTCTTAATCCTATTTTTTTTATAATATATAGAGCTAAGAAAAATAAAATACTTTTTAATATAAGAATTATATATTCTTTATTAATGCTTGTTAAATTACTAATATACACTATTGTTTTCATTATTGCACCTCTTTTCTTATTTTATTAATTAATTTTATTTTTATGAAAGAATTAGCTTTAAGAAAATTAAACCAAGAAAAAAATTAATTTTCTCTTGGTTTTATTACTACATATCTATTTGGTTCTTCACCATGACTTTCTGTATATACCTTAGGATTGCTAGATAAGGCATTATGAACTATTCTTCTTTCATAGGAATTCATACATTCTAGCTTTGCTTCAACACCTGTTTGAGATACTTCTTTAGCTATTTTTTTTGCTGTTTTTTCAATAATTTCTCCTTTTTTTGCTTTGTAATTTTCAACATCTACTATTATTTTTACCTTATTATTAATATTTTGTGGTATTGTTTGTCTTATTATATCTTGAATAGCTTGAATTGTTTTGCCATTTTTCCCAATTAAAATGGAATTATTATCTGAAAAAATAGTTAAACTTATTGTTTTTTCAATTCTTCTAACTTCTAAATTAGCTTGAATTCCCATTAAACTAACTAGTTCTTTTATCTCCTCTTTCAAATAATTTATTAAATCATTTATACTAACAATTTCTATTTTAGTACTTTTTTTTAATATACCTTTTTTTTCTTCAACGATATTAACTATTAAATCACTTTCTTGAGTGTTCAATTCATTAGTTGCATTTTTTATAGCATCATCATAATTTTTCCCTTCAAAAAAATACTTATTCATCTATTTTTCCTTCTTCCTTTCAACATAAATATTCTGTAAAATAGTAAACAAACTAGATGTTATCCAATATAGACCTAAAGCCGCTGGTAGAGAAAGCGATGCTACTCCAATCATAGCCATCATAAAGTATATTGTGTATTTCATTTGATTAGCGGTTGGACCCGATTGATCTTTTAATGTTTTAGAGAAAGACAAGAAAGATGTTAAAATTATTAATGCTAATAATAATACATACCAATAATTATGATGTGTAAAAATTCCAACCCAAGGAGTAGTTCCCATCTGATAAACTAGAAAATTATTTTCAAAAAGAGCTGGTGTTCTATTAATTGCTTCTAAAAAGGCAAATAATAATGGTAATTGAATAAAAGCTAACAAACATCCTGACATAGGATTTATTTTATATTTTTGATAGACCATCATCATTTCTTGAGCCTTTTTAGTTTGTTCCTCGCTACTATCTTTTCCTTTATATTTTTTCTCTATCTTTTCTAATTCTGGTTGAGCTTTTTTTAATAATTCGGATTGCATAGCAGTTTTTTTGGTTACTGGCATTAATAACAATCTAATTAGTAATGATGTTATTATAATTGATAAACCATAATTTTTTAATAACAAGCCAATCTGAATTATTAACCACGCTAATGGCTTTACAAATATGCTTGTCCATAGACCTTCATAATTTTCCAATGGACTGAAATTTTTACATTCTGGTAACCTAGAAACTTTAATTCCATTTTTTTTATATAATTTTGTTACATTATCATTTGTTGGCTTACAAATAATGTTTTCAGTAATTGATTGTCCTGTTTCTTTATTTATTACAACATTATTCTTTTTATCTTTTAGTGTTTTGGTACACCCTGATAACAATAATACACACATTATTATTATAAATATTTGTTTTATTTTATACTTATTTTTCATTAAATTCTCCAATCTTATTTATTAGTGTTATAAACTTTTTTTCTAACTGACAATAGTCCAATTCTATTGCCTTCTTCCTAAATATTATAACATAGTCATACGATTTTTGTATAGCATTTCTGTTAGTATCTATTATATTTTTTAATCTTCTTTTTAATTTATTTCTTTGGTTAGCCTTTCCTACTTTTTTAGGAACAGATATTCCATAACGATTATTTAACATACGTTTTTCTACAAAATAAACCACAAAAAAACTATTCTTTACAAATTTTTTATTATTTATAATATTCGTATACTCAAATTTACTTTTTATTATATCCTTTTTCTTCATTATCTCCTCCGCTTATATATAATATATGAAAGAATATTACTATTTTTTTAAATTAATGAGTAAAAAAATGCTACATAAGTAGCATTAAGCACATAATCTTTTTCTTTTTTTTGCTCTTCTCTTGCGTAGAACATTTCCTTTAACACGGGCAAAAAAGCCATGTTTCTTTGCTCTCTTAGCTTTATTTGGTTGATACGTTCTTTTCATAAAATTACACCTCCAAGTCAAATGCTATTTTATTATATATGTTAATTAATTTTCTGTCAACTATTATACTTATAAAAACAATATTTTTTGAAATTTTTTACTTTTTTATTTTAATATTTCTAAATTTATAGTATAATATCTTTAAGAATAAGGAGGAGGATTTCATGTTTAAGGAAATAACCGCAATTAGTAAAAATTTTGCAATGGTTAAACTAGAAGGAAATGCTAGTGATGATTTACTCAATATGAATGTCATTTTTGAAGATGGAACAAAAAAAATACTAGGAGAGGTTGAAGAAGTCGATGGTCAACAAATAAAGGTTAGTTTCCTGGGAGAATTTGTTAATGATAAATTTTTAGGTGGTATTATTCGTAAGCCTAGCCTGACTTCAAAAATTAGAATGATAAATCAAAACGAGCTTAGTGAGCTTGTTGGTGACAATAATGATAAAAGTATGATATTGGGATTATCACCTCTTTATAATGACTATCCTATAAAAATTGATATTGATGATATGTGGAGTAATCATAGTGCTATTTTTGGTAATACTGGTAGTGGTAAAACTTACGGAGTAGCCAGATATGTGCAAAATTTATTTAATATTCCAAATATCATACCTTTTAATAGTAATATTTTTATATTTAATAATACCGATGAATATGATAATGCCTTTAAAAGTATAAGTAATTTTAATATTAATTTTAACTATAAAATGTTCTCGCTTTCTGGTGAAAGTAGTAATAGAATTAGGTTACCATTATGGTTATTGTCTGTTGATGATTATGCTAACTTATTAGATGTTACAGAATACTCGCAACTTGCTGTTATAGAAAAAATGTTAAGTTTAGTATCGGCATTTGCTCGTAATGATGAAGAATCAAAAAGATACAAAAATCATTTAATAGCTAGTGCTATAACATCAGTTTTATATACAAATCAAACTCCAGGAAGAATAAGAGATCAAATATTTTCTATTTTAGAAAAGTGTAACACTGATGAATTAAACTTAGATTTTGAAGTACCTGGAATTGGGTATACTAGACAATTTAGAAAATGCTTTGAAATTGATAGTAAAGGAGAATTTGCAGAGCGTGTTTTAATTGCTGAATATATTCAAAAATTTATTGATAATACAACTAAATGGAATGAAGATTTTGTACCTATCTATTTTACACTAGATGACTTGGAAACTGCTCTTAATTTTGCTCTTATTTCCGAAGGATTATTACTTAATGAAAAATCATATTCAGCTGCTATGGCTTTAAAAGTAAGATTACATACTCTAAATAATAGTAGTTATAAAAAGATTTTTGAATATGATAGGTTTGTTAACGCAACTGAATTTTTGATGGATATAATTATGATAGGTCAAAACAAGAGAGCACAAATTATTAATTTTGTATTAGAAGGCATCGATGACAGATTTGCTAAAGCTATTGTAAAAGTTTATTGTAGAATTATTTTCAAGTTTAGTAAAGGTTTAAAAGAAAGAGGAGCAATGCCAATACATTTAATGTTAGAAGAAGCTCACAGATATGTACAGCGTGATAATGATATAAATATATTAGGTTATAATATGTTTGAAAGAATTGCTAAAGAGGGCAGAAAATTTGGAGTTGTACTCGACTTAATTACTCAAAGACCTACTGAGTTATCTGAGGCAGTTATTTCGCAATGTACTAATTTTTTAATATTTAAAATCACACATCCAACTGATTTGGATTATATAAGAAAGATGGTACCAAATATTAGTTCTGATATTATAGAAAAACAAAAATCATTGCAATCTGGGACTTGTGTTGCTTTTGGAAAAATGATGAAAATTCCTATGATTGTAAAAATGCAATTACCTAATCCAGAACCTAAAAGTTCTAATGCATCTATATATAGTAAATGGATGGTAAATATTTAACTTTTTAATTATAACAATATTTATAAAATAAAATTATTATTTAAGTTTCTTCAGTTCTTTGGATTTGAAGGAACTTTTTTTATACTGATAGATATTAATTTTAATATTATATAATTATAAAATAATTTTAAATATATATTTATATAAAGAAGTTGGTAATATTATTTTCTACAATAATATTTGAAAAAGACATCTAATTTTTAGATGTTTTTTTTAAATTACACAAAATTTAATTTGCTTATAATTTTTATTATATACATTCTTAATATATAGTTTTAAAAAGTGTTTTATAAATAAAATATTAATTACCAACAAATGTATAAAAAACTTTTGTAAGAGTTTCAACGCATTAAAAATTTATATTATAAAAAAGTTTTCCACAGTTTTAAACTTTTTAATTATCCACATAGAAAAGTAGATAAATATAAATTAAGCGCTCAATAAAATCAATATATATTTGATTAGTAAATTTTACGTAATCATGATTACTCACAACTTTCAACAAAGGATATTTTAATCCACATGGAGAAAAAGTTTTCCACATGTGGAGATTTTTTAGGTAATAATACCTGTTGAAAAATATCAAAATTCCTTATTTAACACAGAAAATTGCTGTTCGCTTTTTTTATGCTTTTTTATTTAGAAAAAGTTTTCCACAGTTTTGCTTCTTGTTACTTAATAATGAAATTTAAACACTTTTATTTTTTTTATGATAAAATATCTTTAGATGTTGGGAGGTAAATTTATGAAATTGGAAAATTTATGGAATGATTTTCTTTCAATGATAAAGGAAAATATTTCTTCACTTTCTTATGAAACCTGGTTTAAAGATACAAAACTAGTTTCTTTAAATAAGGATAATTTAGCTATTGTTGTTGTTCCGATGCCTTTTCATAAAAAACATCTAGTTGAAAATTATCTAAATATAATGGAAAAAACCATATATCTTATCACTAAAAAACAATACAACTTCGAATTTTTATTAGAAGAAGAATGGACAGAAAGAACTGAAAATGAGACTTTCAACAATCTATCTAATAATAAAATTTTGGAAACTCCAGAAAGAAAAAACGCTAATATTATACATCAAAATATTGAAGATGCAAATTTAAACAAAGAATATGTTTTTGATACGTTTATTGTAGGTAATTCAAATAGATTTGCTTACACAGCCTCTATGGCCGTAGCTGAAAAACCTGGAAAAGCTTATAATCCGCTATTTTTATACGGAAAAAGTGGGCTTGGAAAGACTCATTTAATGCATTCAATAGGTAATTATATAATTGAAAATTCAAATTTAAAGGTGTTGTACATATCTAGTGATAAATTTGTTAATGATTTTATTAATGCTGTTAGATATAATGAAAAAGATAATTTTGATAAAATAGATGTTTTTAAAAATAAGTACAGAAATATTGATGTATTGATGATTGATGATATTCAATTTTTGGGTAATGCAACAAAAGGGCAGGAAGAATTTTTTCACACATTTAATGAATTGTATAATGAAAACAAACAAATAGTTATAGCATCTGATCGCTCAGTTGATGACTTAAAAATGTTAGAAAATAGATTACTTACTAGATTTAATTGGGGATTAACAGCAAATATTACACCTCCAGATTTTGAATTAAGAGTTAATATAATAAAAAAGAAAATATCTCATCAAGAATCTGCCAAAGATGTTCCAATTGAAGTAATAGAATATATTGCTAATAATTTTGCCTCTGATGTCAGGCAACTTGAAGGAGCAATTACAAGAGTTTTCGCTTATGCTTTAATGATGAATAAAGGCAAAATTGATTTAGATATTGCTATTGATGCGTTGAAAGATCAACTAACTGATAAGAGTGTTTATAAAAATGATGTACACAGAATTCAAACGGTAGTTTGCGATTATTTTAAAATTACCATAGAAGATATAAAAGGAAAAAAGCGAAGCCAGAATATCAATTATCCAAGGCAGGTAGCTATTTATTTATGTAGAACATTAGCCCATGAATCATTTCCTAAAATTGGAACATACTTTGGTGGAAGAGACCATTCAACAATAATGAGCTCTTACCGAAAAATTGAAAAAGACTTAAAAGAAAATGAACAACTCAAAATAGTAATAAAAGAACTAAAAGAAATGTTATCCACATAATAAAGTTGATAATTTAAAAAGTTTCCCACATAGCTGTGGAAAAAATATTTTAATAAAAGTTTATAAAATAAGAGTTTCTTTATGTTTTCCACAGAATCCACATCATAATAAATAATAATATAATAAAAAGAAAGAAGGAATAAAAATGAAATTTATTATTAAACAAGATATTTTATTAGAAAATTTAAATCATGTAGCTAGAGCTATATCACCAAGGAATTTAATCCCTATTTTAACAGGAATTAAATTTGAATTAACAGAAGAAGGATTGTATTTATCTGCTAGTGATACAGATATCTCTATAAGATGTTTAATTCCTAGTGATAAAATAATTGAAGTTTCAACTTTAGGAAGTATCGTTATTGGTGGAAAGTATATTGTAGAAATTATAAAGAAGCTTCCTAATATGGATATAACTATTGAAGTTATTGATGGATATAAAATGATGATTAGTACAAGTAATACTGAATTTAATCTTAATGGAATTAATCCAAATGAATTTCCAAATCTCGATTTAGAGGAAGGAAAAAATCCTATTGTTATTAAAACTAATATAATTAAAAAAATTATTTCTCAAACTTTTTTTGCTACATCTCAAAATGAATCAAGACCACTTTTGACAGGAATCAATTTTAGAATTGATAATAACGTGATGGAGATTATAGCAACAGATTCTTATCGTTTAGCAAAAAAAACTATTACATTAGATGAGAATATAGAAAATAAAATTAATATTGTTATTCCAGGTAAAAATTTACTTGAACTATCTAAGATTTTAGATGATGATAACGAGAACTTAGAAATGCATGTTTTTGAAAATAAAATTCTATTTAAATATCAAAATATTTTATTTTTATCTAGATTATTAAGCGGTACATATCCAGCAACGTCTGACATTATTCCTAATAATTTTAGTGTAAGTGTGGAATGTAGCTGTAATGGACTTTTCGAAATGATTGACCGTGCTTCATTATTAACTTCTGATAGAGATAAAAATACTATAAAATTACAACTTGGTTCTAATTCAATGATTATTTCTTCTAATTCTCCTGAAATTGGAAAAGTAGAGGAAAAAATGCTTGTTGATAGTAGTGATGAAATTGCTATATCATTTAGTTCAAAATATATGTTAGATTCTATAAAAAGTTTTGAAACTGCTAACATTACTTTATTTATGAATGATGATAATAGTCCAATTATTATAAAGTCAAATGATGATGAATCTTTAATTCAATTAGTATTACCAATTAAAACTTATTAAAAAGTTATTTTTCGACACATTTCGACAAAATTTGACACTATTTTATGTTTTAATATCTTTAGTGCAACTTTTATAGTTGTGCAAAAGGGGGGATAATATGTTGAAAAACTATATAATTAATGATGAAACTTTATTACTAATTCCATATTTTTATAATGGTGCTAATATTACAAAAGTTTATGAATTTGATGAAGAGTTATTAGTCGAAAAACTACCTTATGAAATTATAAAAGAGAGTTGCTTATTTTTTGGTAGTTCCTTCGAGGGCAGAAGAGATGGAACTATGGCTTTAATTAATTGCAAGATGAAGGTGCCTGTTATAATAGAGGAATCTAGGAAAATACTATTTTTTCCAACATGTTCAATTGAAAATTCAAATAACATGTGGATTTCATATAATAACATGATAAATTTTAATAAGGTTGATTCAAAAGAAACTGTTATTAATTTTAAGAAAAATAAATCAATAATGGTTAATGTCAAATATAATTTAATTGATAATCAATTTGTTAGATGCATAAAGCTAGATTCAGTTATTTCAAATAGGTTTGATAAACATTTATATTAATGACATAAAAGGTCCTTTGAAAGGGCTTTTTTTTGTTATAAAATAACAATTTTTTCTGGATAAATTATTTAAAAAATCTTTTATTTATGGTATAATTTAGTTAGTTAAACATTAGTAGGAATTGGTGATTAAATTGGAAAATATTTACTATGAAAATTAAGACATTAAAATTAAAAAATTTCCGAAATTATTCTGAATTAAGTATAAATTTAAATAGTAAATTGAATATTTTTATTGGGGATAATGCTCAGGGGAAAACCAATATTTTAGAGTCTATAACTGTTTTAGCATTGACCAAATCTGGTTTCAATGTAAAAGATAGTAATTTAATAAAGTTTGGGGAAAACTTTGCCAATATTTCTGCTGATGTTGATTATGAAAACACTATTAAAAATTATTTTATAGGTTTTGATGAAAAAAGTAAAAAGGTAAAGATCAATAATAATATTGTTGATAATTATTCTGATTATATTTCAAGAATTCGTTTAGTTTTATTTAGTTCTTTTGATATTAATTTATTTAGCAGTTCTCCTTCAAATAGAAGAAGGACGTTAAATGTTAGTATTAGTCAATTATATAAAAACTATTTAAAAAAAATGCAGAAATTTAATTTTTTGTTGAAAAAGAGAAATCATTTTTTAAAAGAAGTTGTAATTAAGGGAATGGATGAAGCAAGAAAATTGTATTTTGAAATACTTAATAAAGAATTTTCTATGGTTGCTGTTGATATTGTTTTTTTTAGAAAAGATTATATTGATTCTATTAACAATATAATTTCAAAAGTTTATGAAGAAATAACAGGGGATATGGGATTGTATTTAAAGTATAGTACTAATATACAAATAGATGATATTTCTTCTTTAGATAGTGATTATTTTGTTAAATTATTATCTCAAAATTATAATAAAGATATTTTTTATAAAATGACTCTTTTAGGACCACATAGGGATGACTATTCTTTTATTTTAAATGATAGTGATTTGTCTATTTATGGTTCGCAAGGCCAAAAAAGAGCTGCAGTATTATCATTGCGATTATCTGAGGCTATTTTAATAAAAAGTGTAACTGGTGATTATCCCATTTTATTGTTGGATGATATATTTAGTGAACTTGATATAAAAAAACGTAATAGTCTTATAAAGTATGTTAGTGATGATATGCAAACAATTATAACTACAACGGATTTAAAAATGATTGATAAATCTTTAATTCAAAAGGCTAAGATTTTTGAAATAGTGAATGGTGTTGTGAAAAATGTAAACAAGAAAGAAGGATAAGAATGAATAATGAACATTATGATGCTTCTGATATACAGGTTTTAGAAGGATTAGAAGCAGTTAGAAAAAGACCTGGTATGTATATAGGATCTACTAGTTCTAGAGGATTACATCACTTAGTGTGGGAAATTGTTGATAATGCTATTGATGAAGCATTAGCTGGCTATTGTGATGATATAGAGGTAATTATTAATAAAGATGGTTCCATTACCGTAAAAGATGATGGTAGAGGAATTCCTGTCGAAGTTCATCCCAAAACAGGACTTTCTACTGTTGAGACTGTGTATACAGTTTTACATGCAGGAGGTAAATTTGGTGGTGGAGGCTATAAAGTTAGTGGTGGATTACATGGAGTAGGAGCTTCTGTAGTTAATGCATTGAGTAAATGGGTTGAAGTTACAGTATATAAACATGGTAAGGTTTATAATATTAAATTTGCTAATGGTGGAAAAACTGTTCAGCCACTTACAGTAGTCGGTGAATGTAGTGAAGATAGAACTGGAACTACAGTATCTTTTATGCCTGATGATACTATTTTTACTGATACAACAGTGTTTGATTATGATGTCTTAAAAACAAGAGCTAGAGAACTTGCCTTTTTGAATAAAGGGCTAAGAATTATTTTAATAGATGACCGTACTGATAAAACTGATACTTTTGTATATGATGGTGGAATAAAAGAATTTGTTAAATATGTTAATAAGGATAAAAATCCTATTCATGATGATATTGTTTATGTTGAAGGAGTAGAGAATGACATATCTTTAGAGGTAGCTTTACAATATAATGATAGTTATAGTTCTACCATTTATTCTTTTGTTAATAATATTATTACTCCAGAAGGAGGAACGCATGAAGATGGTGTGAAGATGGCTCTTACTAGAATTATAAATAATTATGCTAGAAATAATAAGATTTTAAAGGATAATGATGATTCACTTTCTGGAGATGATGTTCGTGAAGGAATAACTATGATTGTTTCTGCAAAAGTACCTGAGCCTCAATTTGAAGGACAAACAAAGACTAAGTTGGGTAATAGTATCGTTAGAAAAGTAGCAAATAGTATTTTTGGCAAAGAATTTGAGCGTTTTTTGTTAGAGCATCCTAATGATTCTAGAATTATTATTGAAAAGGCAATGACAGCAGCTAGAGCTAGAGTTGCTGCTAAAAGAGCTAGAGAACTTACTCGTAGAAAAGGTGGTCTTGAAGTTAGTAATTTTTGGGGAAAATTGACAGATTGTTCTTCTAAGGATGCAACTATTTCAGAAATGTTTATTGTTGAAGGAGATTCAGCAGCTGGTTCTGCTGTTAGTGGTAGAAATCCTATAACACAGGCTATTCTACCTATTAGAGGTAAAATATTGAATGTTGAAAAAGCTAGATTTGATAAAGTTTTAGCTAATGAAGAGATAAGGACTATGATAACTGCATTAGGAACTGGTATAGGAGAAGAATTTGATATTAATAAGTTACGTTATTATAAAATTATTATAATGACTGATGCTGATGTTGATGGAGAACATATTAGAACATTGCTTTTGACGCTTTTTTATAGGTATTTTAGACCTCTTTTGGAGGGTGGGCATATATATGCTGCTCAACCACCTCTTTACTCTGTAAAGCACGGAAAAACGATTAAATATGTATTAGATGATAATGAATTGAATGAGTACTTGAGTTCTTTACCTGAGAATACGAAAGTTGAACAAGGAAGAATGAAAGGTCTTGGAGAAATGAATCCTGAAGAGTTGAGAGAGACTACTATGGGAATAGAAAATAGAATATTAAAGCAAATTACTATGGATGATGCAGTAGCTGCTGATGAAATTTTTCAATTATTAATGGGTGAAGAGGTAGCACCACGAAGAAAATTTATTGAAGATAATGCTTTAAATGTAGAAAATTTAGATATATAATGGGAGGTAATATGTTATGCAAGATGATATAAGAGATAGAAAAGTGGCAGTTGATATAGTCGGTGAAATGAAAAAATCTTTTTTAGATTATTCTATGAGTGTAATAGTTGCTAGAGCTATACCTGATGTTAAGGATGGTTTAAAACCTGTTCATAGAAGAGTTCTTTACACTTTGTATGAGGAGGGAATGACCCCAGATAAAAAATATCAGAAAAGTGCAAATGCTGTTGGAGCAGTTATGGGACATTATCATCCACATGGAGATTCTGCTATTTATGATACTATGGTTAGAATGGCACAAGATTTTACTTATAGACATTGTTTAGTTGATGGTCATGGTAATTTTGGATCTATAGATGGTTTTGGAGCAGCTGCAAGTCGTTATACAGAGGCTAGATTATCCAAAATTTCTATGGAATTGTTACGTGATTTGAATAAAGATACAGTTGATTTTTCTGATAACTATGATGGTCAAAGAAAAGAACCTGTTGTTTTACCAAGTAGATTTCCAAATATATTAGTAAATGGGAATATGGGAATTGCTGTTGGAATGGCTACTAATATTCCACCTCATAATCTTGGGGAGGTAATAGATGGGTGTATTGCTTATATAGATAATCCTGATATTACAGTATCTGAACTAATGAATTATATACAAGGTCCAGATTTTCCTACTGCTGGTGTTATTTTAGGAAATTCTGGAATTAGAAGGGCTTATGATACGGGTAGAGGTTCTATTACAATTAGAGGAAGAGCTGAAATTGATGAACATCATGGTAAGAATAGAATTATAATAACTGAGCTTCCATATCAGGTTAATAAAAAGTCATTAATAACTAGAATTGGAGAGTTAGTTAGAGATAAGGTATTAGATGGAATTAGTAATTTAAGTGATGAGTCTGCATTAGAAGGTATAAAAATTGTTATAGATGTAAAGAAAGATGCGAATGCAAATGTTGTTTTAAATAATTTGTATAAACATACTCAGCTTCAAGTTTCTTATGGAATTAACTTTTTAATGTTAGTTGATGGTAGTCCAAGAACTATTGGTTTGAAAGAAATTCTTGAAAAATATATAGAGCATCAAAAGCATGTTATATATAGAAGATGTAAATTTGAGCTTAATAAATATAAATCGAGGTTACATATATTAGAGGGATTAAAAATAGCTCTTGATAATATTGATAAGGTTATAAAAATTATTCGTGAATCAGAAAGCGATGATATTGCCAAAAAAGGATTAATGCTTGAATTTGGTTTATCTGATTCTCAATCACAGGCTATTTTAGAAATGCGTTTGAAACGTTTAACTGGTTTAGAAAAATCTAAGATAGAGGATGAAATTTCGGAGCTGTTAAAATTAGTAGCTCGTTTGGAAGAAATTATTAGTGATGAGCATAAAATTCTTGATGTCATAAAGAAAGAGATGCTTGAAATTAAGGAAAAGTATGCTGATGACAGAAGAACTTATATTGATATGAGTGCTATTGACTTTATAGATGATGAATCATTGATACCTGTGGAAAATATGTTTTTGACACTTACTAATAAGGGATATATAAAGAGAGTTCCTATTGATACTTATAAAACTCAAAATAGAGGTGGAGTTGGTATAAAAGGTATGTCTACTAATGAAGAGGATTTTGTGGAATATATTTTAAACGCTACAACTCATGATTATATATTATTTTTCACAAGTAATGGTAGAGTGTTTAGAATGAAGGGTTACGAAATTCCAGAATATAGCAGGCAGTCCAAAGGTTTACCTTTAGTTAATTTGATAAAGTTAGAAAATGGTGAAAAAGTTACTTCATTGTTGAAAACTACTTTAAATGAGGATTATAAGTATTTAATATTTGCTACTAAAAATGGTTTAATTAAGAAAGCTGATATTTCAGAATTTTTAAATATTAGAACTAATGGAAAGAAAGCTATAACTCTTAAAGATAATGATGAGTTAGTTTCTGTTAAAAAAACAACAGGTGAAAATGAAATTTTAATGGCGTCATCTATCGGAAGAATGGTTAGATTTTCTGAAAATGGTATTCGAGTTATGGGAAGAAATGCATCTGGTGTAAAGGGTATTGATTTATCTGGAAGTAGTTTAGTAGGTATGGAAGTTGTTGAAAATAATCAAGATGTATTTGTTGTGACTCGTAATGGTTATGGCAAGAAAACTCCAGTGGACGAATATAGAATAACTAGTCGTGGTGGGAAAGGAGTTAAGACGTTAAATGTAACAGAAAAAAATGGTCCTATTATATCTTTTAAAACTGTTGATAATGAAAATAAAGAACAGGATTTGTTGATTGTTACAAACGAAGGAATAGTAATAAGAATAAAAATGGAACAAATTTCTACAATGAGTAGAGTTACTCAAGGAATAAGATTAATTAATCTTAGGGATGGACAATTTGTTAGTACAGTATCTATTGTTGATAGTGAGAACGAAGAAGATAATGAAAAAGATAGTTCTTTAGATACTAATGTTTAAGATATATATTTATTTTGAAAAGAACATATTTAATTTCTTGATATGTTCTTTTTTATGTTTCACGTGAAACATTTTTTTAGTTTTCCACACTCTATAAAAAAGGTAGAGTGTTTAAAATTAAATTGATTGGTATAGCAAGAAAAGTTAAGCTAGTTTATTTAAATCCACAAAATTTAAATTATTAATCACTATAAAAATTTAGTTAGATTTATATTTTTAGTTTTTATTGGCTTTAGAAATATGGTAGCATTATTTTTCGTATTATTAGTTTTGTTATATGTTGATGTTTTTGTTGTGATTGTTTTTTATAATAATAAAATATATTTTTTGATAATTTATTTAAGTAAAAGAAGTAGTTAGGTTGGTATGTGTAATTTAGTTGAAATGTTTAATAATTAATATATTGTTACTTATTTTATTATGGTAAATTAAAAAGATTATATTTTAAATTTAATTAAATTTCCACAAATTACAGATTTTAATGATTTTAAATAAATTAGAAATCAAATTTCGTTGTGGAAAATTTTACTACATTAAAATTTATATTTGTAATATTAGTTGGGAAATTCTATAAATTAGCTTTATATTTAATGCTAATTTTTTTAATATTTATTTTTTTAGTTTCACGTGAAACATAAAAAAGTTTTCCACATTCAATGGTTTTATGGATTTTATTATTAATAATTAAAATTGTTCAGATATAAAATATACATATTTGTAATACAATTATTTTGTACAAAATAATATAGTTTTTGAAAAATTAACTCTGTAACAATACTTTTTTTCTAAAGAAACTAATAATTTTGATACAAATTGTGAAAGAAAAAATATTGTTAAAGTTATATATTACTTATAATTATTATAAAATTTAAGATAAAAGATTACATAATAATGTAATTATTTTATTTATTTATTATTTTTTGTTTTTGTTAAATTTAATAAATTATTTGAAGGGAAGTGGAAATGCAGATTTTTTATTAATTAGTGATTTTAAATATTATAATTAAATAAGTTTTGCATAGGCCTGAAAAAAAGAGGTTTGAATATCTATCTGTTAGCAATAAAAAAACGAAGAAAAAAATAATTTTATAAATATTTAATCAGAAAGGGTTTAGGTTGGTGGAAAATTTCAAAATTAATAATTTTGTATTTATTTTTGCTACTTGTTGATTATTATTAAAGCATTATTATAGTATTGAATTTTCCACAAAAATCAATATTTATATATTATGTAAGATAAAGTAATGTATGAATATACGAAATACGATAATAAAAATAGAAATTTATTTTTTTATACATTTTAGATTCTAGATTAAAAAAATCAATATATAAAAATTATCGAAATAAATTAAATTCTTGCGAAAAATTATTGTTACTTTTTTTAGATATTGTTAATATTTTTGCTTTGATGGTTGTTTGTGGGGAAGGATGATGGTGAAAAATATATTTTTTAGTGAATTAAGTATTTTATGTCATTTGTTTGCATTATCTTTAATATTATGTATATTATTTTTTATGTTTCACGTGGAACTTTTTTGTTTTCCACAGTTATAAAAACTTTACTTTTATTACAAAATATGGTACTATTTTTTCGATGCAACGATTTTTTAATAGAATCAAGTCAGGATCGGAAGATAGCAGCTTTAATATTATATGTCGTGTGCATCAATAGATATTAAAAAAAAGTTTGCAAACTAATGTTCGCAAACTTTTTTGCGTTTTTTATAGACTTTATTTTGATATTTTGTTATAATATTTTTGTGGTTATATTTTATGGTAGGTGGTGATTTTGTTTGAGTTATGTTGCTTTGTATAGAAAATATCGTCCTAACAACTTTAATGATTTGATTGGTCAAAATGCTGTTACTTCTATTATAAAAAATGAAATTTTAAATAATAAGGTTTCTCATGCTTATATTTTTTCTGGACCTAGGGGTACTGGTAAAACTTCAGCGGCTAAGATAATAGCTAAGATGGTTAATTGTCATAATTTAAGTCCTGATGGTGTTCCTTGTGGAACATGTTCGAGTTGTTTGAATTTTTATAACAGTAGTGATGTAGTAGAAATTGATGCGGCTTCTAATAATGGGGTTGATGAAATTAGAGAATTACGAGATAAAGTTAATCTTGTTCCTACATATGGAAAATATAAAGTTTATATAATAGATGAAGTTCATATGCTCACTAACCAAGCTTTTAATGCTTTGCTAAAAACATTAGAAGAACCTCCTAAACATATAATTTTTATTTTGGCGACTACTGAGTTTTCAAAAATACCTGATACTGTTGTTTCGAGATGTCAAAAGTTTCAATTTTCTCGGTTTTCAACTAATGAAATTGTTGAAAGACTGGTTTATATAGCTTCAAAAGAAAATTTTTCTATTGATAGAGAAATTTTAGTTGAGATTGCGAGATTATCTAATGGTGGTTTAAGAGATGCAATTAATATATTTGATCAATTTATTTCTTATAGTGGAGTTGATTCAAAAAAATCACTTAATGATTTGTATTTATTAAATGGTGTAGTTTCTTTAGATGAAATGCTTTGTTTATTAGATTTTATTATTGAAAAAAAATTAGATAAAATAGTAAGTTTTGTTAATGATATAACTAAAACTGGTAAGGATATGAGTCATTTTTTGGAGGATTTTTCGTTTTTAATAAAAAATGTTTATCTATTAAAAAATGATATTGATTTATTTGATGAAGTTTTTAAGGGAAAAACTAAAGCATTAATGAAATTTTCAAATAATTTTTCTAGTGATTTTTTGTATAATACCATATTTTCTTTAAATGAGTTGGTTAATCAATTGAGAAATTCTAATTTTTCGAGTATTTTGTTGACTATGTTTTTTATTAATTTAAGTTTAAACTATAGTTCTTCTAGTGTAGATGTAGATTTTTCTGATAAGGAAATGGTTAACAATGATGTTGGTTCTAATGATAAAAATATAAGTTTTACGAACAATAGTATTATTGAAAATATAGAGAATAAAACTGATAGTAAATTTAATATTCAAAGTTTATCATTAGAATTAAAAAAGATCAGAATTAATAATGCTTTTGCAACAGCTTCTAAAGAATATAAAGAAAACTTTTTAAAAAACTGGAAAATAGCTGTCTCAAGTGATAATATTGATCCATTAATTAAATCTATTATTAGTGATTTGGATGTTTTGGTTGTTGGAGAAAATGATGTTATTTTTGCAGTTAAGTATGATTCTTTGTTAGAAAGAGTTTATAATCATTTTGATCAAATAAAAAAAATTATTGATAGTAGTTTTGAAAAAGAATATAGAATTGTTTTTATAGATTTAGATGAATGGAAGTATGAAAAAGATAAGTATATTTTAAATATTAAATCAGGAAAAAATTACGTTTATATTGATGAAAATGATAGGAATAAAAAATGTGGTAATGATATAAAAAAAGATGATGTAGACAAAATTATTTCTATATTGGGAGATGATGTTGTTAATTTTGAAAATTAAAATGTTTGTAGTTGCTTTTTGAAGAGGTAAATTAAGTTATTATAAAATATTTGTTATTTATAGTTAATTTTATATTTATGTTTTTCAAAACAAAAATTTTTAAAAATAAAGTAAAATATAGAAAGAAAAGTTCAATAGATGGCTTGGATGTTATTTGTTGATTAATGAGGTGATAAAATATGAATATTCAAAGTTTGATGAAAAGGGCACAGGAAATGCAAAAAGATTTACAAAAAGTTCAAAAGGAGTTAAGTAATTCTAGTTATGTTGGTAAATCTTCTTGTGTTGAAATTACTTTAAATGGTGATAAAAAGATGCAAAGTATTAAAATAAATTTGGAAGAAGAAATTTCTGGAGATGATATAGAAATGTTGGAAGATATGATATTGGTAGCTTATAATGAAGCTTCCAAAAAAGTTGATGATGATAAAGAAAAGAAACTTTCTAAATATGGTAATGGTTTGGCTGGAATGATGTAATTTATGTATCCTAGTTCTATTAATAATTTGATGACAATTATGGAAAAATTACCTGGTATTGGAGAAAAAACAGCTGAAAGGTTAGTTTTTTCATTACTTGATTTTTCTAGTGATGATTTAACTAATTTTTCTAATTGTTTAATTGAGTTTAGAGATAATGTTGATTTTTGTTCTATTTGTGGCAATATAACAGATCATAAAGTGTGTGACATTTGTTTAGATAATGAGCGGGATAATTCTGTGGTAATTGTTGTGGAAAAACCTAAAGATATTTTGTTGTTTGAAAAGCTTAAGAATTTTAACGGAAAATATCATGTTTTAAATGGTTTAATTTCGCCTTTGGATGGTATTGGTCCAGAACAGATAAATTTAGCTTCACTTGTTCAGAGAGTAGTTAATTGTAACGTAAAGGAAATTATATTGGCTATTAAGCCTAATATTGAAGGTGATACTACCATGTATTATATAAAAAAGTTACTTGATTCTTTTGATGTTAAAGTAACTAAAATAGCTGCTGGTATTCCAGTTGGTACGGAAATTGAGTATTTAGATACTATTACATTAAAATTAGCTATCGATGGAAGAAAAGATATTTAGTATTCTAAAGCATATAATTTACTGGTGATTAGATGCTAAAAAAAATTTTAATATTGTTGCAACAAATAATATTTGCTGTTGTTTTGATTTATACATATGATAGTTTATCTATTTCTATTTGTAGCAGTATTCCTATTAACTTTTTAACAGTTTCTTTGATTACTTTATTTGGTTTTTTTGCTATGTTTCAGCTTATTATATTTAGTTATTATATTTAGTTTATAATTGTGGGGTGATGTATGTGTTTGATGAATATAAAGATGATCAAAGAATTGCATATAACTTATTAAAGAATTCTTTGGAAATTGGTAAATTGTCTCATGCATATTTAATAGATACAAATAATTATGAATATTCTTGGGAATTTGTTCTTTCTTTTGTTAAAATGGTTATTTGTCCTAATCATTATTCTAATTTTTCCAAATGTGGCTCTTGTAGTATTTGTTCTAGAATTTTGGATGGCAATTATATGGATTTTAAGATTATTGAACCTGAGCAAGTTTCATTAGTAATAAAGAAAGAACAAATTTTAGATATTCAAGTAGAGTTTAGTAAGAAGTCAATAGAAGGAAAAAATTTAGTTTATGTTATAAAAGATTGTGATTGTATGAATGCTCAGGCAGCAAATTGTCTTTTAAAATTTCTAGAAGAACCAAATGAAAAAATCATTGCTATTTTGGTTACAAATAACGTGTCTAAGGTTCTAAATACTGTTGTCTCTCGATGTCAATTAGTGAGATTGTATTCTAATAGCAAGAATGAACTTAAAGCTTTTGATAAATTTTTAATTAATATTTGTGATACTGACGATTCTAAAAAGAAATTTTTAGATGATCCCTTAAAAGTTAATATGATAGAAAATATCGTAAATTTTATTTGTTATTTGGAAGAATTTGGCATAGATGTATATATTTATATTAAAAAGTTTTTATATGATAATTTTAATGATAGAAATGACTATATTTTAGGGATGTATTTGATTATAAACTTTTATTATGATGTTTTGAAGTCAATAAATGATATTGATGATTTCTTTTTTTCGGATTATATAGATGAAATAAAGAAAATTGCTGATTTTAATAATAATAGTTCTGAAAAAATATTGAATAAATTGAATATTTTTTTAGAAACTAGTAATGCGTTATATAAAAATTGTAATATTTTTTTAACTTTAGATTATATGTTAATAAAATTTAAAAAATGTATGTAGGTGATAATTTATGAATTTTAATGTTGTAGAGGTGGAATTTGATTTAGTAAAAAAGCATGAATTTTTTTTAAATAAAAGTTATTCTTTGAAAAGTGGAATAACTATAATAGTTAATTCTGAGAGAGGTTTACAATTTGGAAGAGTAGTGAATATTAATGATGATGTGAATAATTTCTCGGAGTTAAATCTTTATGATGTTGTTAGAATTGCTAGTAAAAGTGATTATCAACAACATTTGAATAATTTAAAATCTATTGGTTCTGCTGTTAAAATTTGTAAGGAGTTGGTAAAAAAGAACAATTTATCTATGACTATTTTGGATGGGAGTTATAATTTTGATAGGACGCAACTTTTATTTAGATTTGTTGCTGATGAGAGGGTTGATTTTAGAAACCTTGCGAGAGAATTGGGTTCTATATTTAAAACAAGAATTGAATTGAGACAGATTGGAATTCGAGATAAATCTAAAGAAGTTGGAGGCATTGGTCCTTGTGGACGTATATTATGTTGTACTAGTTTTTTAAATAATTTTGATAGCGTTACTATTAGTATGGCTAAAAATCAAGGAGTTTCTTTAAATCCTACTAAGATTAATGGTGTATGTGGTAGATTGTTATGTTGTTTGAAGTATGAGAATGATGTTTATTCTTATAATAAAAAAGATTTACCTCGTGTTGGTTCTAAAGTATCTATTTCTAATAAACAAGGAAAAGTTACTTTTGTAAATATATTAAAAAAAGAATATACTGTTATTTTTAATGATGGTAGTAAAAGTGTTATGAAAATTAATTAATTTGTGGTGGTGATTTTTATGTGGCAACTTAGTTATAATGATAATGCATCGTTATATTTGATTCCTACTCCTATAGGGAATCTTGAAGATATTACTATACGTGCAGTTAATGTTATTCGTAATGTGGATGTGATTTTTGCAGAGGATACTAGGGTAACCTATAATCTTTTGTGTTATTTAAAAATATCTAAAAAATTGATTTCTTTACATGAACATAATGAAAATGTTATGAAAAATAGAGTACTTGACTACTTGAAAAATGGCAAATCAGTTGGTTTGGTTACCGATAGAGGAACTCCAATTATAAGTGATCCTGGGTATAAGACAGTTAAATATATTACGGAACATGGATTTAATGTTATTGCGTTGCCAGGGCCATGTGCTTTTGTTTCAGCTCTTGTTGTCTCTGGAATTTCAGCAGATAATTTTGTGTTTGTTGGATTTTTAGAGAGTAAAAAAAGTAAGAAAAAAAAGCAGTTAGAAAATTTGCAATATTATCAAGAAACATTGATTTTTTATGAGGCTCCACATAGAATTTTGGATACTATGAAATTAATTTTAGAGGTTTTTGGTGATAGATATGTTAGTCTTTCTAGAGAAATATCTAAAAAATATGAAAGTATTTATAGGGGATATATTAGTGATTTAATACCTACTTTAATTGATGTTAAAGGTGAATTTGTGATAGTTGTTTCTGGATTTGAAAAAAGTGATGAAGAATTTTCAGAGGTTGATATTTTTGATAAGGTTTCTGAATATGTTGAGAAAGGATTTAGCAAAAAAGAAGCTATAAAACAAGTTTCTTGTGATTTAAATTTAAGGAAGAATGTTGTATATGATGTTTATCATTCGTTATTGAAAGATGGTGATAGTTTATGAAGTTAATATTTGGTTTAGGTAATCCGGGTTTAGAATATACAAAAACTCGTCATAATGTTGGATTTTCTTATTTAGATTATATTGCAGGTAAAAAAGGTCTTAAATTTAAAGAGAGTAAGTTTAAGGCAGATGAAACTTCTTTTTTTATTAATAATGAGAAAATTTTACTTATAAAGCCACTTTCTTTTATGAATCTTTCTGGTGAAATTGTAAAAAAATATGTTGATTATTATGATGTTTCTTTAAAGGATATTTTAGTTATACATGATGATTTAGATATGATGTTTGGAAAAGTTAAAATTATGTTTGCTCATAATAGTGGAGGGCATAATGGAGTAAAAAATATTAATGATTGTTTAAAATCTAATCAATATGCTCGACTTAAGATAGGAATTTCACGTGATTCTTCTATAGAAGTAAAAAATTATGTGTTAGGAAAATTTAATAAAGAAGAGTTAAATAAAATTCAGAATACTTTTGTTAATATTTCAGATTTAGTTGATGATTTTTGTATTATTTCAATTTCAGAATTAATGAATAAATATAATAAAAAATAATATTACAAGGAGATATTTATGATGGGATTTTTTTCTAATTTATTTGAAATTAAGGATAGTAATTATTTTGCTGTTTCTGGACTAAATTTGGAACTTTTTTCTTTGTATATTTATGATACTTATTTAAAGAAACAAAGAGGTATGATTGTAGTAACTAATTCTTTGTATGAAGCAAATATGTTAGTTGATACTATTACTAATTATACTGATAGGGTTTTATTTTTTCCAATGGATGATTTTATTACTAGTGAGGCATTGGCGATTAGTCCGGAATTTAAAAGTGAACGAATTAATGCAATTAATAAATTGGTTGATGATAATAAGTATATTGTTATAACTAATTTAATGGGAATTTTGAGATATTTGCCTTCTGTTGATGTTTGGAAAAATTCTATTTTAGAAATATATCAAGGTCAAAAAATTGATAGATTTTTATTACAGAAAAAATTATTGGAATTAGGCTATGAAAAAGAGACTATAGTTTCTGAAACCGGCAAAATAGGTGTTAGAGGGTTTGTTTTAGATATATTTCCTATTGGAGAAGAAAATCCAATAAGAATTGAATTTTGGGATAACGAAATTGAAAGTATAAAATATTTTGATGTTTCTTCTCAATTATCTAATATTGAGGTAAAAAGGATAAAAATTTTTCCATTTACGGAATTTCTTCTTGATAATGAAAAAAGTGATGTAATATTTAAACAAAAATATTTAAAGTATTATTCTAAGAAAATTGCTGGTTTATGGAATTATATAGATAATTCTTTAGTATTTTACTATGATTATAATCAAATATTAGATTCTTATAGATTATTAAGAAAAACAATATTGGATTATGATATGGAAAAAGAGTCAATTATTGATACTGAATATATGTTTGATTTGAGAGATTTGGATTTTGAACAAGAAGTTTTTTTGATGCCATTTGATAGTTTACTTAAAGATATGAAAGTAAATGAGTATATTAGATATACATCTTATGAAATAGAAAAATATAATGCTAATTTAAAAAAAATAAAAAGTGATTTAGAAAAATTTTTACGAGAGAAAAAAACTATAATTATATGTGCTGATGATAAGAAGATTGTTAATAAAATTATAGAATATTTTGATGATGTTGATTTTTTAATTACGTCTGATGATAATATTTTTTTAGAAAAAATTAATATTATTGAAAAGAAAATAAAAAAAGGATTTATATATGAGAATTATATTGTTATTTCTACTAATGATTTATTTGGTGGCGCTAATAAAATTAAGTATAATAATAAGTTTAAGTTAGGGGTTAAAGTTGATACTGTTGATAGTTTAACTAAAGGTGATTATGTTGTTCATGTTGATCATGGGATTGGTATCTATGATGAATTATGTACAATTAAAAAAAATGGCTATAAAAAAGATTATATAAAGTTGATATATTCTGGTAATGATGTTTTGTATATACCGATTGAAAATATTGATAGAATTAGTAAATTTTCTGCAAGAGATGGAATTATTGTTAAATTAGATAGTTTAGGAAATGATAAATGGCAAAAAAGAAAAGCAAGGGTTAAAGGAAGACTTGAAGAGATGGCTTCTAATTTACTTAAAATTTATGCAGAACGTGAATCAAAAAAAGGCTATTCTTTTTCTAAGGATGATGAAAATCAAGTTCTTTTTGATAGTAGTTTTATTTATACAGAAACTCCTGATCAATTAAGAGCAATTAATATTATAAAGGAAGCTATGGAAAAGCCTAAACCAATGGATATGTTGTTATGTGGTGATGTAGGTTATGGAAAGACTGAAGTTGCTTTTAGGGCTATGTTTAAAGCTATTAATGATGGAAAGCAAGTGGCTTATCTTTGTCCTACTACTATTTTATCAAATCAACAGTATAATAACGCTTTAGTTAGATTTAAAGATTTTCCAGTAAATATTGCTATATTGAACCGTTTTGTTTCTAAAAAGGATCAGCAAACTATAATAAAAAAATTAATTGAAGGCAAAATAGATATATTGTTTGGAACCCATCGTATTTTAAGCAAAGATATAGGGTTTAAAGATATAGGGTTATTGGTTATAGATGAAGAGCAAAGATTTGGTGTTACTCATAAGGAGAAGATAAAGGAATATAAATCTAATATTGATGTTTTAACTTTGTCTGCAACTCCAATTCCAAGAACATTGCAGATGTCTATGTCAGGTATAAGAAGTTTGGCATTAATTGAAACGCCTCCCGAACATCGATTACCAATTCAAACTTATGTTTTGGGAGAAAATAATAATATTATAAAAGATGCTATTTACAAAGAATTATCTCGTAAGGGGCAGGCGTTTATATTATTTAATTCAGTGTCTAAAATAGAAAGAAAAGTCTTGGAAATAAATGAATTAGTTCCTGAGGCTAGAATTGATTTTGCTCATGGTCAGATGACTAAGCTAGAGCTGGAAAATAAAATGCAAAATTTTATTGATTATAAATATGATGTTATGATATGTACTACTATAATTGAAACAGGAATAGATATTCCAAATGTTAATACATTAATTGTGTTAGATGCAGATAAATTTGGGCTTTCTCAGTTGTATCAAATTAGAGGTAGAATAGGAAGAAGTGACAAGATCGGCTATGCATATTTAATGTATAATGATAGAAAGGAATTAAATGATATTGCTGTTAAAAGATTAAATACAATAAAGGAGTTTACAGAGCTTGGAAGTGGTTTTAAGATTGCTATGCGAGATTTATCTATTAGAGGTGCAGGAGATATTTTAGGTAGTGAACAATCTGGATTTATTGATTCTATAGGAATAGATTTATATTTAAAGATGTTAAAAGATGCTGTTGATAAATTAAAAGGTAAAAATACTGAAAATAGTGAATCAGATAATTCTGATAATAAATCTTTAATAAATGTTGATACATATATAAGTGATGATTATGTAAATGATGATGATCTTAAAATAGAATTACATAAGAAGATAAATAGCATAAGTTCTTTGGAAGAATTATTTGAAATAAAAGCTGAGATAGAGAATAGATTTGGAAAGATTAATAGAGAAATGGAATTATATATGTATGAAGAACTATTTGAAAAATTGGCAAAGAAAATAGAAGTCATTAATGTTGTACAAACTAATAGTTATATTGATTTAGAGTTATCTTCTCAAATTAGTAAGAAAATAGATGGTGAAAGTTTGTTTTTACTTGCTTATGATGTTAGCGAAAATTTTAGATTGAAATTTAATAATAATAAGATTCATATTATTTTAGATTTTATTAATTTGGATAAACATTTTTTGGTTTATTTAATTGAAATTTCTTCTAGATTAATAGATTTATTAAAAAAGGAAAGTAATGATTAATAAATGAGGTGTTGCAGTTTATGAATATTTTTAGTTATATTGATAAATATGGTGTTTATTCTTTTGATGAATTAGAATTCAATGATGTAGATAATCTAATTTTTTCTTCATTATCATATGTTGATTTAGGAGATTATGTTAGTGCAAATAGGTTTAATAAAAAAACTATATCTTCTGTTGGAAAAGCTTTTTTTGAAAAATTTGATTCTAAATCTAAGAATATAATTGCTACTAAAACGGGAATAAAGGTGTTAGAAAACATTATGAATACTAGAAGATTTTCTTCTTTGATGCTATATAATTATTCTTATATTGGTGATGATAAACAACAATTTAGTGCAATTACAATTGATATTAATTTTAAATTGTCGTATGTTTCTTATGAAGGTACTGATCATTTGATTAGTGGATGGCATGAGGATTTTATGATGGCATATGAATTTCCAGTGTTATCTCAAAGAAGGGCAATAGATTATTTAAATCGTCATTTTTTGTTTAATAATAGGGATATAATTCTTGGGGGACATTCTAAAGGTGGGAATTTAGCTATGGTTGCTGGAATGTATGCTAATTTTTGGGTTAAGGATCGAATAATTAAAATTTATAGTAATGATGGTCCTGGACTTAGAAAAAAGGAAATATCTAGCAAGTATTATCTTAGTGTAAAAGAAAAGTTAGTTCATATAATTCCTAATTATAGTATTGTTGGATTAGTTTTGCGACATGATGATAATTATTTTGTAGTACGTTCTTATAAAAAAAGTATATATTCTCATAGTTTAGATACTTGGGTAGTTCAAGATAATAAATTAGAACAGGCTCCTTTGAGTTCTTTTAGTAAAATTTTTGATGAGAGTATGATTAACTGGTTGGATATGTACAGTGATGAAGAGAGAAGAATGTTTGTTGATGCATTATTTTTGATTTTTGAACAAGCTGGTATTGTTAGTTTGAAGGATATTTTAAACAATAAGAAGATTATTTTTAAGTTGATTATGAAATCAAATCAATTTGATAAAAAAACTAAATCTATGATTAGAGACTTTCTTTATGTTTTTTTTAGTTGTTTCAAAGAAATAAAATCACAGGAATTACTTGGCCGTTCAAATAAATAAATTTATTTATAACTTTTTTCTTTTTTGTGATATAATCTTAGTATAGAATAATGGAGGGATAATTATGAAGTGTGTTTCTATTTCAGGGGTAAAAAAATTTGTTTTAAAAGAAAAAAATAAACCAATTTCAAGAGATGGTTCTGTTATTGTTGATGTTAAATCGTGTGGAATATGTGGCTCAGATATACATTATTGGTTATCTGGTCAACCAGTTGGACTAATTATGGGACATGAATTTGCTGGTGTAGTGGTTGATTCTGGTAGTAGAAGTGATTTGAAAAAGGGAGATAGAGTTACAGGATTGCCTATTTCTCCTTGTATGAAGTGTGATGCTTGTCGTAGTGGTAATTATCAGTATTGTTCTGAAACTTGGACTGATGCTATTGGTTTGTCTTTGGATAATTCTGGAGCTTATGCAGAATATACTAGTTGCAGACCTGATATGATTAGGAAAATTCCTAATGGTGTTAGTTATGATGCTGCTTGTATGGTGGAACCATCGGCGGTTAGTTTGCATGCAGTAAATTTGGCTTCTATTAAAATTGGCGATACTGTTTTGATAATTGGTGGTGGCATTATTGGTTTAATGGCAGCAGAGTTTGCTAAAATGAGTGGTGCTAGTTATGTTGCATTGTTGGAAACAAATAAAAAAAGAGGGAAAAAGGCTGTTAATTATGGAAAAATAGATGAATATTATGATGCTTTAAATCCTAATTCTGTTTCTCAACTGATTACAAAGACAAATGGAGGATTTGACAAAGTCATAGATTGTTGTGGTAATGCGGCTGCCGTTAGTGAAGCTTTGTCTTGTGTAAAAGCAGGTGGAAAAGTTATAATGGTAGGTGTTTCAATGGATAGTATACCTGTTCCTACTATTTTAGGAGTAATGAGAGAGGTAACTATGCAGGGTTCAATAGCTTATACTCCAATAGAATTTGATAAATGTATTGATTTAATTTCTGGTAAAAAAATTAATGTTACTAAGTATATTGATGATTTTATAAAATTAGATGAGGCTCAAGAAGCGTTTGAACGTTTAACTAGTGGTAAGGATGCTGCTGTTAAAATTATTTTTAAGCCTTAATATTTTTTGCATAGATTATTTATTAGTGTTAATTATATTAGTGTAGTGTTAAATTTTAAATTTTTTCGTAAATTTTTAGACTAAAGTTCGTTTTTTTACGAACTTTCTTCTTTTTTAGATT
>ERZ827512.745-NODE-745-length-38708-cov-3.651204_pt1 | contig 38708 bp, 25 predicted proteins | sample MGYA00519916_ERZ827512 | MGnify/ENA primary metagenome ERZ827512 (study PRJEB31778, sample SAMEA3449335) | human gut metagenome | biome: human gut; feature: human-associated habitat; material: faeces | place: United Kingdom | collected 2010/2012 ... | reverse complement strand
TAATCACCCCTTATAGGGGTGGAGCAAACCACCGGTTGAACCGGTGGTTTTGATTACCTGCCTTATATAAATTTATAACCCTTTTACCCCTGTCCTCCGCCAAGGCTTTTAAATTAAGCGTACTGCCTGCGGAACAGGCATACATAACAACCGTATCGGCAAGCTTTAGCATTATATTATTTCTTTTTGATATAGCAAATTTAAGCGGGGTTTTTAACAGCTCGTCGGGAAATACGGTATTGTCCGGCTCCGGCGTGTAAAAATCGCTTTTGCGTTTTGTAAGGTAGGCTAACATAACTTTAAATTGAATAAATGGATATATTGCTTTTAACTCCTTTAACGTGTTATATACAATACAGTCAAAATTTCCCTCGTTCCCCACATAAAAGGTGTCGGCACCCTCTTTTTCAATAAGCTGTATCAATGTTTTCTTAAGCGACGGCTGTATGCTGTCCGGCGTGTTTCTGTGTCCGAAAAATGTTACGGTCATAATTTGTCTTCTCCAATATTTTTAAAAAATATATTAAGTGGATATTTTATATCCACCCTGTCAACATTATACCATAATTACACTTTAAAATCAATATTAGATAGTAAATATCCATTTAAGATGTTTGAGGGTGTATGTTATGGCGAAAAGTCTTTTTCTTATAAAAGGAAATATTTGTGCGGAACGGGTAAGACTCGGCAGAGCCTTGCAAAAGCCGCCTATGACTCAGGACGATTTAGCGCGCAAAATACAGTTTATGGGAATGGATATAACGCCGCTTATTATTTCCCGTATTGAGAAAAACCAAAGGCACGTATGCGACGCCGAGCTGCGAATAATCGCCAAGGCGCTCGGCGTTACTATGGATTGGCTGTGCGGCGACACCGACGGTATAGAAATAAAATGAAAAGAATAATTGATACGGAAAATGTAAATATAATCGGTTCTAAAATTAAATCGGCGCGTGAAAAAGCAGGATTGACTCAAAAGCAGTTGTCTGAAAAATTGGAACTTGAGGCTGTATATACCTGCCGAGGCTCAATTTCAAGAATTGAAAACGGCAGGCGCGCGGTAACGGATATTGAAATAGACGCAATATCAAAAATACTTAATGTATCGCTTGACTATTTATTCGGCAGGGAATAATAAGGCTAATATAATGGAAAAATAGATTTATAATTTGCCTAAATATAAAAAGCTTTAATACCCGTAAAGCATTGCGGATATTAAAGCTTTTTTATCTTAAATGACAAAGGGAGCGGATTGCCGCAGCCGTTTACATATCTCGCCTGCCGGCTCGGTCGGTGCTTCTGCTTCGCAGAGGTGTCCGCCGGACACCCGCACCGCAATGACTAAACGGTTTGTCATTCTGAACGCAAAGCGTGAAAGAATCCGTAATACCCTTAAAAGGGAAAACGGATTGCCATGCACCTTACGGCGCTCGCAATGACGAGGAGGGGGAGAAATGGATTGCCACACGCCTGATGGCGTTCGCAACAACAGGACGCTGAGAGCGGCAGCGTAACGGCTGTTTTAAATTAAGCTTAACTGCAAAATCTGTGGTTTCCTATGGTGGTTATAACAGGGCGCGAAAAAATCCATTTGCTTGTGGCGGTTGAGGGATTATAGTAATATATTGCGCCGCCGCTTGGGTCAAGGCCGTTTATGGCGTCACGCGCGGCGGAATAGGCGCTGTCGGCTATCGCCTCGTAAAACTGACCGTCGTATAAACAGGAAAAAGCTCCCCTTTGGTAAATTACACCCGAAAGCGTATCGGGAAAAGAGGGGTGCTCTATGCGGTTTAATATAACTGCTCCGACTGCTACCTGACCTAAATAGCTCTCGCCCCTTGCCTCTGCCGAGATTATTCTTGCAAGCAGCTCGTAATCCTCGGAAGAGTACCCGCCGTATGAGTCCGAGCCGGAAATGCCGAGGGCTTTAAGTGTCTTTTCGCCTGCTATACCGTCCGCCGAAAGCCCGTTGTCCCTTTGAAAGCTTACAACGGCGGCGCGCGTTCTTGTGCCGAAAATACCGTCTACGGTGTAGGTGTAATAGCCCCTGTCCTTAAGCGCCTGCTGAATATTCCTTACCTCCTGCGAGCGCGAACCCATTTTTGAAAGCCCGAAAACGGTAACGCTTAAAAGACTTGCGGAAATGATAAGACAAACGGCAATTTTAAATAATTTTTTCATAACCTTACCTCCGCTAAAAGCATTCCCGCAAAAAAGTAAAATTATTCCTTTTGAAGTATTATTGAAGACTGTGGTTGGTTTCGCGATGATATAGAAGAGGGGAACGGATTGCCACAGCCGTTTACACGGCTTCGCAATGACAAAAAATGTCATTCTGAGCGCAAAGCGCGAAAGAATCCGTAATACCCTTAAAAGGGAAAACGGATTGCCACGGGGCTACGCATCTCGCCTGCCGGCTCGGTCGGTGCTTCTGCTTTGCAGAGGTGTCCGCCGGACACCCGCACCGCAATGACAGGAAGAGTTAGACCGACCGATGGCATAACGTTATTTTCTTTTAATTCGCCAAAATATCTTTTTATTCTTCCCCACGCTTTGACAATTTAAACCGACCGCCCGTTGTATAATTAGTTTACATAAATATACTTATACTTGGCGGTGAATTAAAATTGAAGGAAATTGCAAGTTCCGTAAACAGAAAGGAAAAATACGATACCGGCATTTTGCTTGCGGCGGCGGGTATGCATATATCTGCGGCGGCGGTTGGGTTTATAATGTCGCGCGGGGCGGTTTTGGGAAATCTTTTGCCGTTCGGTATTTCATTTATTGCTGGCTGCTCGCTTACATATACCCCTGCCGCGGCAACGGGCGTTTTTTTGGGATATTTTATTCCGGCAATAGGAAGCGGAGGCTTTAAATATATTGCCGCCGCGTTTGCGGTGGTGGCGGTAAAGCTGCTGCTCGGCGGGCTTAAACGACTTTCCTCAAATCCGATTTTTTTAAGCGCCATGGCGTTTCTTGCAAGCTTTTTAACCTCGGCGGTAACGTTAAGCGGGCTTAACTTTAATTTTTTAAGCGTGCTTTGCGAATCACTTTTTTCGGCAATGGGAGCATTTTTTGTATGCCGCTGCTTTAATTCGTTTAAAAACGCCGCCGCAGGGCTCAGGGCGGACGAGCTTGCCTCGCTTTCGGTGTTGATAGGTATGGCGTTTACGGGTATAAACGGCTTTACCTTTAACGGTATAAGTCTCGGTCATATACTCGGTATTGCGGTAATACTTACCGCCGCCAAATACGGCGGTATACTTTCCGGCTCGGTAAGCGGAATAACGGTTTCGTTTGCAATGTGCCTTAGCGGCGTTTCGGGCGAAATAGCCGTTGTTTACGCATTTACGGGGCTTATGGCAGGCGTTTTTTCCTCTTTCGGAAAATATGTTCAAACGGCGGTGCCGCTGGTTTTCAGCCTTGCGGGGTCGGTAATGTCGGGCAGCCCCGTGCTTATAGCTCAAACGGTTATAGAGGCAGCGCTCGGCTCGGCGTTGTTTTTGGCGGTTCCGAGAAGGGCGGGCATACGCCTTGGTAAGCTGTTTTCGGCGTATCCGCGTCTTTCCACGCCCGACGGCGTTAAGCGCTCACTTTCAATGCGGCTTGATATTGCCGCCGGCGCGCTTTGCGACGTTTCGGACACGGTTGAGCAGGTGGCGGCGGAGCTTTCAAAAATAAACTCGCCCGATTTCGGCAGCGTTATAACTGCGGTAGAGCAGGACGCCTGCGCCGGCTGCAAGCTCAGGCTTCACTGCTGGGAAAGCAAGCGCGACGATACGCTGAAGGCCGTTCTTGAAATGACAAACGCCGTAAAAAGCGGCGAGCGGTCGCCCGAAAACGCCGCGCCCGAAGAATTTAAGGGCAGGTGCCTAAGGGTGGCGCGCGTGGCGAACGCGGCGTACAAGCGCTATTCTGATTACGCTTCGCGCATTGCCGCAGAAAACCGCATAGACGAAGTAAGAGGTGTGGTTTCAGACCAGTTCGACGGTATTTCGGCAATGCTTTCCGAGCTTTCGCGCGAGCTTGAAAAGGACGACCGCTTTGACAATTCCGCCGCCGAAAAAGCCGCGGCGGCACTTAAAAATCTTGATATAAGGGTAGAGGAATGCTCAAGCAAAACCGATAAATACGGCAGAATGACCATTGAAATGAGGGTAAAAAAAGACCCCTCGCTTATTATCAACAAGCTTCAGGTTATGAAGATGGTGTCTGTTGTGTGCGAAAGGGATTTCGATATACCGTCGGTAAGTGAAAACGGCGGCGAAATTTTCATTGTGTTAAACGAGCATGCAGCGCTTAGGGTAGACGTGGGGGTAGAGCAAAAATGCGCTTCCGACTCGGCGATGTGCGGCGACGCTTACAAGTATTTTTTCGACGGCAGAGGACATTTTATAATGATCCTTTCCGACGGTATGGGCACGGGCGGCAGAGCGGCGGTGGACGGCGCTATGGCGTCTGGTCTTATGTGCAGGCTTATTAAAGCTGGGTTCGGGTATGATTGCTCGCTTAGAATACTTAATTCCTCAATGCTGTTTAAATCTACCGACGAATCGCTTGCAACCGTTGATATTGCCAGCATAGATTTGTTTACGGGCAGGGTGGAGCTTTATAAGGCGGGCGCCGCGCCCACGCTTGTAAGGCGTTCGGGCAGAACGGGCAAGGCGGAAAGCACCTCGCTGCCGGCGGGAATACTGCGCGAAGTAAGTTTTGACAAGGCGGTTGTTCGCTGTAAGGAAAACGATATTGTGGTGCTTATGTCCGACGGGGCTGTAAGCGAGGGCACCGAATGGATAAAGGACGAAATAGAGGGCTTTGAGGGCGGCACCGCCGAGCAGCTTTCCGAAAGGATATGCGAGGGCGCGAAACGCCGCCGCACCGACGGGCACGAGGACGATATAACCGTTATGACCGCGGTAATAAAAAGGGCGGTTTGATAAAAACTGGGGAACGGATTGTTAAATATTATACGGCGGCTGCAATGGCAAAACGGCTTGTCATTCTGAACGCGAAGCGTGAAAGAATCCGTAATACCCTAAGGGGGAAAACGGATTGCCGCGCACCTTGCGGCGCTCGCAATGACGAGAGATGGAAAGGCGGATTGCCGCAGCCGTTTATACATCTCGCCTGCCGGCTCGGTCGGTGTTTCTGCTTTGCAGAGGTGTCCACCGGACACCCGCACCCTCGCAATGACAAGGGAAGAGATTGCCGCGCACCTAACGGCGCTCGCAATGACAAAGAGGAAGGATTGCCGCGCACCTTGCGGCGCTTGCAATGACAAAGAGAGAATGAACCGCCGAGGCATTAAAGGACCGCAAATTAAAAAAGCAAAATACGATTTAAAAATCGATTATATATAAATAAATACAAAAACGAAAAGGGGAAGAAAGTATGAAAAAGTGCTCTGTTCGCAAATTACTGTCGGTAATGCTTACGTTTTCGGTGCTTATGACGTTTATGACTCCGTTCACAAGCCTTAAAAACGTATTTGCCGCAGACAGTGAACCGTTCAGCTATGCGCCCGAAGCTTTTTCAAAGCAGCAGCTTATAAACGACGGCTGGGTATCTACCGTAACCGATTCAAGCGGTAAGATCACAAAAAATTCCGCCACCGTTTATGACCAGGGCAGAAGAAACGATTTTTGGTGGAAATTCAGCGACGGAACCGTCCAGGGTCAGGGTGACAAGGACTGCGAGGATAATTTCGGTAAGGCTTATCAGTCGCTTACCTATACCGGAAGGAAGCTGACGGATTTCAACCTTAAAATGTCGGTTAAAGACGGTAAATACAATTGCCGCACCGCTTTTTCAATAGGACTTAAAAACGCGGGAGAAATGTATTTAAACGACAGCTCCCCCGAAAATGTTATAACCTTAATAACCAATCCTTCAAAATCCTCTGTCTGGAACGACCCCACCTTTACCATAAAGGGTGCGGCGCTTGTAAAGGGAACGCAGACCTGCGCCGTAAAGCAGACCGAGGGAATAATAAGCTGGGATATTACGGTAGACGGTAACAGACTTATAATAATTGCAAACGGCGATTTTACATATGAGTTTGAGCTTAACGATAAATATACCGGCGGATATGTTTCTTTTTCTTCCGCAAACAGCTATAACATATTTAATCCTCCCGTTATTAAAGAGCTTACCGAAAAGCAGACGGATTATTTCAGCTATCTTACGGGACTTGAGGGTATGGCGAAGGATGGATGGGTAGCCTCTTACTCCGAAAATCCGCAGCGCGGCACGACGTTTACCGAATGCAGTAAGATAGACGAATACTTTAAGGTTCAGTACGGCGGAATTATAAGAAACGAAAAGGGCTTTAACTGGAGCGGAAACAACAGCTACGGTAACTGGAAGGACCCGTTCCAAAAAATGAGCGCCCTTACCTATACCGCAAAGAAATACAAATATTTTACTCTTACGGTAGATTACCGTATTATGTCGCCCGGTATACCGTGGCCGGTAATTTCGTTCGGTCAGCCTAGCACTACAGCTGAAATGTTTTATCACAAAGCAAACGCTATTGAAAGCCCCACCGGCGGCGATAGTGCGATAGGTCTGTGGCCGGAGCTTGAGGGAAGCCTTAACATAGCGGGCAAAAATGTAACGGCTGCAAGACAGGCTTCCGATAAATACTCAGATAAAAACGAGTGGCATACGCTTACGTTAACGGTTACTCCGGGTCAGGTAAACATTTCGGTTGACGACGGCGCGGTGACTCTTAAAACAGGTCTTTCAAGCAAATATGCCGGCGGATATATAGCCCTTATGTTAGGTCACAGCTATTCGCAGTTTAAAAACTTCGGATTAACCGAGCTTAAGTATGAGGAAGATATATATTCAAACTTCCTTAACGATATATCGCTTATGACCGAAGAGGGCTGGAAGGCGGCTTACTCTGAGGATCCGCAGCGCGGCGTTGCATTTACCGATTGCGAAAGCATAAACCAATATTTTAAAAATCAGGACGACGGAATTATAAGAAACGAAGTAGGCTTTGATTGGCAGGGTAACCACAGCTACAACAACTGGAAGGATCCGTTCCAGAAAACGGCGTCTGTAACCTATGCGGAAAGACAGTACAAATACTTTACGCTTAACGTTGATTATAAGGTGTCAAGCCCCGGCGTACCGTGGCCGGTGGTTACGTTCGGTCAGCCGAACACCACGCCCGAAATGTTTTACAAGGTAACAAGCGACGTCAGCAATCCTACCGGAGGTGACAGCGCGATAGCGGTTTACCCCGAAACCGAGGGAACAATAAATATTGCAGGCAAAAAGGTTACGGATGCAAGAAAGGAATCTACCGCCTTTACCGAAAAGAACGAATGGCATACGCTGACGGTAATAGTAACGCCGGGTATAGTAACCGTTTCGGTAGACGGCGACAAGGTGGTAATATCTACCGAGCTTTCCTCAACATACACGGGCGGATATATTTCGCTGATGCTCGGTCACAGCTATTCAAGATTTAAAAATTTCAGCATAAAAGAGCTTAAATTCGAAGATACAGCCACTTATACAAGCAGTATGGCGAATCTTGACTTTATGACCGAAGACGGTTGGATATCCGCTTACTCAGAGAACCCGCAGAGAGGCGTTCCGTTTAAAAACTGCGAAAGCCTTAACAGCTATTTCAAGAACGAAATGGACGGAATAATCCGAAACGAGGTAGGCTTTGACTGGCAGGGCAACCACAGCTACGGCAACTGGAAGGATCCGTTCCAGAAAATGGCGGCGTTAACATACGGCGCAAAGCAGTATAAATATTTCACGCTGTCTATTGATTACACGGTTTACACACCGGGCGTACCGTGGCCTGTAATTTCCTTCGGTCAGCCCGAAACCACGCCCGAAATGTTTTATCACAAGGCAAACGCCATTGAAAATCCCGCCGGCGGCGACAGCGCGATAGGCTTATGGCCCGAGCTTGAGGGAAGCTTAAATATAACCGGCGCCAATGTTGAGAAAAAGCGCGTTTCTTCCGATAAATATACCGATATGAAGCAGTGGCATACACTTACTCTTACGGTTATGCCGGGCGAGGTTACCGTTAGTATAGACGGCGGCGCGGTTGAGCTTACAGCCGAGCTTTCTTCAAGGTATGAGGGCGGATATATAGCGCTTATGTTGGGTCACAGCTATTCGCGCTATAAAAACATAAGCATAACCGATTACACATATCTTGATGCAGTTCAGAACAGCGGCGAAGAAGATGTTGCATTTGATTTCGCCGAGGGTGAGGGCGTAAAGCCCGTGCTTTTAAACATTAAGCCTGCAAGATGGTACGAGTTTGATACAATAAACGTTGTAACGGCAGACGGCTCTGAGGCGCAGATAAACGAAATTAAAAGCGGATTTTATATGATTGGCGGCGCGACCCTTTCTTCAATAACGGTAAAATATAAGAAAAAGGCTCTTGATTACGATCCCTTGTATGCGGTGAGATATTATTTCGACTGGGAAGAGGAGCTTGGTGATTTTACGACTTTAAATTCAGAAAACGCGCTTAACACCGATTTTACCGCAATAAACGCAGGCGACCGCTGGACGGTCAACAACGGTTTGCTGAAAATTTCGGGAGCAACGGTATCCGATTCGAATTTACTGCTTATAGGCAACCGCAAATTCCGCAATTTCGAATTAACGCTTGAATATAAGCACGGCAGCAACCGCGGCTTTATGGGCGGACCCGTGTTCGGAATTACCGATACCTCGAAATACTGCACCAAAGCGGGCGGCGGCATATGGACTATGATAGAAGCGGACGCACGCGCTATGGCAAGGGGTCTTGACGTTAAGAATATATCAGACGACGGCCGCTGGCCCTCAAGCTTTGAATATCTTATAAAGCCGTGGATACCCAATATAGAAAATTACCCGTCACAGGGCGATAAGAATTTTAACAACTACACTCACAAGCTAAAGCTCAGGGTAGTTGAGGGTAAGGCGGAAATGTGGGTTGACGATACGAAGGATCCCCTTACAATGCTTATACCGCGCGATTATGCGGGATATGTGGGAATAGGGGTTACAAATAACAGCTGTTCGTACGACAATCTTAAAATTCAGCCGTTAAACGAGTTCGGAAAGCCCATAACGCTTGAAGAAAGCGACAGACTGATTGAGAATTTCAGTCTCGAAAATGTTGAAGCCGACCCATGGGACGGCGATACGTCCGAATGGGGCGACGCTCCGGTAGATTATTTTTACGACTGATAAGGAAAGGAAGAGTTATTTATGAAAAACCGTATTGTAGCTTTGTTAATGACGGTTTGTATGCTTGTTATACCGCTTACGGCATGCAATAACAAGGACGAATGGATAACAGACGAATCTTGGATAGAGGTTACGGGAAGCGACGAGGTTCAAAGCAGTGGGACAAAGGACGATAAAACCTCCTCAGGCAAAAACAATACAACCTCCGGCAAGAATAACACCGGCAGCGGCAGTACCTCCGGCTCGAAAAACAACAATAATAGAAGACCGCAGAATACAAAGGCCGATGTTACAAAAGCAATAACCACCGCTTACACCGGCAAGGACGCAAACGCCGATTATAACGTTTCGGGCAAGGTTTCGGTTTGCGTTAACACAAACCGTCCTACCGATTACGAGGCTTTGTTCGATTCGTTCCAGGCAGTTTATAAAAACGTTGAGCTTGAAATAAGATATTTCTCAGACGGCGATACCTCGCTTAACTATGTAACCAAGCAGGCAAGTATAGGAAAGCTGCCGGACGTTGTTTTCGACGACGCGGCTTCTGTTCCGACATACGTAGCGCAGGGTCTTGTAAGCTCGCTTGATAAATATATTAAAAACGATCCCGATATAGCGAACGTACCGTCCGAGATATTGGATTCATACAGATACGGCGACGCCAAAAAGCTTTACGCACTGCCGAACTCCATACATTTCTCTTGCGTAATGATAAACAAGGATATTGTTAAGGATCTTAACCTTGCTATGCCCGCGCTTGACTGGACGATAGACGATATGGCTAACTTCCTGAAGGCAGGAACCACAAGCAAGTACAGCGGCTGCGAAATGCTTTTCGGAAACTACTATCTTGCGGCTCAGCTTTGCCCGATTTACGACAGAAACGTAGGTCTTTACGGCTATAATGCCAAAACAGGAAAGTTTGACCTCAGCTCTATGACAACGGCGCTTATACTTTGCAGCGGCTTAAGAAAAATAGAAGGTCTTGAGGCGTTTTCGCTCCGTCGAACCGCAGGAAAATATGCGGAAAAATTCGGAAACAGCAATACCTCCGATACCCGTATGGCGCTTAAGCTCGGCAGAACGCTTGTAGAGTTTGACTCAGGCACATGGGAAGACCCGAACCTCGGCAACTTTAAGTTCAGCAATACGCTTTGGCCCTATCCGCAGTCTGAAAAAGGACGTATGCCGATACACGTTGACCATTCGTTTATGACAAGCGCAACCAAAAACCCCGACGCGGCGTTCCAGCTTTTGCGTTACATAACATACAGCACCGAGGGCAATATGGCAAGGCTTAGCATGTATGATAATGAGCATAAGGGCAATTACGTGCTTTCAAGTAAGTTCTATGTTCCTGTAACAATGCAGGCTGACGTTAAGGCTAAGTTCAACTCGCTGGGCGTTTCGGATGTTTACCAGTATATGTACAATAACATAGACAAGAGCTACCGCGCCGATCCCACTAAGTATATTCCGAAATTCAAGGAAGTTATCAGTGAAATAGGAACACCCGTATGGGACGACGTTATGGACGGCAAGAAGGACGCAAGCGCCGAAAACAGCAAATTGCAGGATAAGCTTAACACCAGAATAGCTAAGGAATTAAAGGATTTCAACGAAAAGGTTGTCAAAAACAACAAATAACCCCCTAAAAGGAATTTAAGGCAGAACGGGAGTCAGCATAATGAAATACACACGCACAATAACGGCTTTGGCTTTGGTTGCCGCAATAACGGCTTCGGTTTTTACCGTTTCGGGTTCTGCTGCCGGCGTTAAGGAGCAAACCTCGCCGCGCAGAACCGATGTTACTGCGGCAAGCTGGTTTAACAGCGCTGCTGCCGAAAACGGCGAAAGGGTGTTTTCACCCGATGAGCCCTTGCTTTTAAAGGCAGGAAGCGCGTTAAATCTTGAAGCAAACGTAAGCGGCGGCGCAAAAACGCTTGTTTTTGAATATAAACCGTCGAACACGCGCGTGGCTGATTGCGTTATAAAGCTAAAGGCGGACGATAACGATTATGTTGCCTCCCTTCCTCTGCTTTGGACAGATCTAAAGGAAACCTACAATGTCGACAGCTATAAAAACGAGCTTTACCCAAAGCAGGTTTGTATAGAAGAATTTATAACGGAAAATCTGTATGATTACGGCGCGCAGGATAAGCATACCCTAACGCTTGATTTAACCGAGGGCGCGCATAAGCTTACCGTAACGCCCGATAATCAGGATCTATATATTAAAAGCATTACCCTTGTTTCTAAAACCGAGCCTATATCATACGGCGAGTACGCCGCTTCGTACAAGGACGCGGCGGAATCAAACGGCTTATACGTTGCCGAGGGCGAAAAGTATTCAGCCAAATCGGACGCATATATCCGTTCAAGCGCGGTAAAAAACGCCGTCCTTAAGCCGTACAGTACCTACACAAAAAAGATAAACGTGCTTGACGGCTCTACCTGGAGCAGCGTGGGGCAAACGGTTGCGTGGGAAATAAATGTTAAAGAAACGGGGCTTTATAAGCTCGGTATGCGGTATTCGCTTACGGGCAACGCGGGCAAGGCCTCCTACCGTTCGCTTAAAATAGACGGCGCTCTGCCGTTTGCAGAGTGCGCCTCGCTTGCGGTTACAGGCTCCGGCAACGGATACGGTAATTTTGTTTTCTCAGCGGAAAACGGCACGCCCTACGAATTTTATCTTACAAAGGGCACGCATTTAATATCAATGCGTGTTGAAATGGGCGCTCTTAACAACGCGTATAACGAAATTAAGGCGCTTATGCAGGAAATTAACGAAATAGGCACAATGCTGCAAAAGCTCACCGCCGGCACTACCGATGAAAACCGCACGTGGGATATGAACGAATATATGCCCGGCACGGTTGACAGCCTAAAGGATTTTGCAAAACGGGCAAGAGCGATTTACGCCGAGCTTAAGGCAATGGATAAAACGGGCGCGGCTTATGCCTCGAACCTTGTTTATGCGGCGGAATCGCTTGAAAAGCTTGCGGCAAAGCCCGAACAGATACCCAACCGAACAAACCTTTTAAGTATAGGAGATAATTCGGCAAGTAAATATTTGGGCGTTGTGCTTTCGGGTCTTACTTCGCACCCGATAACGGTAGACCGTATATATGTTTTTTCAGGGTGCGAGCTGCCCGCCGCCAAGGCAGGCTTTTTAAAAAGCACTGCCGAGGGCTTTAAAACATTTTTTAATTCATTTAAAACCAACGCCGACAGCGGCGACTATTCGGCAAGCTATAAAAAATCGAAGGAGCTGCAGGTTTGGATAAACAAGCCCGTTCAGTATGTTCAGGTATTACAGCAGCTGCTTGACGAAACCTACAATGCCGAAAACAAAACCAACATAAGGCTTTCCATTATGCCGAGCGAGCAAAAACTTATACTTGCAAACGCTTCGGGAACCAATCCCGATCTTGCGCTTTCGGTAGCATATTCAACGCCGTATAACTTTGCGATAAGGGGCGCGGCGGAAAACCTTTTGAATTTTGATGATTTTCTTTCGTTCTATTCGGGCGAATATAATCTTGAGGCGCTTGTGCCGCTTTGTACCGATAAGGGCGTTTACGGCGCGATAGAGTCGCAGGATTTTTACGTAATGTTTTACCGTAAGGATACCCTTGCGGCGTTAGGGCTTAACGTTCCCGATACATGGGACGACGTGCAGAGAATGATGCCCGAACTTTTAAGGTATTCGATGAATTTCTGCGTTCCGATAGCAAGCGCAGGCGGCTCTAAGGGCTTTAATGTAACGGCGCCGTTTATTTACCAGAACAATGGCGAAATTTATTCCGAAGACGGTATGCAGGTTGAATATAACAGTACAAATTCGCTTAAGGGCTTTACCCAAATGACCGAGCTTTTCAAAATTTACGGAGCTCAGCAGACCGTGGCGGATTTTTACAACAGCTTCCGCTATAACACAACGCCGATAGGTATAGGCACGTTTTCAAATTATATACAGCTTACGGTTGCCGCTCCGGAGCTTGCGGGGCAGTGGGGCATAGCTGTGGTTCCCGGCGTTAAGCAGGAGGACGGCAGCGTGTTAAGGTACCAAATGGCGGACAGCACCGCTTCGATGATATTTTCAAACAGCGGCAAAAAGCAAGAGGCATGGAGCTTTTTAAAATGGTATTTAAGCAGTGAAACACAGCTTGATTACGCTAACAATCTGCAAATGACCTATGGTACCGAATACAGGCTTAACACCGCAAACCTTAAAGCGTTTTCGTCTATTCAGTATTCAGATGAGGACCGCAGCACCATTCTTGACCAATGGAAATGGCAAAAGGAGACCGCGCGGCATCCAGCTTCTTATATGAGCGAGCGCGAGCTCAGCAACGCCTGGATAAACGTTGTGGTTAACGGGGACGGCACCGCAGAGGCAATAGACAAGGCGGTTTTACAGTCTAACCGCGAGATAATAAGAAAAATGCAGGAATTCGGCTACTGTGATGAAAACGGAAAGATTATAAAAGAGTACCGCCGCTTAACTGCAAAGGATCTGTATGCAATGCTTGAAAAGAAGGGAGCAACACAATAATGCGTTCAATTAAACGCGGCTTAGACAAAAGCTCGATTGCCGTATTTCTGCTCCCGTATATTATACTTTTTACACTGTTTATAATTATACCCATATTGGCGGCGGTAGGGCTTTCGTTTACAAATTTCGATACCGTGCAAATGCCTAAATTTATAGGTATAAAGAATTACATAGCTCTTTTTACTTCCGATACCGTTTTTATGCAAAAGGTACTTCCCAACACGATTATTTACGCCGTGTTTGTGGGCGTAGGCGGATATGTGCTTTCGTTTTTCCTTGCATGGTCGCTTTCGCAGGTTACAAAACGCGTAAGAACCGTTATGGCGATAATTATCTATTCGCCCTCTATGACGGGTTCTGTAATGCTTTCAACGATCTTCGGCGTTATTTTCAACGGCGATGAATCGGGCTATCTTAACTATTTTCTTTTAAAGTTCAAGTTTATTTCAGAGCCTGTGCAGTGGCTGCAATCCGATAAATATTTGCTGCCCATTATGATAATAGTTTCGTTATGGAGCAGTATGGGCGTAGGCTTTTTGGCTGTGCTTTCGGGCATTATGAACGTAAACGAGGAGCTTTACGAGGCGGCGTATATAGACGGCGTTAAAAACAGGTTTCAGGAAATAATTTACGTTACAATACCCTCAACAAAGCCGCAGATGCTTTTCAGCGCGGTAATGTCTATTGTGGGTACGTTTTCAAGCGCGGGCGTGGGTGTTACGCTTTCAGGCTCTAACCCAACGCCTAATTATGCGGGACAGCTGATTGTAACGCATATTGAGGATTTTGGATTTTTAAGATACGAAATGGGTTACGCGGCCGCGGTTTCCGTTGTGCTTTTGATCGGAATACGGCTTATGTCGGTCGGAGCGGAAAAGCTTTTCGGCAGTAAGGACGAATAGGGAGATATAAGAATGAAACGAGACGGAAAGAAAAAGCGCCCGACAAGGCTTAAGCAAAACGGAATAAATCCAAAGCATTTTTCCGCAGGTCAGCTTAAAATACACGCTTACCTTGTTCCTATCTGCGTTATAATGGCGCTTCCAATTGTTTTTATTATTTCAAACGCCTTTAAGCCTATCGATGAGCTTATGGCATATCCGCCGAGGTTCTTTGTACGCAGACCCACTCTTGATAACTTTATATCGCTGTTTAACCTTTCTTCAAGCACAAGCATACCGGCTTCAAGGTATTTGTTTAACAGTGTTATCACCACCGTTATTACGGTTTTGGGCGCGCTTATTATATGCGCGTGCGCGGCGTATGTTTTTTCAAAAAAGCGTTTTAAATTCAACGGCGTTCTTTTTAAAATAAATTCACTGGCGCTTATGTTTGTACCGATAGCCGTGTCTATTCCGCGGTATTTTGTTATAACCTATACCGGAATACTTGATACGCTGTGGGCAAACATTTTGCCGCTGCTTGTAATGCCTACGGGTGTTTTTCTTGTAAAGCAGTTTATGGATCAGCTGCCCGACGCGCTTATAGAGGCGGCGGTTGTAGACGGTGCAAACGACTATACTATTATGCGTAAAATAATTCTTCCGCTTATTAAATCACCTATGTCTACTGTTGCAATACTTGCTTTTCAGTCGGCCTGGAATTCTGTTGAGGCTTCAAACTTTTATATAAACCGCGAATCGCTTAAAACCTTTCCTTTTTATATGAGCACGCTTTCAAACGCGGCGGGAAACGCCGTTGTGGGTAAGGGCGTAAGCGCGGCGGCTACATTGCTGATGTTTTTGCCGAATATTATTTTATTTATAATATTGCAGTCGCGGGTTATGAACACCATGGCGCATTCGGGAATTAAGTAACGGGGAGATGGCATTTTGCTTAGAAAATTTTTAATATTTGCCGTTTCATTCCTGCTTGTGTTCGGTATATCGGCGGTAAGCGTTTCGGCAAGCGAAAACACAACATACACCTATACTATTTCGGTTGATAACGAGTGGATACGCACACAGGACGCGTATATGCCGGGCGAGGTGCTTTTTTCCGGCTACGGCTTATCGCAGCCTAACGATATTTTCGTTTTGGGCCGCAAGCTGTACGTTGCGGACACGGGCAATTCGCGTATAGTTATTACAGACCTTGATACAAAAGAAAAAACGTTTATGGGCGAGGGGATACTTTCGGCTCCTTCGGGTATTTTTGTAAAGTCGGACGGCACAGTATATGTTGCCGACGGCACTGCAAAGGCCGTGTTTATTCTCGGTGCCGACGGCAGTGTGCTTAAAAAGATAGAAAGGCCCGAAAACAGCCCGCTTTTCGGCAGCAAATCGGTTTTTGAGCCGAAGAACGTTGCGGTAACGTCTCAAAATAATATTTTTGTGGTGGGAACGGGCGCTCACGAGGGCATAATGCAGTTTAGCGCCGACGGAGAATTTCAAGGCTTTTTTGCCGCAAACAAACGCAATTTAAGCCTGCTTGAACGCATACAGGAGCTCACTTTTTCAGACGAGCAAAAGGCCCAGCTTTTAAACCGTACCTCAAGACCTATAGAAAACATAGATATTACCGAAAGGGATCTTATATGCAGCGTTTCGCAGGACGCGGGCGTTACCACGGAATGGGCAAAGGCTGAAAAGAAGGTTGAAAACCGCATAAAGCTGCACAATATGGCAGGCGTAAATATTTTGGGAGCAGACGAAGACTTAAACGACGAATGGAACTTTGTTGACGTTGCGGCTGGTAATCACGGAAATTTATACGCCGTTACATATACCGGCGTTATAAGCGAGTACGATTCTTCGGGAGAACTGCTTTTCTCGTTCGGCGGAAGATCTATGTCGTCTGACAGAAGCGGTCTTTTCAACGTGGCTGCCGCTATCGATGTTGGCGACAACGGCTTTTTGTATGTTCTTGATAAGGAACGCGGAACCGTTCAGATATTTTATCCCACGGCTTATGCCGAAATGACGCACACTGCGGCGTCTGTTTTGGAAAAGGGAGACTATAAGGACAGCGAGGAGCTTTGGAACTCTATACTTAATCTTAACGGTATGTCCCGTATAGCGCATATCGGCTACGGCAAGTCGCTGTTCCACCAGCAGCGCTTTAAAGAGGCGCTTAACGAGTTTAAGATAGCTAACGATAAGGAGGATTATTCCGACGCGTTTTGGGAAATAAGAAATCAGGCGTTTAACAATGCCGTTCCGTATTTACTTATTGCCGCTGCGGTTATTTATATTATCTGCAAGGCGGCAGGTATAATAAGAAAAAAGAAAAATATAAAGCGCAAGGTAAAACAAAATAATTATCCGCGCTTTTTAAGCGATATATTAAACATATTCGATATGCTTAAGCACCCGCTTGATAATTATTACGATATTAAGCACGGTACCAAGGGTACGGCGGCTTCGGCAACGGCGGTATATTTGCTTTTAATGCTTGTGTTTGTTGCGGATATGCTGTTCAGGGGTTACCTGTTTGCTCCGTCGCTAAGCAATGTTTCGCTTTTGCCGGTGCTTATAATGCTTTTGGTTCCTTTAGCGCTTTGGGTGCTTGGGAATACAATGGTAGCCTCGATCAACGACGGCGAGGGTTCGCTTAAAAATATATACACCGTTACGGCATACGCCGTGTCGCCTTATATAATTATTACGCCGTTTGTTGTTTTGCTAAGCTATTTTGTTACGTATAACGAGGCGTTTATATTACAGCTGATATGGTTTATCGGCGTTGCGTGGTCCGCCGTGCTGCTTTTCCTTGCGGTTAAGCAAACTCATAACTACAATGTAGGTGAAACGGTTAAAAACATTCTTCTTACTGCATTTTTTATGCTTATGGCGGTTGTGGCGGCGGCTATAATGTACGTAATGTGGAATTCCTTGGTTTCATTTTTCAGCGGCGTATTCGGGGAGGTAGGATTCCGTGTTACAGGTTAAAAAAACAGTAAGAAAGGCAGTTGTGTGCTTTTTGCTTATAGCAGCCGTTGTTGTTTCGGCTTTTGCTCAAAGCGCAAATGTTAAAAAAGAATATACCTATAATTCGGCAGACAGCTCTTACGTAGAGCTTGCCTCTAACCGTCATACAAGGGCTGAAACCGGCTCCGCGGCGGGTAATCTGCTTGCAGACCTTTCGGGCTATGAAAAAAAGCTTGAAAACGATGTGCTTGAGGTATGGTTTAACGAGGATAATGCCTCGATCAGAATTCGCGATAAACGCAGCGGCTATGTTTGGGGCTCGGTCGGCGGCAACGAGGAAAGCCTTAACGAAGAGTGGGCAAATACGGCAAGCTCAATTTGTACCGTAGAGTATTATGACGCCGACGGCGTAGAGCGCAAGGCGAGCCTTTCCTCTGAAAATTCGGCTGCCGAATACAGCTGGAGCGGCGAAAAGCTTGAATGCGGCTTTAATATAGAAGACGGCGGACTTTTGCTTTCGTTTACAATGACTCTTTCGGGTAACGGGTTGGAATTTACCGTTAAAAAGGGCAGCATTAAGGAAAGCGGCGACGCACGCATAAAATCGCTTTATTTTATGCCGTTTTTAGGCTGCGTATATCAGGATACGGTTGACGGATATATCTTTATTCCGGACGGTCCCGGCGCGCTGATGCGTTTTTCAAAAAGCTCATCGTATGTATCGCCGTTTCAGAAAAAGGTTTACGGTATGGATTACGGCATAGATACGTCGTCCGACAGCTACGAAATACTTTCCGAACGTCCTAACGATTTCGCGGTTGAAATGCCGCAGGTTACATACCCCGTTTACGGTATAGTTCACGGCTCAGAGCAAAACGCCTTTTTTGCCGAAATACTGTCGGGCGATGAGTATGCTGCAATTACCGCTTACCCCGCAGGCTTTACTACCGATTTCAGCTGGGCGGCGGCAAGGTTTGATTACAGGCAAAAGTATGTGCAGCCTACCGGTCAGGACGGCAAGGGCATAGACGCCCCGCAGGAAACCGCAAACAGTATGCTGCCGAAGATAAGCTTTACGTTTTTAACCGGCGAAGACGCCGATTATTCGGGAATGGCGCGCGAGTATAGGGAAAGACTTATTGAACGCGGCGTTTTAAATAGCGAGCGCAAGGACGCGGATATTCCGGTGCAGATAACGCTTGTGGGCGCCGATGTAAAGAAAGGCTTTATAAAAAATAAGCTTACATCGCTTACAACGGCAAAGCAGGCTGCAAATATAGTTACATCGTTAAAATCGGAGCTTAAAACCGATAACTTTACCATTGTTTATGCGGGAGCCTTAAAAGGCGGTATGAACGGTGCCGGCTACGGAACTTTAAAGCTTGAAAAGAAATTGGGTACGCTTAAAGATTTCACAAACCTTCAAAATTCCGTAGTCGAAGCCGGAGGAAGATTTTATCTTAATCTTAATCCGGTAACGGCAAACGACAGCCAGATAAATCCCTCAAATAAAGCCGCAACCACACTCGGAAAGGCATTTGAAAAAATCGTGCGCGATAATCCGAATGTGCTATTTGCGGAAAAGTATCTTATACGTCCTACGCTTGTTGCCGATTATACAAGCAGGCTTTATAAAAAGCTCGGATTTAATTTGAGCATTGATGAGCTCGGCAGTAAGCTGTATTCGGATAATACGCGAAACGGCAAGCTTACGCGCACTCAAACAAGAAAAATTTACGAAAAGCTTTCGGGCGTAGTTGAAAATTCCGCGTATTTTACGCCTAATTCCTATCTGTGGAAAAACACGGGTGAATATTTCGGAATATCTATGGTTAACAGCCAATATGTTTACGAGACCGATACGGTGCCGTTTTTACAAATGGTGTTAAAGGGAAGCATTGATTATTATGCGCCCTATGCAAATATCGGCTTTTATAACGAGGACTGCATACTTAAAATGATAGAGTACGGGGCTTACCCGTCGTTTATGCTTACAAACGCCGATAACTATGCGCTACACGATACGCCGCTTGAGGATTATTTCTCGCTTGAATACACCTCTTGGAAAAGTGTTGCCGCGGATATTTACTCTAAAATAAATTCCGCCCTAAAGCATACCGAGGGTCAGAGCATAACCGAGCATAAGGTCCTTAAAGAAGGAATTGTTTTGGTAAAATACAGCGGCGGAACCGAAATCCTTATAAATTACACCCCGAACGACGCAGTTACCGAGCACGGTGAGGTTGCGGCGAAGAGCTTTACCGTAAAGGAGAGTACAGAATGACAGATAAGCTTGCAAAGCGCGGTATGACAAATAAAAAAAGAGACGCCTTATGCGGTTATCTGTTCTTTCTGCCGTGGATAGTGGGGTTTTTGGTTTTCACGCTTTACCCCGCGATCTTTTCGGTAAGAATGAGTTTTAACGAAGTTACCGTAAAGCCCGAAGGAATATTGCTTAACTGGCAGGGAACAGAGTATTACGACTATGCGCTTAACGTTGATACGGTTTTTAAGCTTCAGCTTGGAAACGCATTGCTTTTTATATGCTGCTCGCTGCCCGTTGTGCTTGTTTTTTCACTTATTATCGCACTTCTTTTAAATAAGGATTTTAAGGGCAGAACATTTTTCAGAATAATATTTTTTATACCCGTAATAATTATGAGCGGACCTGTGGTAAGCAATCTTATTTCGGGCCATTCGCTTGATTTTTCTGAGTATTTACCGAGCGTTTACGCCTTTTTACAGGCAATGCCCTCATTCATTTCAAAGCCGAGCGTATTTATTCTTGACGAGCTTGTGCTTATACTTTGGTTTTCGGGCGTGCCGATACTTATTTTTATGGTAGGTCTTCAGCGTATAAGCCCCGATATATACGAGGCAGCCGACATCGACGGCGCCGGCGGATGGGAAAAATTCTGGAAGATAACTCTTCCGCATCTTACCCCGATGATACTTCTCAGCGCAATTTACACGGTGGTTGAAACCTCAAACTATTCCGAGCTTGATATAAATAAAAAAATAACCGGCTCAATGTTTGATACTACTAAGCTTTACAGCTTTTCGGCGGCTATGTCGTGGATATATTTCTGCGCGGTGATCGCGGTACTGTTGGTTGTATTTCTTATATCGGTTTGGCTTGGAAGGAGGTCTCAGCGTTGAAAATAAAAGCAGGCGCAGGGCTTTTAAAAAGGGTATGTAACAACCGCATTTCAATTTTAGGCAAGGCTGTAACGTATTTTGTTCTTATAGGCATAGGCTTTGTATACATATACCCGATGATCTATATGCTTGTTTGCAGCTTTATGTCGGCGGACGATCTTGTGGATCCTTCAATAACGTGGGTGCCTACGGGTATTTCGCTTGAAAATTATATTTCCGCATTTAAAACGCTGGACTTTTTCAAAAGCTTTTTAAATTCGCTTATAACCGTTCTTCCTACGGCGCTTTTTCAAACGGCGTCCGCCGCGTTGGTAGGCTACGGTCTTGCACGGTTTGAATTCCCGCTTAAAAAAATGTGGATAGTATTGGTAGTTGCAACCTTTTTAATTCCCACCCAAATAACGCTTATACCGCGTTATGTGCTTTTTCACCAATACGGTATGCTCGATACCGTTTGGCCGCAGTATCTGCCCGCGCTTTTCGGGCAGGGGCTTAAAAGCACGATATTTATATTGCTGTATTATATGGTATTCAGCAGTTACCCGAAGGCGTTTGACGAAGCGGCAAGAATAGACGGCGCGAACAGGTTTAAGATTTTTTATAAAATAGCGCTGCCTATGGGAAGCTCAACCACGGTTCTTGCGGTTTTGTTCTCGGTAATATGGTACTGGAACGAGACCGAGCAAAGCAGTCTGTTTTTCGGTTCGGTATTTCCCACGCTTCCGATACAGCTTAAAAACTTTGCCGACAGATATACGGCGCTTTACGGAAATAACGATACGTTCCAGCGCCTTAACGAATCGGTAAGTCTTGCGGGCACGCTGCTTTCGATTATACCTATGATAGTTTTGTATTTTTGTTTTCAGAAAAAATTTGTTGAAAGCATTGAACGCAGCGGAATTACGGGCGAATAGCATTTCGGCAATTAAAAAAAGGAGTGACAGGTATGATAAAAAAGAATTTCTTGAAACGGCTTGTCTTACTGGCGCTGTGCGTGTTTACGGCGGCTTCGGTATTCGCCGTTCCTGCTTCTGCTTTGGATGTTATGCAGGAAAAATACAGCGCGCCGTTTCCGCAGGATGTGCGCGTTACGTGGTACAGGCTTAAGGTTCTTGAAAGCATAAAAAAAGAGAACGATAAGCTTACGCTTAACGTCAAGGCCGGCAGCAGAGCATATAAGCTGTATCTTTCTTTCCCGAAGGAGGGCGGCTTCAGGCTTTATTCGGACGATACCGGCTTTCATAACCCCGAATCCTACAATAAATTAAGCTATACTGAGCAGGGCGATTCGCTTAAAATAAGCTCGGTAGGGGATACAAGCGTTTTACTGCGCAAAAGGGGAAGCGATTGGGCGCTTGATATATACAATAAGCAAAAGCTTGTTTACAGGGTTACAAACAAGCAGCTTTCAATCGGAATAGACGGCGACAATAAAATCGCCAAAACCCGTTTTGAGGGCAGCATAGGCAGTAAAGAAACGCTTACGGGTCTCGGTGAAAGATTTGACAGCGTTGTAAGAAACGGCACACAGTGCCTTTTGTGGAATCTTGACGTTTTGGCGCATATAAATACCGAGGGCGAAAAGGATACCGATTATTCATATACCAATATCCCCTTGCTCCACAGCACAAACGGTTACTCTGTTTTCTTTAATTCGTCTTATGCAATAAAGGCGGATATAGGCAAAGCCGACAGCAAAAAGTACACTATGGATAACTACGGCAAAACAATGGACTTTTTCTTCTGGACGGGTTCGGCTGCCGAAAGACTTGAAGGGTATTGCAAGCTTACGGGCTATAATATTCTTCCGCCGAAATGGGCGTTCTCATATTGGGCGGGCAACAGCGCCGTTTACTGGGCAAAGGCTTCGGGCGGTGCTTATTTAACCGAGCTTGAAAAAATGGTAAAGGGCTATAATGAAATAGGCACGCCTGTTCAGAGTATGTTTGTTGAGGGCGTTATATACAAGGATAACAAGGTACACAGCCTGCTTAAAAAGTACGGTATAAACGTTATAGCGTGGCACGATTCAGGTTATTACAACGAACCTACGGACGCATTTCCGGGATACAGCTCATCGCAGCTTCCGATAGTAAATCCGCGTTATAACACCGTGTTAACGGGAATTACCGCGCGTTATTACGATTTTACGCATCCGCTTGTTATGGAGGCGCTTGAATACAGCTTCGGCAAGTACCTTGATTACGGTACCAAGGGCGCAATGATTGATTTTGCGGACGCAATACCCTACGATTCGGTATTTTATAACGGCAAAACCGGCGATGAAATGCACAATCCTTATTCCTATTATTATCAAAAGGCGTTTAAGGAGCTTTACGAAAAGCATCACGGCAACGATTATATACTTTTCGCCCGTGCGGGATTTGCGGGTTCGCAGTCTTTAATGGGTAAATTCTTAGGCGATAACCCCTGCACGTTTTACGGACTTAAGGAATCCCTTAACGCAGGTATAGGCTTAAGCTTAAGCGGATTTTCGGTTTGGGGCAGCGATATGGGCGGGCTTGGAAACAAGCGAAAGCACATTCCGAACGAGGACGTTTATCGGCGGTGGCTTCAGTGGTCGGCATTTAACCCGATTATGCGTTCACACGGGCACACAACAAGGGGACCGAGGCATTTCGGCAAAGCCGCCGTAAAGGATTTTAAAAAGTATTATTGGTTAAGGGAAAGCCTTAAGGATTTTATTTACAGCGCCGCAATTAAAAGCAGCAAAAGCGCGTTTATGATGGCGGCTCCTTTGCAGATTGCTTTTTCGGGCGATGATTTTATAAAAGCCGTAGATGATGAATATTTGTTTTGCGGCGAAATTTTGACGGCTCCCGTGGTATTTGCAAATGCAACGGCGCGCAACGTGCTGCTGCCGCACGGCAAATGGACGAATTTCTGGACGGGAGCGGTCTTAAGCGGAAATACCGCGGTTAACACAAGAGCCTCTGAGGGTACTATTCCGTTATATATCCGTTCGGGAGCGGTAATACCCGTAAAGCTTTCCCGCAGCCTTAAGCTTTGTGAAAATATGCAGAACGGTTCTGTTAACGGTATTATTGTAACTATGGCGGAGGAACGCCGCGAAATTTGCCACTATACCGCCGACGGCACTGCACAGCGGTATATAACAGATTTAAAAGACGGCAATACAGCGGTTATAAGCAATAAGGACGGTGCCGACGTTAAGGCGGTTATCGCAAAGGGAATTTCGGCTGTAAGCGTTACGGCGGACGGCAAGGCGCTTAGCTTTACCGAAAATACGACTGCCTGCGCCGGCTATACGGTTGACTGCATAAATAGGCAGACCGTAATTTATTTGCCGGAAAAATGGACGGAGCTTGAAATTACGGGCGGCGGCAGAGAAGCCGAAAATTTAGCGCTTAACAGGCTTATTACTTCCGAAAGCGACGCTACCGCAAGCATTAACCGCACAATAGCGGACGGCGACGCTTCGTACTGCTGGACAATAGCCGAGGATACAAAGGATTTTGTGATAGATCTTGAAAATTCCGAAATTATTGAGGAAATACAGCTTACATGGGGCTATGCATACGCCTGCGGTTATACGGTTTGCGTATCTGAAAACGGCACGGATTTTACTGTTGTTTACAAAAATACCGAGGGCTTAGGCGATGAAGAGGTTATAAGGCTGTCGGTGCCGTGCAAGGCAAGGTATGTCCGCTTTTCCGATTTTAAGCATGCAAGGGCTACGTCATCAAGCCTTGCCGATATAAGAATTTACGGCAGAAAATAAGAATACGGGGTGCAGGGTTATGCGAAAATTTATAGTGGGAACCGATTGGTGGACCGACTGCGACGATGTTATTGCAATGAAGCTGTTGGCAAGGGCGGTAACAGAAAAAAAGGCGGAGCTGCTCGGAATAGGGATAAACGCCTGTATGCAATATTCGGTTGCCTCGCTTAGAAATTATTTAAACAGCTGCGGCGTATCCGATGTGCCCATAGGAATTGACAGACAGGCGGTAGACTACGGCGGCGAACCGCCGTACCAAAAAAGGCTTGCGGAAATAAGCGGCGGCAAGCCCGATAACGCCGTTGCGCCGGACGCGGCGGATATGTATATAAAAATACTTTCTCAAAGCAGTGAAATGCTTGAAATTATCGAAATAGGTTATCCGCAGGTGCTGGCGCAGGTATTAAAGCGCGAGCCTGCCCTGTTTAAAGAAAAGGTATCTGAAATTTGGATGATGGAGGGCAAATGGGACGAAAATCCCGGAAGAGAAAATAATTTTGCCAGAAATTCACATTCGGCGGCGGCAGGGCACTATCTTTGCCTTAATTGCCCCGTTCCCATAACGTTTTTAGGGTTTGAAGCGGGCGAATCCGTAATTGTAGGCAGTAAGCTTGACCGCAGCGACAGACTGTATGCGGCGCTGGCGGATCACGGCTCCCAAAACGGAAGAAACGCATGGGACCCCATGCTTGTTCAAATGGCTGTTATAGGCGACGAGAAAAAAGCCGGCTATAAGCTTGTTAGGGGTACCGCATATGTTGACGAAATAACGGGCAAAAACTTTTTTGAAAAAAGTGAGAACGGCATACACGGATATGTTGAAAAGCTTTTTCCGGACGATTACTATAAAGATATTATAGATGAACTGATAAGCCGTTAAAGCGCTGCGGGAAAGAGGTATAACAAGTATGAAAATACTCAATTTCGGCTCTTTAAATATAGATTATGTTTATAATGTAAGCGAATTTGTAAGAGCAGGGGAAACAATATCGGCGCTGTCAACCTTAGAGCATCCGGGCGGCAAGGGCTTAAATCAGGCGGTTGCCGCCGCAAGAGCGGGCTCAAATGTGTTTTTTGCCGGAAATATAGGCGAGGACGGGCTGTTCTTAAAGGAACTGCTTGAAAACAGCGGAGCTAATACAAAATATCTTAAAATAAACAAGGCAAGAACCGGTAACGCCATTATCCAGATAGATAAAGACGGAGAAAACTGCATAATAGTTTCCGCGGGCGCAAACGCACTGCTTGACGCGGCTTATATAAAAATCGTAACGGCTGATTTTGCTCGCGGCGATATTTGTATGCTGCAAAACGAGACCCCGTGCACCGACTTTATAATAAAGCAGGCTAAGGCGTGCGGGATGACGGTTATATGTAATCCCTCGCCTATGAATGAAAAGATCACGGACAGCGCGATAGGAATGTGCGATTACATTATTGTAAACAAAACCGAGGGCAGAGCGCTTACAGGCAAAGAAGAACCTGAGGATATTTTAAAGGCGCTGCTTAAAAAATATCCGCACACAAAAGCAGTGCTTACCTTAGGAAAAAACGGCAGCATTTACAGCGACGGCACAGATACGGTAAAGCAGCCGTCTTTTAAGGCTGATCCCGTAGATACCACGGGTGCAGGCGATACCTTTACAGGTTATTTCGCCGCAATGATAAGCAAGGGAACTTCTATTGAGGAAACCTTGAAAATCGCTTCTGCCGCCGCGGCATTAGCTACCGAAAAGCAGGGTGCGGCAAGTTCTGTTCCCGTGCTTGCAGAGGTTATTAAGAAAACAGAGGAGAATATTTAAGCTATGACTTATAATATAAAAACAGAAAATATAGCTTTACCGAATATTAAAAACGGTATTAAAAGCGAAAATGCGCGCCTTAACGCGGCGTTTGACGAGGTTATAAAGCAGTTCCCCACGGTAAACGGCAACAGGCTTGTACTGCCCGCGCCCTCGGAAAACGGGTTCTGCACAGAACTGTACGGTACGGGAAATTCGGTTATTGTTTCAAAGGACGGAATTATAACAGAGCCGCTTGAGGATATTACCGTTAATCTGTTTTACAGCGTCATAGACGTTTCAAGCGGCGAATCCTTACATTCCGACAGCGCCGTTGTAATAAAAATATACGCAAGGGAAAACACGGGTAAAAACAAAAAACCGGCGGTGCTGCCGTCTGTCAGAGAATGGCGGGGAGGTAACGGCGAATTTGTTTTTTCGGGCGTAATAATATGCGAGGATGACAGCCTGCTTAACGCCGCAAAGCAGTTTGAGCTTTATATATCGGAAATGACAGGCAGCGGCTGTCTTGTTAAAAACCGAAGGCCCTCTGCCGGAGATATTGTTTTAAAGCTTTGCGCGGATATGAATGTCGGCGATGAGGGCTATACGGTAAAAATAGGCGAAATTACAGAGGTTTGCGCCGTTACTCCTAAAGGAATAATTTATGCCGGCGCAACAATAGCGCAGATATTAATGCAAAGCGGCAGCGGCTTATGTATGCCTATAGGTATAATAAGGGATTATCCGCAATATCCGTTCAGAAGCTGTATGATAGATACGGCAAGGTATTATATGGATATAAAATACCTTACCGAGGTGACAAAATACGCGGGATTTTTCAAGCTTAATCATATTCATTTGCACCTTAACGACGGTGCCGGCGAAATGGAAACTACATTCCGTTTGGAAAGCGAAAAGTATCCTGAGCTTAACCGTACGGTTATTGAAAAATGCGAGGACGGAAGGAATAAGCTTTATACTAAGAAGGACTGGATAGCCTACCAAAAGGAAGCTCTTGAATACGGCGTGGAGGTAATTCCTGAGATCGATTCCCCCTCTCACTGCGGCGCAATAGGTATGGCAAGCCAATCAAAGGAAGCGGCCGAAAATGGGTTTGAAAATATAGCGCTTAATTCTTGGCAGCTTGATCTGCGCGGGGATATGGTGTTTAAAACCGCCGCGTTTGTGCAAAGCGTTATAGACGAGTACACCGATAAAAGCAATCCTGTATTTTTGGGCAAAAAGCTTCATATAGGCACCGACGAATGGATCAGGAATTCCGAGCTTGAAAATTACGGGCTTACAGCCGAAGAACGTAATGAATATATGCGAAAGTATATGGACATTATGATAAAATACGTAAATTCAAAGGGATACGAGCCTGTTTTGTGGAGCGGCTTAAACAGCGGAACCGCAACATATGCAGGTAAAACCCCTATTTCAAAGGACGCGCTTTTCCAAACCTGGGCGTTAAGCTTTGCCGATGTCGATCTGCAGCTAAGGGAAAATTATTCGTTTATTAACTCAAACGATATTGATCTGTATATTGTGCCGGGCGGCTCTTACTATAAGCGGGATTTAAACGTAAGCGAAATGTATGATACATGGTATGCGGGAAAATTCGGACCCGATGTATCCGTAGACGAGGGGCATCCGCTTTTGCTGGGCGCCGAAACCGCTTTTTGGCTTGACGTCTCATGCGCCGGCTCTAACATTGATACCTTTAAGCTTTTGAAAAATCAAATAGTATTAGTTTGCGAAAAAACGTGGTACGGCGATAAAACCGAGGGCAAACCGCCAAGGAATATATGAGCAGGATAAAGCGGCTTGCAAATTACGCCGCCGGCGCAAATCCCGGCAGATACGTTAAGGCAAATAACGGCGGTGTGGTACTGGATTACGATTTTACGGGCAAAGCTCCGCTTTCGGATCTTTCGAGTAACGGATATAATGCCGAAAATAACGGTTTACTCTTTAATAACGGCTTACGGCTTGACGGCGAGGGCTTTGTTTCTACCTCGCTTGAAACGGTTTCAAACCCTATGTCGCTTGAAATGAAATTATGTATTTCGTCTGACACCGCCGAAAACGCCGTAATGCTTGAAAGCCGTGACGGAACGGTTTACTTTAATTATAACGGCACGGGAAAAATTGCGTTTAAGCGCAAGGGCTATACATATATTTTCGCAACAAAAATACCTACCGATATTGATATAACGGTAGGCATCACCTGCGACGAACGCAATACGTCGCTTTGTATTGACGGCACCGATAAAATAAATGCCGAGCTTTTAAAGTGCGAATATGAGTATATTCCGGCAGAGGTGCGTACAATGTATACCCTGCAGCTGCCTGTAAAACGGCTGTTTGGCGGAATAAAGGGAACGGTATACAGCTTTAAGGTTAAACAATAAAGGAACTGCCCCCCTGTCAAGGGGAGCAGTGGCGGACTTTTCCGACAAAAAAACATTGTACCCTGATTGTATTGTCTAAGCAAAATTACTTTATAAACAGTTTTCAAAGTAAATAACAGAAAACGGTTTCATTTCAAAGGTGATAACGCCGTTTACATTGTTAAAGCTTATTTTTTCGTTTTCAGCCGCCGCCGATGTGATATAAAAGCCGTAATTATCGCTGTCGGAAATTTTAAGCGAGATGCTTTTGGCTTTCGGCGTCTCCGAATCGGTATAATAGGTTATCATACCGCATTTTTTATTGCCGTCCGACGCCGAGAGTATATATATATCGGGGTCGTCCGACAGGGCTTCGGTCTCGTTCTCAAGTGCGGCAAGCCTTGAAAAATAAAGCATAGAATAATACGGCTTTTGAGGGTATAAGGTAAGAATGTTGAAAAGACCGTTAAATGCGCTTCCAACGCGCGCGTCATAGTACATAAGCATATCTATCGGAAGATGCTGCGACTCGGCAATCGCCGCTGCAATAAAGGACGCGCCCTTTTCGCTTTTAATGTCAAGCAGGGTATCAACAAAGCCTTCGCGCCAATCCTTTACGTAATTCCATTCGTTTAAGTGGCTTTCGGTGTTTTTATAGCCGAATTCGTCAAGATATGAGCGAACTAATTTTGCGTCCTTGCCGAATTTGTAGAGCTGCCAGCAATATAAATGCCACGAATAAAAATCAAGCGGAACCTTTCTTTCGCTCATGGTTTTAACGAAATCTCTGCCCCAGTTATGCTCCCAGCAAAGCGCGGGACCGCCGATTTTAAGGTGGGGAAAACGGTTTTTAAGGTGCTTTGCCGCAATTTCAAAAAAATCAAAAAACTCTTCCTTTGTTCCGCCCCAGCAGTTTTTAGTAACAGGGTCCTGTCCGTCCTCGGTTTCGGGTTCGTTCCATATTTCCCAATATGTGATTTTATGGTAAAATCCGTTTGCCCAGCCTTCGGTATAATGCGCAATTATGTGTTCGCATATAACCGCCCATTTTTTAAAGTCCGTCGGCGGCAGGGTGTTATACTTTTTGTCCCAATGCTCAATTCGCGTTCCCAAACGGTAATACGGCTCTGTGCCGGCGTCTATGATAGCCTGCAGATATTTATCGGTAAGTAAGAAATCATAGTTTTCGGGGTTGGACGGGTCTGCGTCGAAATTCGGGAAAATACCGTTTACATCAACGCAATGCTCGGCGCCGTAGTCATAGCATATTGAAGCGTCATGCGTGCGCGCGAAGGGGAGATGAAGCGCCTTGTAGGTTTCAAAATTATCGCGGTATTGGCTGCGCCCGGGTGTTTTCGGTCCGTTATTAACGGCGTTCATCGGTTTTATTTTCCCAACATTGTTTTCAAAATTCACTTTTAAATTTGTCATATCAACAACCTCTTTTCAAACCTTTAAAAATAATTATAATCGGTTTTGCTCCGTAATTTAATGATAGCATAGCGTTTATGATTATTCAATAACAGGGTGAACGAAAAGTTTTCGAAATATTCCCGATTTTATAAGGAGAAAAAAATGAAAATCACAAAAGAAAATGAAATTAAAATTGAAAAGCTTTTAAGCGAAATGACCCTTGAAGAAAAGGTTTCTATGTGCCATGCAAATTCAAAATTTGCTTCAAACGGCGTGGAAAGGCTTAATATAAGCGAGCTTACAATGATGGACGGACCGCACGGCGTGCGTTCGGACGTAGAACGGGATTCATGGCGCTGCCTTAACCGCGAAGAGGATAAATGCACCTATCTTCCGACGGAAACAGCCTTGGCGGCTACCTTTGATCCAAAGCTTGCGCGAAAATTCGGCGAAACGCTCGGAGCAGAGGCGAGATACCGCGGTAAGGATATAATTTTAGGACCGGGCGTTAATATAATCAGAACGCCGCTTTGCGGAAGAAACTTTGAATATATGAGCGAGGATCCCTGCGTTATTGAAAAAATGGCGCCGGAGCTTGTAAAGGGCATTGAATCGCAGGATACCGCAGCCTGTGTAAAGCATTACTGTTTAAATAATCAGGAGTACGACCGCGGGCGCGTTAATGTTGAGGTAAGCGACAGGGCTTTGCACGAGATATATTTAAGGGGCTTTTACGCGGCTGTTATAGGCGGCGGGGCTTCTTCGGTTATGGGCGCTTACAACCGCTATAAAAACGAGCATATGTGCCATAACAGCTATCTTGTAAAGGATCTGTTAAAGGGCAAGTGGGGCTTTAGGGGAGTATACTTAAGCGATTGGGCGGGGGCGCACGATACCGATGAATGTATAAAGAACGGCCTTGATATAGAAATGGGAACAAACAAGCCGTATAATGAGTATTATATGGCGGACGCTATGCTTGAAAAGGCAAAAAACAGTGCCGAGGTGCGCGCCGAAATCGACGACAAGGTTCGCAGAATTTTAAGGCTTATGCTAAGCGTGGGCAAGCTTTCCGAAAACAGAAAAAAAGGCGAATACAATTCCGAAAAGCATCATCAAACCGCCTATGATATTGCCGCAGACGGTATGGTTCTGCTTAAAAATACGGATAATATACTTCCGCTTAAGGAAGAAAAGCTTAAGAATATTTTGGTTGTGGGAAAAAATGCGGCTGCAAAGCACTCCGAGGGCGGCAGCTCAAGCGGCGTAAGGGCGCTTTATGAGGTTACCCCGCTTGAGGGAATTAAAAACAGGCTTTCCGATAAATGCGTTATAGATTACGAGAGCGGCGTTTTTGATTTAAAATATAACAGCATACCTATGCAAAATCTTAATATAACCGATTTGAAATCCGGCTGCAGGAATTATAGGCTTATAACAAATATTAAGGACGAAAACGGAAGCATAACGTCAAACGAGACGTTGAGCGATAAGGCGGATATAATCGGCGGCACGGCGTATTCCTACGATATTTATTTTTCTGTTTGCATACCCGAAAGCGGCGGCTATACGTTCAGGGCTGCTTCGAACGGAACGGTAAACGTAAGCATTAACGGTTTGCAGAGAATAAAGCTTCACGAGGTCGGTCTTAACTTAGAGGGCACGGTAAGCTATGAGTTTGAAAAGGGAGACAATCTTGATTTTGAAATACACATTGACTCAAGCAAGCGTGATGAAACAACCGATTTTACATTCGGCTGGATAACGCCCTTAGACCATATGCTGTGCTCTTCCGAAAAGCAGTTGATCGAAAAGGCGAAAAAGGCCGATTATGTAATTTACTGCGGAGGGCTTGACCACAGCTATGATACCGAATCGATAGATAAGCGTTCTATGCGGCTTACAAACGGGCAGGACGTAATTATTCCCAAGCTGTTAAACGCCAATCCCAATACGGTTGTGGTTATAACCGCCGGTTCTCCGGTTGAAATGCCGTGGATAGACAGTGCAAAGGCTGTTTTATGGACATGGTATGCCGGAATGGAGGGCGGCAACGCATTGGCGGATATACTTATAGGCAAGGTGTCGCCGAGCGGTAAAATGCCGTTTACCCTGCCTCGGCGCTATGAGGATACCCCCGTTGCAAGGTACGGCGAATACAAGGCGGAAAACTGCAAATATAACGAAGATATACTGGTAGGTTACAGAGGCTTTGAATATGACGGCATAGAACCGATGTTTCCGTTCGGCCACGGCCTTTCTTACAGCCGCTTTGAATACTCGGATCTTAAGCTGACGGCGAATGAAAACGGCGTTAATGTTGAATTTACGGTAAAAAACACAGGCAATTTAAAGGCGGCAGAGACCGCGCAGATATATGTTTCCGATCCCGTATGCAGCGTTAAACGCCCGAAAAAGGAGCTTAAAGCCTTTGAAAAGGTACGTTTATCACCGGGAGAAAGCGCAAAAATAAACGTTCTGTTAACCGATGCGGACTTTTCTTTTTACGATGAAAAATCAAACGGCTGGAAGCTTGAAAGCGGCGATTTTAACATTTACGCAGGCGCTTCATCGGGCGATATAAGGTTGAGCGGCAGTATTTCTAAATAACAAGCGAGGGATAATAATGGGTGATAATATAAACGCTTTACAGGAAAAATGGTATGATTTTTCGCAAAAAATCGCCGAGGAAGGCATTGTTCTCTTAAAAAACGAAAACAATGTGCTTCCGCTGCTGAATAAAAAGGCGGCAATATTCGGCGCGGCGCAAATGGAAAATTTCCGTTCGGATGAGTCAGATTTATATTTAATAAACGAACTTGAAAAAAACGGCATAAATTTTGACAGGGAGCTTGCAAACGATTATAAAAGCTGGGCTGAAAGCAATTCGAAGGACAGAACCTTTCGCACCAATATAATGGTGCAGAATGAATTTGACGAAGAAATGCCGATATCCGAGGATGTGTTTGAACGCGTTTTAAGCGGCGGCGCCGAAACGGCAATGATAGTAATAAGGCGCTCAAGCTCTGAAAACTGCGATATGACGGCGGAAAAAGGCGATTATCTATTATCCGATTCCGAAGAAAGGCTGATAAAAGCTGTATGCGGGCATTTTAAAGATGTTATTCTGCTGCTTAAAATAGGGTGCTGCATCGATCTTTCATTTCTTGACGATAATAAAATAAACGCCGTGATATATACAAATTCATTCGGAAACGGAACGGCGGCGGCGCTTGCAAGGATACTTAAGGGCGAGGTTAACCCTTCGGGAAAGCTTACATATACAATGGCTAAACGAATAAGCGATTATCCGTCAAGCGCAAATTTCGGTCAGCACGGCGGCGGACTTATACAGGATTACAAAGAGGATATATTTGTAGGTTATAGGTATTTTAAAACCTTCGGCAGTGAAAACGTGGTTTTTCCGTTCGGTCACGGCTTATCCTACACAAATTTTAAATTAGATAATATCCGCTTTGAAAAATCGGATAAAATTTATGTTGAATTAAATGTAACAAACACGGGGAAATATGCCGGTAAGGAGGTTGTGCAGTTATATTGCTCCGCTCCGCAGCTATCGGACGGCGCGGTTCTCGGAAAACCGCTTATGGAGCTGTGCGGCTTTGAAAAAACGCGCCTGCTGGCACCGGGCGAGAGCGAAACGCTGCGTTTTGAAGTGGATCCGGACGAGTTGGCGTCTTATGACGATACCGGAGCTTTAGGCGAAAAATCGGTTTTTGTATCAGAAAAGGGAGCGTATAATTTCTTTATAGGAAACAGTATTGAAAATGTGACATTGGCAGGCGGATATACGCAAAAAGAAAACCGCATTATAAGAAAGTGCAGCAATATCGCTACGGCATTACCGGAACGCTTATCTGCCGACGGGACATACGAAAGGCTGCCCGTTAACAGCGCGGGTAATTTATATACGGCAATCTCGCCGCTTGAAAAAACCAAGGTAGACGTGCACGGAATAGCCGAACTGTCAAAGGGTGAAAGCCTTGATCTTAAGCTGTTTCCGGGCGTCGGCGGCGGGTATGCTTTAACGTTTTCCGGCAGGGATGGCAATAAGCCTGTAACAGAGCTTGCGGAAATAAGAATAGACGGTATAAAAATTAAGCTTGCTCCCACCGCAAACTCGCAATACGTAATTTCGCTGCCGTTAAGAATTTGCGATTTAAAGCTTACCGCTCTTTGCGATAATCCGGGAATTGAATCGTTATATTTTGAAAAAATCGATACCACGGTAACGGTTGACGGCGATAAACCGACCGTTATTAAATGCTCGAATTATTACGAGGGCAGCTTTTATTTAGAGGTTTCAAATTACGAGGACGATATATCAAATACCTCGGACAGCTATATCACCAATTTCTTTATAAGCGGAATGTATGCGATATATAAGCTGTATGTGTCGCAGGGCGGAGCATATGATATAAGCTTTAAATATTCTTATAACGCCGAGACGGTGGCTGTAAACAACGTTATGACGGTGGCTGTTTCAAATATTGTGCAGCCTCTCGGCACTATGAAATTCGAAAATACATATTTGCCGAACGGAAAGCGCAGATTTAAAAACACTGATTTTTCGACAATCGAATTGCCTAAGGGCTATGTTTATCTTAAAATTATTTCGGCGGATATTCCTTTCCCCGATATATCCGAGGTTGTTTTGTCGAAAAGCAGCGGTAAAACGGTAAAAGCCGAAAATATAACCGATGAGGTAAGAGATAAAAAAGACAAGGAAGCCATACCGGGAATGCTTGAGCCCGATAACGGAATACGCAGCGGTATTATATTAAGGAATGTTTATGATAACCCTGAGCTTATGCGGCCGTTTCTTGAACAGCTTTCCGATGAAGAGCTGGCTGTAATTGTTTCGGGTACATCGCTTAACCGTACTCCTTACGGAGATGTGGGCTGCAATCATCCGCTTTATCTCCGCGGCGTTCCGGCGGCACAAACCGCAGACGGTCCGTGCGGATTAAGACAGCAGGGATTAAATCCCACGCGTTATCCCACGTCGGTAATATTGGCTTCAAGCTTTAACAAAGGGCTGTACAGCGAATACGGGGAAATTATGGGCGAGGAATGCAGGTTTTACGGGGTTGATCTATGGCTTGCGCCTTCAATAAATATTTTCAGAAATCCCTTGGGCGGCCGTAATAATTCATATGCCTCTGAAGACCCTTACTTATCGGGAATATTTGCGTCCGAGCAAATAAAATCAATTCAAAAATGCGGCGTCGGAGCAGTTTTAAAGCACTACTGTGCGAACAGCACCGAATATGAACGTTTAAAATCAAACAGCAGGGTATCTGAACGCGCTTTAAGAGAAATATATATGAAGGGCTTTGAAATTGCCGTTAAAAGGGCAGATCCGTGGGCGATAATGAGCTCATATAATTCCGTTAACGATACTAAGGTGTGCGAAAACAGAACGCTTATAACCGAAATTCCGCGTAAGGAATGGAATTGGGACGGAGTTTTCGTTACGGATTGGTGGAACGATTCGAACCACATAAAGGAACTAAAGGCCGGGCACGATCTGAAAATGGCGACAGGCGATATATCGGGCGTTGCCAAGGCGCTTGGGGACGGCATCTTAACGCGCGAAGAGGTTTACGTGTGTGCCGGCAGAGTTTTGAAAATGCTTTTAAAGCTTGAAACCGTAAGGGAATTTATTGCCAAAGAAGGGGCATAACAGCTTGGCACATGGCTTAACGGGACTTGGTAAAAAAGCGATATTTTACCGGCTTAACATAAATAAAGCAATAATAATTATTTACGGCAAAAGGTCTGCGATACGCAGACCTTTTGCCGTTTATTTTTAAAATTCTACCGTATATTCTCTGCAATAGATAGATTTACAAAAGCATAATAAAGGGTTATAATTACCTTGAGGTGAGAAAAATGGACGCAAAAAGCGTAGGGTACATAATAGCAGAGCTGCGTAAGAAAAATAATATGACTCAGGCCGAGCTTTCTTGCAGGCTTAATGTGAGCTATAAAACAGTAAGCAAATGGGAAAACGGTTTAGGCTATCCGGAGATAACGCAATTTCCCGAAATTGCCAAAATATTCGGCGTTTCGGTCGATTACCTTATGACCGGCGAGCGTAAGGGTATTGCCGTTGCCGGCAATATATTAACGGATGACGTCAAGACAGTAAACGATTATCCAAAGCAGGGTATGCTTGCAAATATTCTTTCGGTTTCCCGCAGTGTGGGCGGCTGCGTTCCTAACACGGCTATTGATATTGCCAAAATAGACCGCAGTATTCCGCTTTACGCCTTGGGCAAGATAGGCGACAATGAACACGGGCGTTACGTTATTTCAAAGCTGCAAAAATACGGCATAGACACGGGATCGCCGTTTCGGCTAAAAGCACCACCAGCTTCAGCGATGTTATGAGCCTACCCACAGGGGAGCGCACCTTTTTTCGCGCCAGGGGAGCAAACGCCGAGTTTTCCCCCGATGATATAGATTTAAGCTCGCTTTCCGCACGAATGCTGCATATAGGCTATATTTTATTGCTTGACAGCTTTGATAATGCCGATTTTGAGTACGGCGCGGTAATGGCCCGTTTTCTGCATGACGTTAAGGAGGCAACCGGTTTTGTAAACGCTACCGGCGTTGACGCGCTTGCCGTAGCAATAGGCACGGCGCATATAAGGCAAAGCCGCGGCTTGATATTGAAAGACTTAAAGAAATACACGCGGCAATACCCACTCCGCTCGTATTGCACGGCGGTTCGGGGCTTTCGGACGATGATTTCCGCAATACCGTGCGCGAGGGTATTTCAAAGGTGAATATATTTACCGACCTTTGCATTGCGGGTGCAAACGCAATGAAGGACGCAGAAAACGCGGGCGCAGATTATCTTAAAACACGGGAAATGCGGGTAAAATATATAAACGCTGCCGTAAAGCAGAAGATAAAGCTTTTCGGCAGCATAGGAAAATATTGATAAAACTATATGCTGCAAAAAAGTTGTCGGGAATCCGGTTTAAAGGATTCACGGCAACTTTTTTTACTGCCTCGGTACGGGCAGGAGAGCACACTATGCGTTTTACGGTAATTGCTGCGTTTATGCACCGATTATGTCTAAAGAAAACAAAATCCGCGCATACTAATAAGCGGAGAGGAAGACATATGAAGAAAGACAACACTCTGAAGCTTGAGATTATGGCAAGAGAGTTAAGACTTATTTATTATAACGACTATCTTTTAAAGAACGGAGTTATAACAAAGCGCGAGCATGACAAAATGTATCTTGCCGTAATTTCAAAACGCCAAAAGGGAAGACAGAACGAAAGCGGCAGTTTTTAGACGGAGCAATGCTGCTTTACCGTGCGGCATATATAATGTGCCGATACATCTTGCAGAACACGTTGTACTTCCGCTTCAAGGCCTCGTGGCACTGACCGTTTGGTTTAATAAGCTTTAGGCGGCGTTTGATTTTTTTCTTATTGTTAGTAAAGAGGCAAAAATGATGGGGGAAATATGTTTTTGACGAATCGGATTTGTATGATGAAACCGCTATATGCATAGACAATACAGTATTTCGGTAGTCAGGCTGCCTTACAGAGCCGAAATCGGCATAACAAAAAGGAGCAGACGTAAAGTCTGTCCGGTACATAGATAAAATTAAGATAAAAAGCAAAAAAACGAGTATTCATAAGGTGAAATTCCTTATAAACACTCGAAATGGCGGAGATGGAGGGATTCGAACCCTCGAACTCGTTTCCGAGTTACACGATTTCCAATCGTGCGCCCTCGACCGGACTAGGCGACATCTCCGTATTTAATATTAAATTTTAAAAAGCGCCTAATTATTATAATATGACGGAATGAAAAAATCAAGGATTATTTTTGCAAAAATTAAAATATTCGGTATTTTTACTTATGAATTAAAAGTATTTAAGGGCTTTACCGCAGTATAAGCCCTTAAATATCAATATCCGTTATAAAAATTATTCATTAAAGAAATCTTTTATTTTATCGGTAAAGCTTTTACGCTTTTTATAATTCTTTTCACCGCAAAGGCTTTCAAATTCCTTAAGCTTATCCTTTTGCGCCTTAGTAAGCTCCTTGGGCACCTCAACCGCAACCTTTACATATTGGTCACCCCTGCCCGAATATTTAAGCCGCTGTACTCCCTTGCCGCGAAGCTTAAATTCGTCGCCGGGCTGTGTTCCCTCGTGTATGTTAAGCTTAACCTTTCCGTCAAGTGTGGGCACAACAACCTCCGCACCGAGCGCCGCCTGCGCAAAGGTTATAGGTATCTCGCAGTAAACATCGTAACCGTCGCGTTCAAATATCGGGTGCGGACGAACGTTAACGTTAATGCGAAGATCTCCGGACGGTCCGCCGTTTGCGCCTGCGTCGCCTCCGCCGCGAACATTTATTATCTGCCCGTCGTCAATACCTGCCGGTATATCAACGGTCTGTTCTACGGTATGTCTTATTCTGCCCTTGCCTGCGCACACGTGGCACGGTTTATCGATAATTTTACCTGAGCCGTGGCAGTTATCG
>ERZ827512.742-NODE-742-length-38862-cov-3.643621_pt1 | contig 38862 bp, 39 predicted proteins | sample MGYA00519916_ERZ827512 | MGnify/ENA primary metagenome ERZ827512 (study PRJEB31778, sample SAMEA3449335) | human gut metagenome | biome: human gut; feature: human-associated habitat; material: faeces | place: United Kingdom | collected 2010/2012 ... | reverse complement strand
TCCGTACCGACGAGGACGGCAACTTCGCCTGGCCCGGCTTTGGCGACAATATGCGCGTTTTGCAGTGGATCATCTCGCGCGCCGACAATGAGATCGGCGCGGCGGAGACCGCGCTTGGCTACGAGCCGAACACCCACGACATCGACATGGAGGGCCTTGATATGTCGATGTACGACATGCGCAGACTCCTCTCGGTCGACCGCGATCTCTGGCTCAAGGAGTGCGAGGACGCGCACGCCTACTACGAAAAGATCGGCAAGGTGCCGCCGGAGCTTTACAGCGAGCTCGACGCGCTCGAAATGCGCCTGAACCGTGGCTACAAGGTAGAACACTGAATAAAATAACAAAAAAGGAACCGCTCAAAGAGCGGTTCCTTTTTTGTTGCTGCGATCATCGCACCACGCCGAACTGAAAAAGATAGTCGCGCCACATCACGTAGTAGGGAGCCTTGACGTGCACGCCGTCGCCGGAGTATTCCGCCGTCAGCGCACCGGTGTCGTCGTCAAAGACGGGGTTGCAGTCGATGTAGAAGACCGTCTCGTTGTCAGCAAATTTTTGTATCTCCGCGTTGCGTGCGTCGATGGTCGAATTTTTGAAGAATGTTGTATCCGACTTTTCCTGCGTCGTGTGGAAGATGGCTTGCAGGAAAATGATGGCATCAGGCTGTAACTCGCGTACCTCGTCGAGCAGCACCTTGTACTGCGCGGCCCAGCTCTCTGCCGTGCCGGCGCCAAGCTCATTGATGCCGAGCATCAGGTAGATTTTACCGTAGTGCTTGCCCCTTAGCGCCTGGGCGAGCGTCTGCTTGCCGGGGAATTCCGCCTTTTCCACCGCCGACCAGACGGTCAGCCCGTTGTGGCAGAGGTAGTCGGCGTTGGGAAGGCCCGCGTAGTCCTTGAAGCCGTCGGTGTGCGAGTCGCCGATGAAAAGCGCATCGTCAAAGTAGCTTGCATCCACGGTGGTGAAGGGGGAGGCAGGCTCTTCGGGTTCCGGTTCGGGTTCGGGTTCTGGCAGCGGCTCAGGTGCGGGGGGCGGCTCAGGCGCTTTCGGCTCGCTCCACGGATATACCCCGTCGGCAGCTGCGAGCGCCACCGCCGCGACGGGCGGCGTTTTTTTGTCGAGCTTTGATAGATAGCCGCCGTACACGCCCGTGGGATCAAGCAGCGGGTAGACATTGAGCGCGACCGCGCTCAACAGGCACAGCGGCAGCAGAAGGGAAGGGATTCGGGAGGACATGAACGATCTCCTTAAAAACGAGAATAAAGGAAGGCATTGCCCGTCGATGTGGCGATGAAGTACACGCACACCCAGAAGAGGACAAAGAGAGGCAGATCGATGAGCGGCGTGCCGCGGTGCTTTTCAAAAAAGCGGCGGGGCTGCGGCAGACAGAAGAGAATACCGAGGAGCAGCAGCCACCAGTAAGAAGAGAGCAGCTTGAGCGCATCCTGCGCGGACACGGCGCTGTGTGTGCCGAAAAACGGGAACAGGCGGGAAAAATACGCGCCGACATCGGAGAGCTTCGTGATGCGGAAGATGACCCACGTGGGCGGAATGACAAAAAGAAGGTAGAGGTGCGAGAGCAGCGCGTGCTTTTTGAGAAAGCTGCCGATGCAGAATTTTTCAAGCAGGATGAAGAAAAGCAGCACGATGCCCCAGAGGACAAAGTTCCAGCTTGCCCCGTGCCAGAGACCGGTGAAGAACCACACGACCGTCAGCGCGAGCGCCGTGCGCGCCTTGCCGCGGCGGCTGCCGCCGAGCGGAATGTAGAGATAATCGCGGAACCATGTGCCGAGCGTGATGTGCCAGCGGCGGTAGAACTCGCTCACCGAGCGGGCAGTGTAGGGGAGGTCAAAGTTGCGCGGCACGGGCAGCCCCAGCATCTGCCCAAGACCCATCGCCATGAGAGAATACCCGGAAAAATCGAAGTAGAGCTGCAAGCTGTAGCTCGCCGCGCCGAGCCAGGCAAGCGGCGTAGAAAGATAGCCGTAGCCGATGCGCTCAAGCGAGGCCCACAGCGGCGCAAGCTGGTCAGCCAGCAGCACCTTGAAGCAAAGACCGACGGCAAAAAGCTCGAAGCCGAGGAAGGCGTCCTCACGCGAGAGCGTGCGCTCCTTGAGCGCGCCGCGCCACTCATCGTAGCGCAGAATGGGCCCCATCGTCAGCTGCGGAAAGGCAATCGTAAAGGCGGCATAGTCGACGAGATTTTTCTCCGCCGCCGCGCCGCGGCAGACGTCGATGAGGTATCCCGCGCTCTGGAAGAGGTAAAAGCTCACGCCCAGCGGCAGAATAAGCTTGACGAGGGGGAAGCTCTGCCCGGTCAGTTTTCCCCAGTTTTCAAGAAAAAATGCAGCGTACTTGAAATAGACGAGGCAGAACAGATCCGCCGACAGCGCGGCGGCAAGCAGCCCCTTGCGCATGCGCGGGGATCTCCCCACCATCAAGCGCGCGAGAAAATAGTGCAGAAGAAGCACCGCGGAAAGAAGCAGCGCGTCGCGCACACCTGCGCCAAGCAGATAACATGCGGCGCTGCCCAGCACGAGCACGGCATTTTTGCAGCGGAAGGGGACGAGATAATAAACCGCAAAGAAGAGCGGCAGAAAATAAAAAAGAAAAGTAAGGTCGGAAAAGCTCACGGGACGGCTCCTGTCAGAAAATGTTGTGGGAGGGGCGCATCGGCTTAACGCAGCATGCCGGGTCGAAAATCCGTCAAGAAGCCGCCGGGTAAACCGAAAACCGAGATTTTGGTTTACATGCGGCGGCAAGCGTGCTACAATCCTAAGACGGCGGCTGCGAAATGGCGCAGTGTTTGATATATTATGTCAATCGTAAACGATAAGCCGCCAACTGTCAACTTCAAAAAGGTAACAATTTCGGTTACATTTTGTAACGGAGGACGCTATGGGAAAAGAAACCGTTTTGGCGCTGCTGCTGCGCGAAAAGGGACGCTTCGTCTCGGGCGAGGCCGTCAGCGCGGAGCTTGGCATCACGCGCGCGGCGATCTGGAAGAGCATCTCCGCGCTGCGCGCACAGGGGTATGAGATCGAAGCCGTTCCGGGGCGCGGCTACTGCCTCAAGGCACTGCCCGATGTGCTCAGTGAGCAGACCGTGCGCAGCTTTCTGGGCGGGGTGCAGGTGGTCGGCGGGCGCATCGACTGCTTTGATACCATTGATTCGACCAACGCTTACTTAAAACGCATCGCGTTCGACGGCGCGCCGGACGGCACGGTCGCCGTTGCGGCGGAGCAGACGAGCGGGCGCGGCCGGCGCGGCCGCACTTTCCAGAGCGCAGCGGGCAAGGGTGTGTATCTTTCTGTTTTGCTGCGCCCTGAGCTCACTCCCGCGCAGCTCATGCCGCTCACGGGACTCGTTGCCGTTGCAATGAGCCGCGCGGTCGACCGCGTGGGCGGCACGAACGTGCAGATCAAGTGGACGAACGACCTTGTGCTCAACGGCAGAAAGCTTTGCGGTATCCTGACCGAGCTGAGCGTGGAGGGCGAAACGGGCGCGCTGCAATACGTTGTGCCGGGCATCGGCATCAATGTCAGCCAGTGCGAGGAGGACTTCGACGGCGACGTTGCGCAGATCGCAACGTCCATTCTGCGCGAAACGGGCAGGCGCATTTCGCGCGCGGAACTGGCCGCGGCGATGATCGAGGAACTTGATGCGCTCTACGCAGCGCTCAAGCCGCTGCTTGCCGCCGTCTCCGAGCGGGCGGACGCTCTGGCGGAGGACGCGACGTTCGCCGAGCGGCTCGCCTACTGCGAAGCCGAACTGGAATCGCTGGATTCGATTCTGAACGTCGTGGAGGAAAAGGGCGAGGGAACGGCCGCCGCCGAATCGATTCGTACCGAGCTGGAACGGCTGGCCAAGTATCTCCGGCAGTCGAAAAGCCGTTTGAGCGACCGCGTATAAAACACAAAAAATCCGCCCGACCTTTGTGGTCGAGCGGATTTTTTTGCAAAATGCGTCATTCTTTCGACAGATTTAACGCACCGCCGCTTTCGGACTTTACAAACCGACGGTATAATGAACGGCGTAAAAGACAATGAAAAGGTCAAGAATAAGAAAAAAGGAGCAAAACAAATGAAGCTAAAAAAAATTTTCACCTTAGCGTTTGCCGCCGTTCTGGCGGGGACCGCGCTCGCGTCCTGCGCCGCCAAGGGCTTTGACAAGGACGGCGCGATCACCGTCATCTCCCGCGAGAAGGGCAGCGGCACGAGAAGCGCGTTCATTGAGCTGTTCGGCGTGGAGGTGGACAAGGAGGACAAAACCGTCGAAACCGCCGACATCACCGACAAAACGAACGTGATGATAACCAGCGTGTCGCAAAACGCCAACGCCATCGGCTACATCTCGCTCGGCTCGCTCAACGACAGCGTCAAAGCGCTCAAAATCGACGGCGCGGCCGCCACGGTCGAAAACATCGAAAACGGCAGCTATAAGATTTCGCGTCCCTTCAATATCGCAACCAAAAGCGAGCCCTCCGAGGCCGCCGCGGATTTCATCGCCTTCATCCTTTCCGACGAGGGACAAAAGGTCGTCAAGGACAACGGCTACATTCCCGTCAAGACCAACGGCGCATACAACGGCTCGAAGCCGTCCGGCAAAATCAGCATCGGCGGCTCGTCCTCGGTGACGCCGGTTATGGAAAAGCTGAAGGAAGCCTATAACGCCGTCAATCCGAACGTGACAGTCGAAATCAATATGACCGATTCCTCCAGCGGTATGACGAGCGTGGCGGAGGGCGTGTGCGACATCGGTATGGCCAGCCGCGCGGTCAAGCAGAGCGAGCTGGACAAGGGGCTGGTTCCCACGACCATCGCGACGGACGGCATCGCCGTTATTGTCAATCTGGAAAACACCTTCGACGCGCTGACGGCCGATCAGGTGCGCAGAATCTACATCGGCGAGCTCACAACCTGGAGCGCACTGGAAGAATAAAGAAATAGCGGTATGTTTGGCGGATAGGAATATCCGCCAAACGGAGGTTTTATGAAAAAATTCAGAGAAGGCTTTATGCAGGTCCTGTTTATGCTCTCGGCGCTGGTGTCGATCATCGCCGTCGCGCTCATATGCATATTTCTGTTCGCCAACGGCGTCCCCGCCATTCGGGAAATCGGGCTGGCCGATTTTCTGACCGGTACCTCGTGGAAGCCCGAGCAGAACATTTACGGCATCCTGCCGATGATCATCGGCAGCATTTACGTCACCGCCGGCGCTATGCTCATCGGCGTGCCGATCGGCATCCTGACGGCGCTGTTTCTGGTCCATTTCTGTCCGGCCGGACTCTACCGCTTCCTGAAGCCCGCCGTGGACCTGCTGGCGGGCATCCCCTCGATCGTATACGGCTTTTTCGGGCTGACGGTCATCGTGCCCGCCATCCGCAACGGACTCGGCGGCAGCGGCTCGAGCATGCTGGCCGCGTCGGTCGTTCTGGGCATTATGATCCTGCCGACCATCATCAACGTATCGGAATCGGCCATCCGCGCGGTGCCGGAAAGCTATTACGAAGGCTCGCTCGCGCTCGGCGCCAGCCATGAGCGCAGCGTATTCTTCACCGTCCTGCCCGCGGCGAAATCCGGCGTCTTTGCCGCCGTCATTCTGGGTATGGGCCGCGCCGTCGGCGAGACGATGGCTGTGATTATGGTCGCGGGCAACCAGACGGCGATGCCGGGCGGGCCGCTGCAGGGACTCCGCACGCTGACGGCGAACATCGTGCTGGAAATGGCCTACGCGGCCGACCTCCACCGCGGCGCGCTGATTGCGACGGCGGTCGTGCTGTTCGTCTTTATCCTGATCATCAATCTTTCCTTCTCGCTGCTGAAAAGGAGGGCGAAGCTGTGAACGCAAAACGAAGGCGGCTGCAGTCGTGCGTCCTGCGGCTCTGCGTCTACGCGGCGGGCGCGTGTACACTGGGCGTGCTGCTGATGCTCGTCGTTTACATCCTTGTCAAAGGGCTGCCGCACCTCACGCCCGAGCTGTTCAGCCTGCATTACAATTCCGAAAACGTCTCGCTTTTTCCGGCGCTGGTCAACACGGTCACAATGACGCTTCTGTCGCTGCTGATTGCCGCGCCGCTGGGCGTCTTTTCGGCCGTTTATCTGGTGGAATACGCCAAGCGCGGCAACAAATTCGTCAGCGTCGTCCGCATCACGGCGGAAACGCTCTCGGGCATCCCGTCCATCGTCTACGGATTGTTCGGCTTTTTGATGTTCGTCATCGCGCTGGACTGGGGCTATTCGCTGTTGGCGGGCGCCTTCACGCTGGCGATTATGATTCTGCCCGTCATTATGCGCACGACGGAGGAAGCACTCAAAAGCGTGCCGGACAGCTACCGCGAGGGCAGCTTCGGGCTTGGCGCGGGTAAGCTGCGGACGGTGTTCCGCATCGTGCTGCCTGCGGCGATGCCCGGCATTCTGGCGGGGATTATCCTCTCGGTCGGCCGAATCGTGGGCGAGACCGCCGCGCTCATCTACACGGCGGGCACCGTCGCGCAGATTCCCGACTCGCTGATGGGCTCGGGACGCACGCTTTCGGTGCATATGTACTCGCTTTGGAGCGAAGGGCTCAATACCGACCAGTCCTATGCGACGGCGGTCGTGCTGCTGGTCATCGTCGCCTCGCTCAACGCGCTCTCGTCGGCGGCCGCCAAGCGGCTGACGGGGCAGAAAAAGGAAAGGAAAAAAGCGCGATGCACGCAACAAAAATAAAAACCGAGCGTCTGAACCTGCATTACGGAACCTTCCACGCACTCAAGGACGTCTCCATCTCGATTCCGGAGAACGAAATCACCGCCTTCATCGGGCCCTCCGGCTGCGGAAAATCCACGCTGCTGAAAACGCTCAACCGAATGAACGATCTGGTGGAAGGCTGCCGCATCGACGGCCGCGTGCTGCTGGACGGCACCGACATCTACGCCGATATGGACACCAATATGCTGCGCAAGCGGGTGGGAATGGTTTTTCAGAAGCCGAACCCGTTTCCGATGAGCGTGTATGACAACATCGCCTACGGGCCGCGCACGCACGGCGTCAAATCCAAGGCCCGGCTGGACGACATCGTCGAGCGCTCGCTGACCGGCGCGGCCATCTGGGACGAGCTGAAGGACCGGCTGAAAAAGAGCGCGCTGGCGCTTTCGGGCGGACAGCAGCAGCGCCTCTGCATCGCGCGGGCACTCGCCGTCGAGCCGGAGGTGCTGCTGATGGACGAGCCGACCAGCGCGCTGGATCCGATCTCCACCGGCAAAATCGAGGATTTGGCGCTGGAACTGAAAAAGCGGTATACCATCGTCATCGTGACGCACAATATGCAGCAGGCGTCCCGCATCAGCGATCAGACCGCCTTCTTTCTGCTCGGCGAGGTCATCGAAATGTGCGATACCGACCGCATGTTTTCCGCGCCCTCCGACCGGCGCACCGAGGATTACATCACCGGCCGGTTCGGATAAAGGGGAGGAAAGGATTATGCGCAACCGCTTTGACGAGCAGCTTGAGCTACTCAACAACAGCCTGATTTCTATGGGCGCGCTCTGCGAGACCGCCATTGCCGACACCATCCGCGCGCTGCTTACTCACGACCTTCGTCTGGCGAAGGAGGTGATCGCCACCGATAAGGAAATCGACCAGAAGGAAAAGGAAATCGAAGCGCTCTGCCTAAAGCTGATTCTGCATCAGCAGCCGGTCGCGCGCGACCTGCGGCAGATCTCCGCCGCGCTGAAAATGATCACGGATATGGAGCGCATCGGCGATCAAGCCGCCGACATCGCTGAAATCGTGACCTACACCGATTTGTCGGAATCGACCAACGGCAGCCACATCGCCGAGATGGGCGCGGCCACGACCAAAATGGTCACGGAGGCGGTGGAAGCGTTCGTACGCCGCGACCGCACAATGGCGCAGTCCGTCGTAGCCTACGACGACGTCGTAGACGACTTGTTTTCTTCGGTAAAACATGATATAATGCAAATGATCGCAGCCGATCCCGCGCGCGGCGAGCAGGCCGTCGATATTCTGATGATTTCCAAATACCTCGAGCGCATCGGCGATCATGCGGTCAATATTGCGGAATGGGTGATCTTTGCCATCACCGGGAAACACGAAAACGAATGATCGGATTCGGAGGGATATACATTGATTTACTGTGTGGAAGACGACAGCGCCATCCGCGAGCTGCTGCTGTACACGCTGCACAATTCCGGCTTTGAGGCCAAGGGGCTTGAGGACGGCGAGGCGCTGTTTGCGGAAATGGCGCGCGAAAAGCCGGCGCTCATCCTGCTGGACGTGATGCTGCCGGGCGAGAACGGCATTGAAATCCTCAAGCGCATCCGGCTGGACGCATCCACGCGCAGCATCCCCGTCATTATGCTGACGGCCAAAAGCTCGGAGTATGACAAGGTCATCGGACTGGATTCGGGCGCGGACGATTATGTGTGCAAGCCCTTCGGGATGATGGAGCTGATTTCGCGCATCAAGGCCGTCCTGCGCCGCACCTCCAAGCCGGATGTGAGCGAAACGTTGGTCTGCGGCAATGTGGCGCTCAACATCAAGGGACACAGCGTGACGGTGGACGGGAAGCCGGTCGAGCTGACGCTCAAGGAATTTGAACTGCTCAAGCTGCTGATGCAGAATCCCGGCGTGGTCCTGAACCGCGATACGCTGCTCGGCAGCATATGGGGCTATGATTTCGACGGCGAAACGCGCACGGTTGACGTCCATATCCGCACGCTGCGCTGCAAGCTCGGCGAAAAGGGCGACATCATCGAGACGGTGCGGGGCGTCGGCTATAAAATCGGTAATCGCTGATGAAAAAGCGCATTTTCTGGAGCATCCTTCTCTCCTGCTTCCTGACGCTTCTGATCACGGCGGCGTTTGTGACCAGCGTGCTCTATGTCAATTCGTGGGAGGAATACAAGCACGAAATTGAAATCGAAGCCCTCTACGTCGGCGAGGCCGTCAACGTGATGGACACCGCCAACGGCGCCGCTGCGCGCTATTTGGAGGAGGTCGGCCGCAGCACGAAAAACCGCATTACGCTGATTGCCGCCGACGGCAGCGTCCTGTTCGACAGCTACGCCGACGAGAACGATTTGGACAACCATCTCAGCCGCCCCGAAATCGCCGACGCGCTATCGGCGGGCAGCGGACAGGCCGAACGGCTGTCCGATACCTTCGGCGCGCGCAGCTATTACAGCGCGCTGCGGCTGGACGACGGCAGCGTGCTCCGCATCGGCGGCACGTCGAAAAGCGTGCTGGGGATCATCGGCAACGCGCTGGTGTGGATCGTGGTCGTTTCGGCTTTCGTGCTTCTCATCACCGTTCTGGCCGCGAGCCTGCTGACCGGCACAATCATCCGGCCCATCAATAAAATCGATCTCAACGCGCCGCTGGCCGCGCCCGCTTACGATGAGCTTTCGCCGCTGCTGCTTCGGATGGAAAAGCAGAACGCCCGCATTCACAAGCAAATCCGCGAGCTGAGCAAGCAGCGGGAGGAATTCCACTATATCACCGGCAATATGAGCGAGGGGCTTGTGATCTTCGACGACCACGGGGCCGTGCTGACGATCAACAACAGCGCCGAATCGATCCTCGGCTGCGGCGCACAGCCCGTATTCGAGGATTCGGCGGCCGACGGATGCGCCTCCTACCTCAAGCTCAGCCGCGACCTGCACTATATCCGCACGGTGGAGGCCGCGCTGGACGGACGGCCGGCCGTCGCCGAAATGGAGCGGAACGGCCGCCTTTACCGGCTGTCCGCCACGCCGGTCGAGCGCAGGGAGGACAGCCGGTACGCCGCGGTGCTGTTCATCGTCGACGTCACCGACCGCGAACGCGCCGAGCAGCTTCGCAAGGAGTTTTCCGCCAATGTGTCGCACGAGCTGAAAACGCCGCTGACCACGATCATGGGCTATGCGGAAATCATCGGCAACGGAATCGCTCGTACCGAGGACATCCCCGAATTTGCCGGCAAAATCCGGCTGGAGGCCGCGCGGCTGCTGTCGCTCATCGAGGACATCATCAAGCTCTCGCGGCTGGACGAGAACGAGCTGACGAGCCGGTTTGAGCCTGTGGAGCTTGCCGAGGTCTGCCGCAGCGTCGTCAAAAAGCTGTCCGATAAGGCCCAAAAAGCGGACGTGTCGCTGACCTTCGCCGGTTCGCCGTGCGTCGTCAACGGCATCGAAAGCATCCTGTATGAAATCCTGTTTAATCTGACGGATAACGCCATCATCTACAACCGCAAGGGCGGGGAAGTGCGCCTGTCGCTCACCGAAGCCGGCGGCAGGGCGACCGTCGTCGTCGAGGACACCGGCATCGGCATCGCGCACGAGCACATCGACCGCATCTTCGAGCGCTTCTACCGCGTGGATAAAAGCCATTCGCGCGAGACGGGCGGCACGGGGCTTGGGCTGTCCATCGTCAAGCACGGCGCGCTGCTGCACGGCGCTTCCCTCAAGCTCGAAAGCGAGCCGGGGGAGGGTACAAAAGTCACGCTGACATTCAACGGCGCCGCGCGCGCATAGCGGCCTATACGAAACGGCTCTGCGGTCAGACATACCCGCAGAGCCGTTTTTTGTATTTTTGCCTTTTGCCTTGTGCCTTTTCGGAAGCGAGACGCCGTTGCTGGCCCGCGGCGCCCGCACAAGGACACACAGGCCGCGCTTGTACGGCCGCATATGGCGGGAGCGCGGAATTTTGCGTTCTTTTTCGCAAAACATCTTGACATTCCGTCGCATTTATAGTAAAATACCACTGTTGTCAATCGCAGGTGTGGTTCAATGGCAGAACGTCAGCTTCCCAAGCTGAAAACGAGGGTTCGATTCCCTTCACCTGCTCCAGTCGAGAGCCTCGACGCGCGATACGCGTTCGGGGCTTTTTCTATAGCCGAAATGCAACGCTCGCGTCTTAGCCGGCATTTTTTGTACCAGACCGCCAGTCGAGCTTCATTTCGCGTGCGGGTTTTCTTTTTGCCCGTATTTCGGTGCTTGCGCCAAAGCGGCATCATTTTTGCAGCCTATAAATACGAAAAACACACTTTTGTCGGGGTGATAAAAGCCCGTTCTTCCTTACTGTCCGTCCCTAAAGGAACAGATATTGTATTATGCGGCGTGTAACTGTTCTTAAAGCAATCCGCTTTCGAGAAACGGACACGTCTGTTGGCGCTGCCATTTACGAAGCGTGGTATGCGCTGAACAAACGTGATTCCGTTGCAAAAGAATCCCACTTCAAGATTTATCCCTTCCATCAATCCTGTAAAGGAGTACACAAAATGCGTGATGTATTTGTGCTAAAAAACGAAGACTTTTGTTTGTCATTGGATTTTCAAGTGTTTCAAGCAGATATATCTTCCCCATCCAATACAATCCTATCTGTTTATATTGCAAGCAATGGTTTTTCTGCAGCCACGACTATGGATATCGATATAAAACAGCTTCCCGTGTTTTGTAACGACTTAAAGGCAATTTATAATACTTTACAAGGCGAGGCAAAAATACAAGAGCCCTTCGGCAGTCGGCAATATATTTCTTTTGTTGGAGAGCGATATGGGCATATTGCCGTATCGGGCGTCTTACATTCGAATGGAACGAAAGGGTATTGGCAGGAACTGAAGTTTGAAAATGGCATTGATCAGACTTTTTTGCCTGCATTCTTGAAAGAACTCACACTTTTTTCGAATCCATTTGTCGATTGATGCTTTGCCGCTTTTCATCGTACTTTCCTCGTTCCGGCTTCGTTTGATTTCACGCTTTCAAAAAGCTCGGTGTTTTCTACGCTGATGGTTTATGATGAACGTTATCTAATTTTGCCGCAATATATGCAATCCTTCTGCTGTTCGCTCTACTATGGGTGCTATACTCTAATCGACAAATCGGGATTATGGAGGTAAATAGGATGATAAGAGAAGCAAAACGTGAAGATATACCGATATGTGTGGATTTGATTAAAAAGAGTTTTATGACTGTGGCAAATGAATTGGGATTTACAGAAGAAAATGCGCCCGGATTTACTGCATTTGCTGCTACGAGCGATCGATTATATTGGCAAATGGAGCATGAGAACAGACGAATGTATGTTTTTGAGGAAAATGGGACATTGTGTGGATACTATTCGTTGCTTATGCAGAACAATGAAGCGTGTGAGCTGAATAATCTTGCGGTATTGCCTGCATATAGACACAATGGAATCGGAAAAAAACTGCTGAATCACGCTTTTGATATGGCGCGGAATGCAGGCTGCAAAACGGTTCATATAAGCATAGTTGAAGAAAATATCGTTCTTCGCAAGTGGTATGAGGATAACGGCGCGATTCATGTTGGAATAAAGAAATATGATTTTTTTCCCTTTACATGTGGTTATATGAAAAAAATACTCTAAACTCTAAGGATTGATAGATCGGAAACAGCAATTTAAGAAAAGAAATACAAAGGTGAATCTGCTATACTGCTTTCATCGGTACCGAAACAACAAAAAATCGTATAAGGAGGCGGTTATACGGAATTACCGTTCGATAAAATCAACGCTTTCATTGATACCCATTTGGAACAGGGCTTTTCCTTAAGCGAGCTTTCCAAGTATATTGGCTACTCGCCTTACCACCTGTCCCGCGAATATAAAAAGCAAACGGGCCGGACCTTAATGGATTATGTTATGGAGACAAAGATAACGGCTGCGGCAAAAAAGATAGCAGAAGGAAGCCCATTCTTGAAACAGCGCTTGATTTTGGGTTTGAAACACATTCGGGCTTTACCCGAGCCTTTCTTGAGCGAATCGGTTGTTCGCCTCAAGACTACTATCGGCATAGCCTTCACAGCAAAAAAAGGAACAAAGGAGTAATTTCTATGGATTTATCCACGTTAAAAATTCGCTTGGTATGCGAAGATGACAGGGATGCCTTATGGGAGAACGTATACAGCGCGATGACGCCGCGTCAAATTATGGAAGATAAAATCCTGCCTTCTATGGAAAATTATAAACGTAAAAATGGATTTCTTGCCATAGCAGAGCTGGAGCACAAGGCCGTCATGTCTATGTGGGTGGAGCGACTCTATTGCAGTCCGGGGTTGATTTATGACAGCCATTATTTATGGCAGAATACGGAATATGATCATGTTTTTATCGAACTGTTGGACGGCGTGAAGACATTTGCGCAACAGTTGAATATGACGGCTTTGTGTTTGCAGGAGCGAGCAGACTCACCTTATACAGAAGGCTTTCTGCAATGCGGTTTTGAACCCACATTCACGGATCGAGAGTATAAGTATTATATGCTGGCCATCTGATGGACGGATTTGATTTACTTGTGCGGATTCGCTATATAAAATACCCATGCGGTAAAACACCCCGCACACCGGCCTTTCCCCTTGTCCCGCAGGCAAATAGACGCACGCTTTATTCGGCGTGCGTTTTGCTTTCATTAACGTTTGGCAACAAACAGCCGGCCACTCCGAAAGCGCGCGGACGGCGGTTTGGACAAGGCGGGGTTCCCGTTTCTGCCTGCGGCGGTACGCCGTTCTTGACAAAACGACGAAAAAATGGTATTCTAATTTTAGCAAAATAACAAAATTTCGCATCGAAAGTGGGTATTTTGAATGAAAAAGGTCTCCCTGCCGGCCTCCAACGCTTTTTGTCCGCAGTGCATGTTTCTGTACGGCACCTACAAAGAAAACGGCGAAGCAAATTACGGTATGTTCTGCTGGGCCACTTATGCGTATGACAACGGCTTCAAGTTTGTCGCCTGCATCGGCGAGAACAAGCTCACCCGCGACAGAATCCGCAGCACCGGCGTTTTCTCGGCGTCTGTCGTCAGCGAGTCCCTGCTGCCCGACGCGGACTTCTGCGGCAGCCATCCCGGCTACGAAATCAATAAATCCGAGCGCATCGAAACGGTCAGCGGCGCCGTGCTTCGAGTGCCGATTCCCGTGAAAAGCCCGTGGAGCTTCGAGCTGGAGGTGGACAAGACGCTGCGGCTCGACGAACAGGGAGACAGCGAAATTTATGTTTGTCACATCCGAAACGTATTGGCGGACGAGCGCCTGACGGACGAAGGAACGCCGCTTGCCGAGCGCCTGAGCATCGCCTCGCCGGTCGTTTCGGTGGCGGAGCAGTATTTTCCCGTTGACCGCAAAGCGCTCGGCTGCTGGGGAAGCTGGAAATAAATACAAAGCCTTTCAAAAAAACGCTGTTCGCGGCCCGACGCCGTGACAGCGTTTTTCGTTTATAAACAAAATAAAAGTTGACAAACAGGGCTTCTTTTGCTATACTGTTTATCCGTCACAAATCGGCGCTGTCGTGCCGCTTGAAGCCCTCGCCGAACACCTCGTTCGCGCTGGAAACGATCATAAACGCGTTTTTGTCGATCCGCCGGACCACGTCGCGCGCGGCGGGATACAGGGATTTGCGCATCACACAGAGGATGATCTTTTTCGTCCGGCCGGTGAACGCCCCTTCGCCGTTGAGCAGCGTGATGCCGACGTCCAGTTTCAGCAGCGCCTCGGCGATCTCCGATTCCCTGTCGCTGACGATATAGACCTGCTTGGCCTCGTCCGGCCCGTAAAGGACGACGTCCATCAGCGTCGTCGAGACGATCATCGCAATCGCGGCGTAAAGCGACAGATTGATGTCCGAAAGCACGATGCCGGCCGCCAGCAGGATGACGACGTCCGTGTACAGATACGCACGCCCGGTGCGGATGTGGGGATACCGCTTGCGGATCAGCTTGACAATGATGTCCGTCCCGCCCGTGGTCGCGCCCGCCTTGAAAATCAGACTGATGCCGACGGCGTTCATCGCGCCGCCCGCAAACGCGGCCAGCAGAAGGTCGTTCGTCGCGACCGGCAGCGCGTCGAACACGTCGATGAGCAGGGAAGCCAGCGTCGTCGCCGCGAGCGTGGCAGAAAAAAAGCGGAAGCCGAACGCCTTAATCGCAATCAGAAACAGCGGTATGTTCAGGACAAACGCCGTGATACCGGTCGGCAGTCCGAACGCGCTGTTGAGAATGACGGCGATGCCGGTCACGCCGCCGGGCGCCAAATGGTTGGGGCTGAGAAACAGGCCCATACCCGCCGCATAAAGCACCGCGCCGACGACGATCAGCGCGCATTTTTTCAGCATCGTTCCTCTTTCGGTCTTATCCATCGTTATGCCTCCTTTTTTTCGTCTGGCCATCGGGGGACGTAGTCTGCGCAAGCCGGCCGGAAACGGCGGCGCCGCGCCGGATTCGCCGTCCGTAAGCGCGGGGCTTTTTTGTGCATCATGCGCCCGCCGGCCGCCTTTGTTCGTCCCGCCGCCGCATTCACAACGGGTTTATAATCATTATAGCAAATCCTGCGGTGCTCGTCAATGCCCGCTGCGCACCGTGCTTTTATTAGTATGCGGCGGCGGGCGGCTTCTTATGTCGCCTTTTTCCAAATCGGTTTTCTATCGAATTTTGACAGCACAAAAAGGGCGTGTGCAGTATGACCAATGTCACATAAGGAACTTTTATCTATATGCATTTTGCAATACAGATTTCCTGCTTGCCGCGCGCGAAATCGTCTCTATAATGCGTTTTGGGAGGAATTATTTATGGAAAATCGGCTTGAAAGATTACGCAATGAAATTGATAAAATCATTTTTAAGGAAAAATCAGATCGTATCCGTATGTATATCTCTCATATGTACGGCGTTGCACGATTTTGCACATTGTTGGCTATGAAAAGGAATTTGGATGTTGAGCTTGCCACAACATGCGGAATGCTTCATGATATATTTTATATGTCCGGCGGCGTTAGCGATAATCACGCTGCAAAGGGTGCTGCGCAAGCAGAGACGATATTGAAAGCAATGGGCTTATACAGGGATGACGAAATCAAAACAGTTACTACCGCTATTTTACGACATAGTGATAAAACCCACATTCGCGAACCATACGACGAATTATTGAAAGATGCCGATGTTATGGATCACTGTTTGTACAATACTGCGTTTCCCATAGCGCAGTGGGAAATGGAACGGTATCGCAAGCTGCTGATAGAATTCGGAATCAACGAGATAAAATGCGTATAAGCTTACGCAAATCCCCCGAAGGAACAAGCGCTTTCGATGTGCATTCCCCTAATCACCTTATTCAGCGATGCCGATGCTTTTGTCGCCTTGTTTCTGATGCAGAACGCGTGCGCCGGCATCCGCTGTCGGCTGCGGCGGATATGATGGCTTTGCAGGAGGAAGTTCTCGCGCAGCCGAACGCGCGTCGGCTGCCGGCCCGCCGCCTGTCGGAATCGGCGGGCGCGCCGCTCGGGCGGAAAGGCGCGCCGTCCCGAAAGTCGTCCGCAATCCGCGCCGGCGATGCGAAAAGCCGTCCGGCGCAAATCCGCGAGTCGGGCGGCGCATCGGGCGGCCGGCCGATTCCGAGGCGTTGAAACGCGCTGGGTTATAGCGAGAGATATAAAAAGGAGGAACCGAACGATGATCGAACTGCAAAACATCTGCAAGAGCTACAAGGTCGCCAGACGCAGCGCCGGGCTGGGCGAGGCCGTCAAATCGCTGTTCCGGCGCGAATACACGCGCGTGGACGCGCTCAGCGACGTTTCCTTCACCGTCCGCGACGGGGAAATGGTCGGCTACATCGGCCCGAACGGCGCGGGAAAAAGCAGCACCATCAAAATTATGAGCGGCGTCCTTACGCCCGACAGCGGAACCTGCGTCATCAACGGGCGCGTGCCGTGGAAGGAGCGGACGGCGCATGTGCAGGAGATCGGTGTGGTGTTCGGACAGCGCTCGCAGCTTTGGTGGGACGTGCCCGTCGCCGACAGCTTCGAACTGCTGCGCGACATCTACCGCGTCGACGGCGCCGCCTATCGAAAAACCCTCTCGCGTCTGACCGAGCTGCTGGATCTGGGCGAGCTGCTCCGCACGCCGGCGCGGCAGCTTTCGCTCGGACAGCGGATGCGCTGCGAGATCGCCGCCGCGCTGCTGCATGAGCCGAAAATCCTGTTCTTGGACGAGCCGACCATCGGGCTGGACGCCGTGTCCAAGGCGGCGGTGCGCGGCTTTATCCGCACGCTCAACAAAGAGCGGGGAACGACCGTCATCCTCACCACGCACGATATGCAGGACATCGAAGCGCTTGCCGAACGCATCCTGCTCATCGGCAGGGGGCGTATCCTGCTGGACGGCACGCTGGACGAACTGAAGCGCCGCCGTCCCGCGCAGCGCCGGCTGACGGTGGCGTACGGCGGCGGCGCGCTGCCCGTCGTCGAGGGACTGACGCCGCTGCGCGACGCGGACGGCCACGCCGAGCTGCTGCTCGACACCGGCCTGCTGTCGGTTTCGGAGGCCGTCGCCCGCATTTCCGCGCAGACGGAGGTCAAGGACCTGTCGGTCTCGGGCGAAAGCGTCGAGGAACTGGTCGTGTCGCTCTATCGGGAGTATCGGATATGAGGGCCTGCTTTTCGTTTTTCCGCATCCGTTTTCTGGCGGGCCTGCAATACCGTTCCGCCGCGTGGGCGGGCATCGCCACGCAGTTTGTCTGGGGCGGAATGACGCTGCTGCTGTACGCGGCGTTCTACAAAACCGGCGCGGACGCGTTCCCGATGACCTTTCCGGCGCTGGCAAGCTATATCTGGCTGCAGCAGGCGCTGCTTGCACTGTTTATGACGTGGTATTTCGATGGGGAAATCCTCGACGCCGTCGTCACCGGCGCGGTGGCCTACGAGCTTTGCCGGCCGGCCGACCTGTACGCGATGTGGTTTGCCAAGGGGCTGGCCGTGCGAACCTCGCGGGCGCTTCTGCGCTTCGCCCCCATCCTGCTGGCAGCGGCGCTTCTGCCGCCGCCCTTCCGCCTCGGGCCGCCGGCAAGCCTGCCCGCCGCGCTGCTGTTCCTGCTTTCGACGGCGATGGGACTCTGCGTCATCGTTGCGTTTTCGATGCTGATTTACATTTCGGCCTTCTACACGGTTTCGCCGCTCGGCGTGCGTATGCTTGCCGCCTCGGTGATGGAGTTTTTCACCGGCGCGCTGCTGCCGCTGCCCTTTTTCCCCGAAGCGCTGCAGCCGATTTTCTACGCGCTGCCCTTCGCCTCGATGCAGAGCACGCCGTTTCTGATTTACACAGGCTATATGCGCGGGCGGGAAGCGCTGCTCGGACTGCTGGTGCAGGCCGTCTGGCTGCTGCTGCTCGTCGTCTTGGGACGGCTCTGGATGCGCCGCGCCGTCCGCCGGACCGTCGTGCAGGGAGGGTGAGCAAATGCGGCTATACGGCAAATATCTGGCCATGCTGCTGAAAACGCAGCTTTCTTACAAGGCGTCCTTCGCGATGACGGTGGTCGGACAGTTTCTCGTCTCGTTCACGGCGTTTCTCGGCGTATATTTTCTGTACGACCGCTTCCACGAGGTGGAGGGGTATTCGTTCGCCGAGGTGCTGCTTTGCTTCGCGGTCACGCTGACGGCGTTCTCACTGGCCGAATGCTTCGCGCGCGGGTTCGACGTTTTTCCGCGCCTGATCCGCACGGGAGCGCTGGATCGAATCCTGCTGCGGCCGCGGAGCGTCGTGTTTCAGGTGCTCACCTCGAATATGGACTTCAGCCGGCTCGGACGGCTGGCGCAGGCGTTTTTCATGCTCGCCTACGCGCTGCCCGCCAGCGGCGTGGTATGGACGGGCGCCAGAATCGCCGGCCTGTTCCTGATGCTGCTCGGCGGAACGGTGACCTTCAGCGCGCTGTTCGTCCTGTATGCGGGGTTCAGCTTTTTCACCATTGAGGGCATCGAGTTTATGAACATCCTCACCGACGGCGCGCGCGAGTTCGGGAAATACCCGTTTTCTGTCTACGGCGAAGGCGTGCTGAAGCTGCTGACCTACGTCGTGCCGCTGGCGCTCTTTCAGTATTACCCGCTATTGTACATCCTCGGCCGCTCGGCGGACGTCCGCCTGCTGCTTCTGCCGCTGGCCGGATTCTTCTTTTTTGTGCCCTGCTATGCGTTTTTCCGTCTCGGACTTCGCAAATACAAATCCACCGGCTCCTGAAAAGAGCAGGGGAGACCGCTGTTTGGCGGCCTCCCCGTTTTTTTATGCTTCCAGTACGCCGATCATCCCGCGGACGGCGGCCAGCACGTCCTCGTCGTTCTTTTTCAAGCGGTCGATCGTCCATTGCGCGAGCATGCAGAAGCCCGCCTCCTGACATTGGAACAGACGCTTGTTCCAGTCGCGCCCCTCCGCCAGCCCGATGAGCGTCCACTGACAGTTGTGGGAACTGTCATAGGCGGCGTCAATAATACGGCAGAACGCGTCCAGCCGGCCGTCCCGAAGCGCGGGCGTAATGCGGTGGCGGAACACCTCGGCCACGTTATGGCAGTGGTCGAAGTTCCAGCCGATCTGCTTCATCCGCTCGAAACGCGCCCGCTGCTCCTCAAGCGGCTTGTCCTTCAACCCCAGCGGCCAGTAGGCAAAGCGGTCCCGCATATCGTCCCAAACACGCTCGTCGAGCAGCGATTGCAGCGCGCCTTCCATCCGCTTAAGCCCGCGCACAAGCGGGCGAAGCCCTTCGCTTTTTCCATGCAGCAGCACAAGATGGTCGACCTCGTCCCACACCGGCGCGCGTTCGGGCGGCTGCTGCGCGCCGGTCGGCGCAGCCATCAGCGGACAGTCGCCGTCATAGCCGACGAGGACGGCGCAGCGGTTGCTGTCATACGGCTTCAGAAACGCAATGGCGGGAACGCCCGCGTCGATGGTTTTCCGCAGCGCGGCGGGGAAATTGTCCGTCGCTTTGTCGTAACGATACCCGCCCAATTCCAGACAGAAGTCCTCCGCGATGCTGCATTCGTTTTTTCTCGTTCCGTCGAAGTTTTCGGTAAAAGAAGCGCGCCCGCAAAGCACCTCAAAGTAAAAATACCAGTCCTCCTGCACACCTCCCAAGCCCTGCCGGCAGTTACTGCAGCCGTCGCAGACGCCGGTATCGCGCTTGGCGCAGGGAGAATCGGCCGGCGCTTTGCAGTCCTCCAAATAGGTATGCACCGCCGCCAGCGCACTGTGGAAGCCGAGATGGGAAAACCCGGTGAAGGGGACCTGAAAATCCAGTTTTTTCATAAGACGTTTTATTCCTTTCCGACGCGTTCTGCCTCTGTCGACATTATACACAAAAAAGCGGTTGGATGTCAACCGATTCTTGTTTGAAAACTTTGCGGCAGCCTCTTGACAGGAACATATGAATGTGCTATCATATGAGCAGAAAAACATATGAACGGAGGCGCATATGAATGAAGCACGATCATGGCGGTGTGCTGGACAAGGTGCGGCACGAACTGCCGACCGACGAGCTGCTCTGCGACCTGTCCGATTTGTTCAAGCTGTTCGGCGACACCACGCGCATCAAAATCCTGTTTTCGCTGTTTGAATCCGAGATGTGCGTCTGCGCCATCGCCGAGCTGCTGGGGATGACGCAGTCGGCTATTTCGCACCAACTTCGGATTCTGAAGGACGCCAACCTTGTCGGCAACCGGCGGGAGGGCAAAACGGTTTACTACTATCTCTCCGACGACCATGTGCGCGCGATCGTCGCGCAGGGCTTTGAGCATCTGATCGAAGAATCCGACGAAATCGGTACCATTACAAGATAGGAAAGGGGATATACAGATGAAAAAGACGTTCGCTTTGGAGGAGCTGGACTGCGCGAATTGCGCCGCCAAGCTGGAGCGCGCCGTCGCCAAAATCGAGGGCGTCCGTTCCGTGACGGTCAGCTTCCTTACGCAAAAGCTGACGCTGGAGGCGGACGACGGGCAATTCGACGAAATATTCGAACAGGTCGTCAAAACGTTCAGAAAAATTGAGCCGGACTGCGCCATCAAGCGCTGAACGGCAGAGAGAGGCGTGGGCATATGAGCAAAAAGCAAAAACGCATTCTTATACGCATCCTCATCGCGGCCGCGCTGACCGCCGGCGCTTGGCTGGCGCCGCTGGACGGCGTTTGGAAAGCCGCCGCCTTCGCGGCGCCGTATCTGGTCATCGGCTACGACGTGCTTTGGGGTTCTCTGCGCAACATCCTGCACGGACAGGTGTTCGACGAGATGTTTCTGATGTCCGTCGCCACGCTGGGCGCGTTCGCCATCGGCGAGTACCCGGAAGCGGCGGCCGTGATGCTCTTTTACCAGATTGGCGAGCTGTTTCAGAGCGTCGCGGTGGGAAAGAGCAGGCGCTCCATCGCCGCGCTGATGGACATCCGCCCCGACCACGCCGTCGTTCTGCGTGACGGCGCGGAGGTGACGCTGCCTCCCGACGAGGTGCAGCTTGGCGAGACGCTGCTCGTCCGTCCCGGCGACCGCGTGCCGCTGGACGGCGAGATTCTCGAGGGACGCACCACGCTCAACACCGCCGCGCTGACCGGCGAGAGCCTGCCGGTCGATAAATCCGCGGGCGATAAGGTCGTCAGCGGTTCGGTCAATCTCTCCGGCGTCATTCACGTGCGGGTGGAAAGCGTCTACGCCGAGAGCACCGTCGCGCGGATTCTGGAGCTGGTCGAAAGCGCCTCGGAAAAGAAGGCGCGCGCTGAGAAATTCATCACGCGGTTCGCCAAATATTACACGCCCTGCGTCGTTTTCGGCGCACTGCTGCTGGCGCTGCTGCCGCCGCTGGCGGGGCTGGGCGCGTGGAACGTCTGGATCGAGCGGGCGCTGATTTTCCTTGTCATTTCCTGCCCGTGCGCGCTGGTCATCTCGGTGCCGCTGACCTTCTTCGGCGGGATCGGCGGCGCTTCGCGCGAGGGCATTCTGATTAAGGGCGCCAACGATCTGGAGACGCTCGCCGGCGTGGACACCGTCGTCTTTGACAAGACCGGCACGCTGACCAAGGGCGTATTTGCGGTCAACGCCATCCACCCCGAGCATATGACCGAGGACGCGCTGCTGGACATCGCCGCCGCAGCCGAAAGCTATTCCTCGCACCCGGTGGCCGAATCGATCGTCGATGCGCACCGCGGCCATATCGATAAATCACGCGTCGGCAAGGTCTCCGAACTGGCCGGACTGGGCATCGAGGCCGTCATCGACGGCGAAACGCTGTACGTCGGCAACGGCGCGCTGATGGAAAAGGTCGGCGCCGATTGGCACGAATGCCATCTGAGCGGCACGGTGATCCATCTGGCGCACAAGGATGAATATCTCGGCCATATCGTCATCAGCGACGAGCTGAAGCCCGACGCGGCCGCCGCCGTCTCCGCGCTGCGCGCGCTTGGAATCCGAAAGACCGTTATGCTCACCGGCGACAACGAAAAGGCCGCCGAAGCCGCCGCACGGGAAGCGGGCGTAGACGAGTTCCACGCCGGCCTGCTGCCCGCGCAGAAAGTGGAGCGCGTCGAAGCGCTGCTGGAATCGGGGCGTCGCCTCGCGTTCGTCGGCGACGGCATCAACGACGCGCCGGTGCTCACCCGCGCCGACGTCGGCATTGCCATGGGCGCGCTGGGCAGCGACGCGGCCATCGAATCGGCCGACGTGGTGCTGATGGACGACAAGCCCTCCAAGCTGCCTGCGGCCATACGCCTTTCGCGGCGGACCATGCGCATCGTCCGGCAGAACATCGCATTTGCGCTGCTGGTCAAGGGCGCGCTGCTGCTCCTCGGCGCCGTCGGCGTCGCCAATATGTGGACGGCGGTGTTCGGCGACGTCGGCGTGACGGTGCTGGCCATCCTCAACGCGATGCGCGCGATGAAAAAGCTGCCGTCCGCAAATGACAAAATACGGCAAAGCACTTGACAAATTGCGAAAAAGACGGTTATAATATAGGAATGAATAAGAAACCGCGTCCCGTGCTTTCTGCGGGACGCGCTTCTTCGGTTAAGCCGACAGATTGAAAAAGGGCGGAAAATGAAATATGCTTACACTTGAAAATATACGCTGGAGCGCGCCGGACGGCAAGCCGGTGCTCACCGGCATCGATTACACGTTTCCGGACGGTAAGCTCGTCGCCGTCACCGGGCCGAACGGCAGCGGCAAAACCACGCTCGCGCGCATCATCGCCGGACTGGAAAAGCCGCTTTCCGGGCGGATTCTGCTGGACGGGGAGGACATCACCGGCCTGAACGTGACCGAGCGCGCCCGGAAGGGCGTCAGCTACGCGTTCCAGCAGCCGGTGCGCTTCAAGGGATTGACCGTGCGCCAGCTAATCGAGACGGCGGCCGGCGGAGCAATCGACGAATGCGGGCTTTGCGACATACTCAGCAAGGTGGGGCTTTGCGCGCACGAATATTGCAATCGCGAGGTCGACGCCACTCTGTCCGGCGGCGAGATGAAGCGCATCGAGATCGCCACCGTGCTTGCGCGGCACACCAAGCTGACGGTCTTTGACGAGCCGGAGGCCGGGATCGACCTCTGGAGCTTTTCCAGCTTAATCCAGACCTTTCAGGACATCCGCCGCGAGCTGAAGGGGACGATGATCATCATTTCGCATCAGGAGCGCATCCTGCGCGCGGCGGACGAGGTGCTGCTGCTGGACGGCGGCCGCGTCTCCGAATCGGGGACGGCCGAGCATATGCTGGGCGGCGTGCTCAAGGCGGACAGCGCCTATCGGGCCTGCCACAAACAGGAGGCGGTTTTCCATGAATGAAACGACCAAGAAGCTGCTCCGTCTGATCACCGGCGGCAAGGCCGATTTCGGCGGCGCGTACAGCATCCGGGAGAACGGCAAGTGCGCCGATATGCGCAGCAGCGAAAACATCCGCATCGAAAAGAAAACTGACAAGCCGGGGCTGGACATCCGCATCCGTCCGAACACAAAGGGCGAAACGCTCGCCATTCCCGCCTGCGTGACGCACGGCGGCGTGGACGATCTCGTTTACAACGACTTTTATATCGGCGAGGATGCGGACGTCGTCATCGTAGCCGGCTGCGGCGTACACACCGAACACGGCGAGCCGGCGCGACATAACGGCATCCACCGCTTTTTCCTTGCCCGCGGCGCGCATGTCAAATATGTGGAGAAGCACATCGGCACCGGCGGCGAAGGGATACGCAGCATCGACCCCGTAACCGAAGCGGCGCTGGAGAAGGACGCCGTGCTTGAAATGGACACGGTGCAGCTCGGCGGCGTGGACCGTTCGGTCCGCAAAACCGAAGCGGCGCTGGAGGCGGGCGCAAAGCTGCTCATCCGCGAGCGCATCCTCACCGAACACCGGCAGGAGGCGACGACGTATTTCCGCGTGGAGCTAAACGGCGCAGGCTCCGGCGTGGACCTCGTTTCGCGCTCGGTGGCGCGCGACGATTCGCGCCAGTCCTACGAATCGGTCATCCTCGGCAACGCGCCCTGCACGGGGCATTCGGCCTGCGATGCGATCATCGCCGGCAACGGCGTCGTCGACGCGTCTCCCTCGCTCTGCGCGCGCCACGGCGACGCGCAGCTCATCCACGAGGCGGCCATCGGAAAGATTGCCGGCGAACAGCTTCTCAAGCTCCAGACCCTCGGCCTGACCGAGCAGGAGGCGGAAGCGAAAATCATCGAGGGCTTTTTGGTCTGATAAACGGGGAGAGGAAAAAGCAAATGACGGCTGTGATCTGGAGAGGGATTCTCATTCCGTTTTTGGGCACCGCGCTGGGCGCGGCCTGCGTATTTTTTATGCGCAGGGAATTAAGCGATTCGCTGCGCCGCGCGATGACCGGCTTTGCGGCCGGCGTTATGACGGCGGCTTCGGTCTGGAGCCTGCTGATTCCGTCGCTGGAGCAGTCGGCCGGGATGGGCGTTTGGTCCTTCGTCCCGCCGGCGGTCGGGCTGTGGGCCGGCATCCTGTTCCTGCTGCTGCTCGACCGTGTGATTCCGCACCTGCACCACAAAAGCGAGCAGGCGGAGGGGCCAAAAAACCGGCTGCGGCGCACGACGATGCTGACGCTGGCGGTGCTCCTGCACAATATCCCCGAGGGAATGGTCATCGGCGTACTCTACGCGGGGCTTGCCTCGGACAGCGCGCAGCTTACCGCAGCCGGCGCGCTGACGCTTTCCATCGGCATCGCCATCCAGAACTTTCCCGAGGGCGTGATCGTCTCGATGCCGCTGCGCACCGAGGGACTCAGCAAGCCGAAGGCGTTCGGCTACGGGCTTCTGACCGGCATCGTCGAGCCGCTCGGCGCGCTGCTGATGATTCTGGCCGCGCACATTCTTGTCCCTGCGCTGCCCTACCTGCTCGGCTTCGCCGCGGGCGCGATGCTCTACGTTGTGGTGGAAGAATTGATTCCCGAGATGTCGGCGGGCGGGCATTCCAACCTCGGCACGCTGTTTTTTGCGCTCGGCTTCACGATGATGATGATTTTGGACGTGGCCTTCGGTTGACAATCGGCGCGAAAAGGTATATAATGGACAAATCGGTACGCTCTGGGTTTTGGTGCTTCGGTGAGGTATGCCTATGAACATTCTGTTTTCTTATCTTCGGCCCTCTTACGGTAAGATGTCGGTCGGCATTTCGATCAAGGTGCTCGGCACGCTTGTGGAGCTGGCGCTGCCGTACATATTGAGCCACATCCTCAAAAACGTCGTCGTCAAAGAGGACATCGGCCTGATCGTCCTCTGGGGCGTGGTGATGATCCTCTGCGCCGGCGGCGCGCTTTGGTGCAACATCATCGCCAACCGAATCGCGGCGCGCGTCGCCTGCGATTTTTCGCTGAGCATGCGGCAGGATTTATTCGACAAATCCATCCGTATCTCCGCCGCGCAGACCGACGCCATCACGCTGCCCTCTCTCGAGTCGCGCATCACGACCGACACCTATAACGTACACAGCTTCGTCAGTATGATGCTGCGGATGGGCATCCGCGCGCCGATGCTGCTCATCGGCGGCATCGCCATCACGCTGCTGATGGACAGCTATCTGGCGCTGGCGATGCTTTCCATCCTCCCGTTCATTTTCGTCACGGTCTATTTCATTTCCAAAAAGGGCGTGCCGCTCTATACCAAGGTCCAGCGCTCGGTGGATAAAATGATCCGCATCGTCCGCGAGGACGTGCAGGGCATCCGCGTCATCAAGGCGCTTTCCAAAAACGATTACGAGCACCGCCGCTACGACGCCGCAAACAAGGTCCTTGTCGGGGACGAAAAACGCGCCGGCACGGTTATGAGCATCGTCAACCCCGTGATGACGCTGCTGATGAACGTCGGCATCGTGGCCGTCGTGGCGCTGAGCGCGTCGCGCGTGGCCAACCACCTTTCCGACCCGGAGACGGTGATTGCGTTCATGCAGTATTTCACGCTCATTTCGATGGCGATGATGTCGGTCACGCGTATTTTCGTGATGCAGACCAAGTGCGCCGCGTCGGCCAAACGCATCGGCGAGGTGCTGGCTGTCGGCGAGGATATGGCGCTGCAAAGCGAAGAGGCGTTTCCGAACGCCGAAACGGATGCGCACATCGTGTTCGACCGCGTGAGCTTTTCCTATAAGGGCGCCGGCAACGACCTGACCGACATCAGCTTCGCGGTGCCGCGCGGCGGCTCGCTCGGCATCATCGGCGCCACCGGCAGTGGCAAATCCACTGTCGTGCGGCTGCTGCAGCGCTTCTACGACGTAGGCGCCGGCAGTGTGCGCATCAACGGACGGGACGTCCGCACCATCCCGCGCGAAACGCTTTCCGCCATGTTCGGCGCGGCGATGCAGAACGATTTCCTGTATTCCGATACGATTGAAGAAAACATTCGCTTCGGCCGCGCGCTGACGCACGAACAGATCGTCGAAGCGGCCAAGACCGCGCAGGCCGACGACTTCATCACCGCGTTCCCCGAGGGCTACGGCCACCTGCTCTCGCAGAAGGGCACCAACGTTTCCGGCGGCCAGAAGCAGCGCATCCTCATCGCGCGCGCCTTGGCGGCGCGGCCGGAAATCCTCGTGCTGGACGACAGCTCGTCCGCGCTCGATTACAAGACCGACGCCTGCCTGCGCCGCGCGCTTGCGGAAAAGATGCAGGGGACGACCATCGTCACCGTCGCGCAGCGCGTCAGCTCGGTTAAGGACTGCGACGTAATTCTCGTACTCGAGGAGGGCCGGATCATCGGCTTGGGCAGCCATGAAGAGCTGATGAAGCGCTGCAGCGAATACCGGGAAATCAGCGATTCGCAGATGGGAGGTGCTCTCGTTGAATAAGGGCGGACCGGCGCGCGACATACGCGCCAACGGTCCCGCACCGGCGGGGCCCGTAAATAAGCTCGACCGCAGGACGCGGAAGGGGCTTATGCTCCGGCTCGGCGGCTACATTCTGCAATACTGGCCGCTGTTTCTGCTGGCCGTTCTGCTGACGCTCGCCTCCAACCAGCTCTCGCTGATGGGTCCGAAATATTCGGGCGACGCCATCGACGCCATCGCGGCCGAAAGCGGCGTCAACTTCGACGCGGTTTGGGAAAACGTCGGCCGGATGCTGGTCTGCTACGCCGCTTCGGCCATCCTGTCCTATCTGCTGGCCATCCTGATGATCCGGCTCAGCCAGCGCATCGTCTACACGATGCGGAAGCAGCTTTTTGAAAAGCTCACCTCGCTGTCGGTCAGCTATTTCGACACGCACACCACCGGCGACATCATCAGCCGCATTTCCTACGACATCGACACCGTCAACGCGTCGCTTTCGCAGGACTTGGTGCAGGTGATGACGAGCATCTACACCGTCATCGGCTCGCTGGTCTTTATGTGGCAGATTTCCCGGCCGCTGATTGCCGTGTTCGCCATCACGGTGCCGGCTTCGATTTTCTTCACGCGGTTCCGCTCCAAACGCGTACGGCCCCTGTTCCATATGCGTTCCCAAAAGCTCGGCGAACTCAACGGCTACGCGGAGGAGATGCTGTCCGGCGGCTCGACCATCCGCGCCTACGGCCGTGAGGACGAGATCAGCAAACGCTTCGCCGAGCGCAACCGCGAGGCGATGGACGCGTATTACAACGCCGAATACTACGGCGCCGCGCTCGGGCCGTCGGTCAACTTTATCAACAACCTGTCTATTTCCCTGGTAATGATTTTCGGCGGAATGCTGTATATGTTTTCCCAAAGCGGCGCGGCAGCCCCCGGCTCGCTGTTTTTCATCACGCTCGGCGGCGTGGCGCAGTTCGTGCAGTACTCGCGCAAGTTTGCCGGCCCGATCAACGAATTCGCCAACATCCTCAACGAGTTTCAATCGGCGTTCGCCGCGGCGGAACGCATCTTCCGCATCATCGACGAGCAGCCCGAGGCTGCCGATGCGCCCGGCGCGCTTGAGCTGTCGAACGTGCAGGGCAGGGTAGAGGCGGAAAACGTCGACTTCGGCTATACGCCCGAGAAGCCCATCCTGAAAGCGCTTTCGGTCAACGCCAAGCCCGGCCAGACGATCGCCATCGTCGGCCCGACCGGCGCGGGGAAGACGACCATCATCAACCTGCTGATGCGCTTTTATGACGTCAACAGCGGCCGCATTCTGGTCGACGGGAATGAAATCCGCGACGTCCGGCGCGATTCGCTGCGCCGCGCGTATACGATGGTTTTGCAGGACACCTGGCTTTTCTGCGGCACGATTTTTGATAACATCGTCTACGGACGCGAGAACGCGACGATGGAGGAGGTGCGCGCGGCGGCGAAATCCGCACGGATCGATTCGTACATCGAGCGGCTGCCGGACGGATACAATACGATGCTTTCCGACGACGGCGTGAACATCTCCAAGGGCCAGCGGCAGCTCATCACCATCGCGCGCGCAATGCTGTCGGACACGAGCATGCTCATTTTGGACGAAGCGACGAGCAACGTCGATTCGCGGACGGAAATCAAAATCCAGCAGGCGATGAACGAGCTGATGCGCGGACGCACCTGCTTTGTGATCGCGCACCGGCTGTCCACTGTGCAGGACGCCGACCTGATTCTCGTCCTCAAGGACGGGCGCGTGATCGAAAGCGGCACGCATGACGAGCTGGTGAAGCTCGGCGGCTTCTACGGCTCGCTGTACAATTCCCAATTTGAATAAACGCTCTTTTGAAAACGCCGTCGATGCAGCCGACACATCCGCTCGGTTGTTGGGCAGGCTCGTCGTCCGGCTTTCGACTGCATCTTAAAATGCTCAGAGCCTTTTAGGTTCTATGGTGCCTAATGCACCCGAAACATAACAAGAAAAAACGCCGGAGAAAGCATTCGCTTCTCCGGCGTTATTCTTTTTTGTTCAGCGCGCCATTACGCGGCTTCTTCGGTTTCGTCGACGGCCTTTTCGTTGACCTTCACGGTTATCTCGTGCGCCATCAGGTCGTCCGCGTTGGTGACGGTGATCGAAAGGTTCTCATAATCGAAGGCATGCCCCTGTGCGGGGATGCTGCCGATGAGCTCGGTCATCCAGCCGTTGACGGTCGTCGCTTCGACCTCCTCCGCCGGCTCCAGATCAAAGAACTCAAAGAAATCCTCGATATTGGTCGAGCAGAGGACGCGGTAGGTGCTCTCGTCAAGCTGTACAATATCCTCGACGGCCTCGTCCCGCTCGTCCCAGATCTCGCCGACGATTTCCTCGAGAATGTCCTCCATCGTGACGATGCCGGCCGTTTCGCCGTATTCGTTGACCACCACCACGATGTGGTTATGTTCCTTCTGCATCTCCTTGAACAGAACGTCCAGATGCGCCGTCGTCGGGACAAAGGTCGGCGCAAACATCACGTCCTCCAGCTTGAAGCCGGAACGGGTATGCTTGAGCAGGTAATCGCGGGTGTGCAGGATGCCGATGATGTTGTCTTTGCTGTCGGCGTAAACGGGGATACGGGAATACCCTTCCGCCTCGATCGTCGCGAGGATTTCATCGCTGCCCGCATCCTGCGGTATGAGCACGATGGACCTGCGCGGGGTCATAACGTCCTCGGCGGTCATTCCGTCGAGCTTGAAAACATTTTTGATGTATTCAATATCATTCTCATTCAAACTTCCTTCGTCGGCGCCCGCGTCCAGCATCAGGACGATGTCCTCCTCCGAAACCGGTTCGTCTTTCTCGTGCGGATCGATGCCGAACAGGCGGAGCACGCCGTTGGCCGACACGGTCAGCAGCCAGATGATGGGCTTGAGCACGACCGCAAGGCCCGAAATCGTCCCGCACACCGCTTCTGCCAGCTTATCCTTATGCTTCATCGCCACGCGCTTGGGCACAAGCTCGCCGAACACGAGGGTGAAGAAGGAAAGGATCAGCGTAATCACGATGACCGCGGCGGTGTTGACCGCGCCGATATGCGCGTCGGAGATGGCAAACGTCTCTACGATAAAGCCGGACAGCTTTTCCGCAAAGTTGTCGGCCGCAAATGCGGAGCCTAAAAAGCCCGCGAGGGTAATGCCGATCTGGATGGTGGACAGGAAGCGCGTCGGCTCCTCTATCATTTTCAGCATCTTGACGGCTTTCTTATCGCCGTCCTCGGCTCTGGCCTTGACTTTCTTTTCATTCAGAGAGATGACCGCGATTTCCGTCGCGGCGAAGAAAGCGTTTAACAGAATGAGTATAAGCTGCAAAAGCAATTGTCGAACGATGTCAGACATAAATAAAGCCTCCAATAAGAATCATAAATGTGCTTTGCCCTTTGCGGGCGTCAGTTCAAATCCACCACGCAGCGGTGCAGTCTGACCAAAACACATTTACCGTATCTTAAAGGCTTTTGAGCAGCATTACACATACTACTTCGGGGAAGCGGATCCACAGAACCATCTCCTTTCTATTTTAATTAAACTTTATAATAGCACAAAAATACCGTTTTGTCAATATGCTGTTGCTTGCCGCCGAGGTTTTTACATTTTCATGTATTTTTCCATAATAAAATGCGCCGGAGACCGTATGTCTCCGGCGCCGTAAAAGCGGCCTCCGCAGCACCCGCTTCTGCGCGCTCCATTGTCTCCGGCGCGGCGCCGCGCCAACCGACGGCATCACACCTGCCCAAACGGAACACAGCGTCGGCGCTTTTTCGCGGAAATCCCAAAAGCGGCCGGCTTTTGGTATGCCGCGCGCCGAATCCCGCCCAAAAGCGAGTCTGGATATTTCTTGCGCTCCAAACGGGCAACAGGCCAAACGGCACGGCGGCCGTTCAACGGGCAGGGGGAGGGGCGCTTGCTTCCTTCATACGCCTATACGCGCTCCTCGATGCGGAATTCTCCGAAATACGCCGGCAGATGGAAAGAGGGCTCGGGGTTCTCAATCGGCGACCAGCAGCCGAAATGCGGGGAAGCGGTCTCGTCGCCGCACTTATAGAAATTGCCGCGGAAGGCGCCGCCGCACGTCAGCCGGCAGCCGTCGAAGCAGTCGCGAATGAAATCCTCGGTGAACAGCGTTTCCACGCTCCAGAACCCGTCGCCGCGTTCGGCGCGGACGACGGGCAGGGCGGCGGTCAGATCCGCGACCATCCGTTTGTCCGCCTTATTCGTGCGGACCGACGCCAGATATGCGCCGTTGGCGTTCATCTCAAAGTTCATATACTTCTGCGAATGCGCATCAAACGAGGCGAAGAACTCCAGACAGCTATCCTTGTAGACCGGGTCGCCATTGGCGGCGTAGACCGCTTTCGGCTCGCGTTCCCAAGCGGTCAGACGGACCGCCAGGCCCCTGCCGGGCAGGAACGCGCACTGCCCGTAAGCGCGCGGCCGGTAATCGCCGCCCCAAGGGTAGCAGTCGATCGGCGCTTTTTCAATCGTCGGCCAGTCGGGCGATTCACAGCAGACGACACGATAAGTACGCATTATTTTTTCGATTCCTTTCTGCGCAGCAGCACGGCCAGCGCGACGGCCAGCGACAGCAGGATCACCGCCGCGGCAAGGACGACGCCGCCCCACCAGGTCGGCTCGCTGAGGAACTTGCCGATTTCCTCAAACGCGTACTGCCCCGTCGGGATTATCGCAAACACAAGCGTGGCCACGATGACGAGAGCGGCGCAGAGCAGCTTCATAAAGCGGTAAGAGGTGGTCAGCTTGTCGATGAGCTTCGCCTGCGCGCCGATGACCTCGTTCTGCTTGCGGTAGATGGTGTCATATTCGTTGAGCTTGTTTTCGACAAGGGACTTCGTTTCGGCCACCAGCGCATCGCGCACGGTTTCCTGCCACGAAGCGAACATCTCGGTTTTGATCGACTGTACGGACTCGTCGATTTTGTCCGCCAGCAGCCGGTCGATGGCTTTGGCTTCCTCGTTGGCCTTCTGCATATCCGCAATGACGGCAAGCTGCTTGTCGCGCAGCTCCAGCTCCTGCTGCTTGAGCTCCTGCTGCGCCTCGCGCGATTCCATCAAGTGCTTTTCCAGCAGCGTGATCTTGAAATTGGCGGTTTCGTTTTCGGCAATGGCGTCGAATTCTTTCTTCGCGCTCTGAATCTTATCGTTGCTCTCCACGCACATATCCTCCCATCGGTTTTTTATCATTTTACCATATCCAAAGCAAATTTGTCAATCCGAAAGGAAAAATAAACCCAAATACCTCTTGCATTTCTGCAAAATATTTTGTATAATGCTATTCGGGCTTAGATTTGCCTGCGAGCCGTTTGCGGAGAAAGGATGGCGCATAGACTGTGTACGAGGGCATGCCCAAAGAAATCATACAGTTCCTTTCTTACAAGGAGACGGTGCAGAACCGTTCGCCGCTGACCGTGGCGGAATACGCCAACGACCTGCGCACCTTTTTCCGGTATATGAAAGCGAAGCGGAACGACCTGCGCGCGGAGGACATCGACGGGCTGTCCATCGACGACATCGACAAGGCGTTCATCGTCAGCGTCACGGAGGCGGACATCTATGAATTTTTGCTTTACCTCGCCCATGACCGCCGCAACAACCCGCGCACCCGCGCGCGGAAGCTCTCCTCGCTGCGGGCGTTCTTCAAATATCACACGCACAAAACCCGCATTCTGGATAAGGACCCGGCGGAATACATCGACACGCCGCAATTCCGCACGGGCGAACCCAAGTATCTGAGTCTGGACGAAAGCATTGAGCTGATCGACTCGGTGCAGAAGACCGACTACGCCTATGCGCGCAACCACGCGATTCTCACGCTGTTTCTCAACTGCGGCATACGGCTTTCCGAACTGGTCGGCATCAGCCTTTCGGACATTTCCCCGGATATGAACAAAATGACCGTCACCGGCAAGGGCTCGAAAATGCGGACGATCTACCTCAACACCGCCTGCCGCAATGCGCTCAAGGCTTACCTTGAGGTCCGGCAGTCCTCCGTGCATGTGCGGATCACCGACCCGAACGCGCTGTTTCTCAGCAGCCGCGGCAATCGCATTTCCAACAAAACCGTGCAATGGATGGTGAAAAAGCAGCTCGCACAAATCGGTCTTGGGCAGGGGTATTCCACGCACAAGCTGCGCCACACGGCGGCCACGCTGATGTATAACGAGGGCAACGTCGATGTGCGCGCGCTCAAGGACATCCTCGGCCATGAACAGCTCAGCACCACGCAGATTTACACCCATGTCTCCGACAAGAAGCTGGAGGCGGCGATGGAAGCCAATCCGCTGGCCAAGAAGAAGTAAAAGGAACTGCAAACGACAATGCTTGAACAAACGATCAAAATCAAAAGCTACGACGTACACCCGAACGGGGTGGTCAAAATTTCCGCGCTGCAGAAATATATGCAGCAAATCGCGCGGGAGGACAGCGATTCCTACGGCGCCACCTACGCCAAGATGCGCGAAGCGAACATGGTGTTCGTCATCACGCGGCTGGCCATGGAATTCGAGCGGCCGCTGCGCGACGAGGATATTGTGACCATCCGCACGATCAACAACCGGCTGGAGGGCGCTTCGTTCGTTCGTGAATTTCTGTTTTTCTCCGGCGGCGAGCAGGTCGCCGCGGCGACGACGCTGTGGGCGCTGCTGGATTTTGAAAAGCGCTCGATTCTCCGTCCCTCGGCGCTGCCGTTCACAATTCCGGCGCTCAATCTTCCCGTCCCCGGCATCCCCGTGCAAAAACGGCTGACAGAACGGGGTACGGTACTGACGCCGTCCGGCGAGCGCCAGGTGGCGTTTTCCGATTTGGACGAAAACAACCATCTCAACAACGCGTATTACTCGGACATCGTCGCCGATTTTGCGCCCGTGTCTCTGTACGACCACTGGATCAGCGGCCTGCAGATCGCGTTTCTCTCGGAGGCGCGGCTGGGCGACACGCTGGCCGTCGGCGTGCAGGAACGCGAGAGCGGCTTTCTGCTGACGGCGCGCAACGGCCGCACCGGCGCCAACTGCTTCGAAGCGCAGGCGACGGTTTCGGCGCTGTGACGGCCAAGCGCAGCAGCGATGCAAACACAGGGTATGAATGACGATAAGCAGTCGGCTATGCCGTCGATCGAAACGGAAATCCTTACGGTGTTAGACCCCGCGCAGCGCGAAAACGCGCTCGCCTTTACCGCCTATCTGCGGGAGAACGGACTGACGCCGCGGCGATGGTTCGGCCCGGGCTTCTGGATCGTCCCGTCGGAAAACGGGAATCTGTTCGGCATCCATTTTTACGGCTTGAATCCGAAAGCGAACAATCGCGGATGGGTGCTTTGGTTCTTCGCCGGCCCGTACAGCGACAGCAAGGATCAGGAACTTGCCGAATTTGTGTGGGCGCACGTCGGGCGATGCGTAAAATGCGACGCCGCCTGCGCTTCGCAGGGAGTGGATATGTCCTTTTTCGGCCGGCCATTTACAAAAGTATGTTATCAGTTTCCCGTTCGCGTCGACAATCCCGACCGCGGCGAGACAAAAAAAGTAAAAAAGCTGATTGACTTCTGGAAAGGCGCGGCGGCGAACAGCCGCGGCCTGCATGTTCACTGAGAAAAGGAAGGGGGCGCGGCGGATGTCGGGCAAACGGGTAATCTCCACAAACAAAAAAGCCTATCACGAATACTTTGTCGAGGAAACGCTGGAGGCCGGCATCGAGCTGGCCGGCACCGAGGTCAAGGCGCTGCGGCAGGGCTCCGTCAACCTGAAGGACTGCTACTGCCGCATCATCGACGGCGAGATTTATGTGCTCGGAATGCATATCAGCCCGTATGAAAAGGGGAATATATTCAACAGGGACCCGCTGCGCGACCGCCGGCTGCTCCTGCACAAAAAGGAGACGCTGCGCCTGTTCGGGCTGGTAGGGCAGAAGGGCTACGCAATCATCCCGCTGTCGCTCTATTTTTCCGGTAAATGGGTCAAGGTGGAGCTTGGGCTTTGCAAAGGCAAAAAGCTGTACGATAAACGCGAGACAATGGCGAAAAAAGACGCCGAGCGCGAAATAGAACGCGCGGCAAGAGAAAAATTTTAATATGGGGGCGTAAAGGTTTCGACGGGGATTCTGAGATACGGTAAGCGAGCAGAAGCGCATATCTTCTATAAAATGTGCAAATTCAAATTAAACTCTAACAACAATAGAGCTTTAGCGGCCTAACGCCGCCGTCATACCGAAGAGGACTACGGCTTCGGATATGGCGCGACACAGTAGTGAACGTGAACGGGACTAAGCTTTGCGTCCCGTCATGAACTTATGAAGCTACCCGAGCCGGCAGCCTTCCGTTCGGCGGCCGGAGAGGGGAATGCAAACGAACGGATACGCTCGTAGAAAGCTGTGTCAAGGGGTTTTCGGACAGGAGTTCGATTCTCCTCGCCTCCACCAGCGGCAAGCTGCCGCACCCAAACCGCACACCTCACTTTGTGGGGTGTGTTTTCTTTTACGCCTGCGCCTAAGCGTTTTTTGCCAAGGTTTCTCAAAGTTATCCTCAGTCGAACCCCTGATGTGAGAATTTATGTTTTCGCTTAGGGGTTCGTGCTTGAGGTAAAATGAAATGCTCTCTGTTAGAATCCAACAGACTCGAACAATGCGGGCTTGCCTCCGCCATTAGGCAGAGGCTGAAGCCCATTCGCGCTTCGAGTTTTTGTCATAACTGCGTCGCCCACGCTTTGGCTGGCATTTTTTGTATCGGATAGATAAAATTACAGGTTAAGCGAAACGCAATCCGTATTTTCTCTTCTTAATATTTGTGCTGTCCGAAAATCTCGCTCCATGTGCGTAGGGATTCATATTGATCTGCGCTATCCGGCCGCAGAGACGCTAAGCCGCTTTTACGGCGGCCGCACAACGGTTGACGGATGCAAAAAGGAGATTTGGCGCGAAAAATTGAAGAAAGGTATTGACATTTGCCCGCAGTTGTGCTAATATATGAAATGTTCTGAACAGAAGCGCTCGCGTCTCGGGCATAGAAGCCATTGGACGCAGCAAGGGTGCGAAAGGCAAATTGCCGCGGCTGTTCGGAGCCCAATCTGCGCCGTTAGCTCAGCTGGATAGAGTGTGTGGCTACGAACCACAAGGTCAGGGGTTCGAATCCCTTACGGCGCGCCAAACTGAGTCTGGACGCAATTTGTATTCGGACTCAGTTTTTTTATTAAGATTTTTTCTCTTGTTTTTACTTAGTTATCTCTTTTGTATTTAAAGCTCTGGGGTTTTCATTATCCATTCTCTAAATTGGAATAAACGAAAAGCGCATCAAATTTATCCTAAAAAATACAGTTGGAATTTTAATCGTAAAGCGGAAGGTATTGAGGAAGATTTATTGATAACTATATTTACAAAATGAACATTGTCCATATCGCGAAGTTCGGCTTTATTAAAAACACCATTGGGATTTGAACTCCTAAGGTTTGAATATCAATAGGTGCTTTTTCTGTAAAGGCTTATTCTATGGGTTTCCGCTCTCCTTTTTTACCTGCAAACCGGAGCCAAGAATTAAAAAGTTAAAATATGTCTTGTGATTACGAAGGGTCAAGTCCACAGTCCCAAAATCTATTGGTATCTTTTTTGTCCCCCGGCGGACAGTCGAGAGCCTCGACACGCAATACGCGTGTGGGGCTTTCTTTTTGCCTATGCTTCAGTGATCGCGCCAAAGTGTCATTTGCTTTATACCCGGCAGACAGGAATTGTTTATGCGAACCTTTGAGCAGATGCTTGAACGGTCGCATAAATTTTACCGAACACAATCCGTCTGCATTTTGCTCCGGCGGCGATTTCGCGGGTAAACGGACAAAAGGCGACCGTTTGGCTCGGCTCCGACCCCCGGAGGGGGGACGGGAGGGGGGGCGAACCCGCCCGCAGGCGGCACCCCCGCCGCCCGTGCGGCGCAGCGAGCCGAAGGCTTCCTATTCCTTGTTAAAGGGGACATTATGACATCAGAGTCCTGTCCCAAAATCGGCGAAAATCCAGTATTTGCAAGCCTTAAGCCGGTTTACATAACATCCAGCCATTACAACGTCCGTCTCAAGCTCTATCCCGACCCGGAGGGAGAAGTCCGGCCTGTGGAGCTTCTCGCGCTCTCCCGACCAGTTTACAACCCGGAGGGTTGGGAACTGGTCGGCCGTGATGCCCCTCCTCCCCCGCTCGCAGCGGGGGAGGAGGGGACGGGGGAGGAGGGGGAACCCCCGCAGCAGCAGCGCAGCCCCGCCGATGAGCGGCGCAGCAAGCGGCGCAGCCGCGCCGCCGTCTGGGACTATGTACAATGCAACCCCGAGCTCGACACCTTTGTAACGCTCACGCTCTCCGCGCGCAGCGTAGACCGCTACGATTATAGCGCCATCGTGGCGCTGCTGCGCGGTTGGCTCTCCAACCGCGTACAGCGCAGCGGGCTGCGCTACATACTGGTGCCCGAGCACCACAAGGACGGCGCGATACACTGGCACGGCCTCTGCAACGCAGCCGCGCTCTCGCTCACGCCAACCGGCCTATTTAACGCGGATTGGGAAAGACCCATATGGAGGGTAGGGGACTACCCGTTCGGGCGCACACAGGCCGTTATCATCGGCGAGGAACGCGAGCGCAGCGCGCGCTACTGCTGCAAATACATCAGCAAGACGGACGAGCGCTGCGGCGGGCGGCGCTATCTGCACGGCGGCGAGCTCCGCGCGCCGCTGTACAGATACTACAACGCCGACTTCGCGGCGCTCAAGGCCGACATATCCGGCGAATACCCGGGCGGCGCATACAAAATCGTGCGCTTCGGCTGATGGGGCGAGTTAACTCTTTAGGATTGTTAACAGGAGGTGGATAGAGTGAACAAAGCGACATCGACGCAGGCGCTTGCCGCCCGGCTGCGCCGCGCCTGCTACGTTCGGATGCGCAAGCAGCCGGACGCAGCGGCGCGCGCCTACAACAGAGCGTGGAAGGACAGGCACAATTTGCGCAAGCCCGCAGGGCGAAGGTACCGATAATGCGTAGTCAATATGTGCCGCCCGAAACGCTCTCGGCGCTGGAGCGCCGGATGCAGCGCGCGAACGCCCTCGCGCTGCGCGTCAGCGCAGCGACGGGGCTGCGCATCGGCGACGTGCTGGCGCTGCCGTGCAGCGCGCTGGAGGGGACAACGCTCCACTATGTGGCGCAGAAAACGGGCAAGGAGGGGGCAGCGAAGCTGCCCCCTTCGCTCGTCCGTCAGCTACGCGCGGCAGGGGATGGCGAACATCTGTCCCCCGGGCGCAAGCCCGGGACGACGCGCAGCCGGCAGGCGGTATACCGCGACCTTAAGCGAGCCTGCGACCTGCTCGGCGTAGCCGGGCAGGTCAGCCCGCACACGGCACGCAAGGTCTACGCCGTAGAGCTTCGCAAGGCCGAGGGCATCGAGGCCGTACAGCGCGCGTTACAGCACAGCAGCAGGGATATAACGCTGCCATACGCCTACGCCGACTTGATGCAGAGCGACAATACCGGGGTAGAGGCTGCGAAGCTGGAGCTACTCGCGGAGATGATTGCCGACAAGGTTCTGCGCCGCCTTGTGCAGAATAACACAAACGGATGTTCAGGGATTGACAAACGCCGGCCAGAGGCTTAATATAAAGCCACAGCCCACCGGCCATTGCTTAATTGCCGAATATGACAATGGCCGGTGGGCTGTGCGAAGTATATGCTATAATGAGAGTAGGAGGTGCACCCTCTACGCAAGGAATAGAACCCGCCCGCAGGCGGCACCCCC
>ERZ827512.734-NODE-734-length-39161-cov-53.570245_pt1 | contig 39161 bp, 35 predicted proteins | sample MGYA00519916_ERZ827512 | MGnify/ENA primary metagenome ERZ827512 (study PRJEB31778, sample SAMEA3449335) | human gut metagenome | biome: human gut; feature: human-associated habitat; material: faeces | place: United Kingdom | collected 2010/2012 ... | reverse complement strand
CCGCATCGTGGAGATCTCGATGATCAAGGTCATGCCCGACGGCGAGGAGATCACCCGCACGCGGCGGCTCAACCCCGGGATGCACATCCCGGCCGAAGCGACCGCCGTGCACGGCATCACGGACGACGACGTGAAGGAGTGCCCGACGTTCGCACAGGTCGCCAAGTCGCTCGAGCAGTTCATCCGCGGCTGCGATTTCGGAGGCTTCAACTCGAACCGTTTCGACCTGCCGGTGCTCGTGGAGGAGTTCCTCCGCGCCGGCGTGGACGTGGACCTCAAGAAGCGCAAGTTCATCGACGTGCAGAACATCTTCCACAAGAAGGAGCAGCGGACGCTCGTGGCGGCCTACAAGTTCTACTGCGACAAGGACCTCGACGACGCACACTCGGCCGAGGCCGACACGCGCGCCACCTACGAGGTGCTCAAGGCGCAGCTGGACCGCTATCCCGACCTGGAGAACGACGTGGCCGCCCTGGCCGACTTCTCGGCCCGCGGCGAAGCGGCCGACTACGCGGGGCGCATCCTCTACAACGACAAGGGCGAGGAGGTCTTCGGATTCGGCAAGTACAAGGGACGTTCGGTGGCCGAGATCTTCCGTCTCGAACCGAGTTACTACGCATGGATGATGAACGGCGATTTTCCGCTCTACACCAAAAAGGTCATCACCGAAATCCGCATGCGCGACAAAACCAAACTGGCATGAAACGACTATGCACCCTGCTCCTGCTCACGGCATGGGGCCTCTCGGCGCTGGCGGCCGACAAGTCGCGCACGATCGTCTACATCAACGGCGCGAAGTACTACATCCACACCGTGCAGGCGGGCGAGACGCTCTACGGGCTCTCGAAGCTCTACGGCGTGGGCGAGAAGGTGATTCTGGAGAACAACCCCACGCTGAACGGCGGGCTCCGCAGCGACGTGAACATCCGCATCCCGGTCATCGGGGCGGTCGGCGAAAGCCAGCCCTCGGACCGCAAGCTCCGCAAGACCTTCGACTTCCATTTCGTTGCCAAGGGCGAGACGCTCTACGCCATCTCGCGGCAGTATGAGATCCCGGTCAATACGATCATCGAGGACAACCCGGGCATCGACCCGACCCACCTGCGGCTGGGCGAGCGGATCCTGATCCGCCGCAAGCAGATCGGCTCGGAGAACGAGGCCGGCAGCCTGCAGCAGTGGGAAGAGTACCGGCAGTCGCTCAACAGCGTGGCCGACGCCGGCACGGCCTACCACATCGTACGCCCGGGCGAGACCTTCTATTCGCTCTCGCGCCGCTTCGGAATCACTGAGGCCGAACTGGGGGCACTCAACGGCGGACTGAAGGCCGCCGACCTCAAGGCCGGGGCCATGATCAAGGTCCCGGGCGACGGACAGACGGCACCCGCCGCCACGGCCGACTCGCTCGCCGCGGCGACCGACGGATCCGCACTCCGGCCCGCCGCGGAGAACCGGCCGGTCGAGTTCCGGGCGCTGCGCCCCGGGCAGACGCTGCGCATCTCGCTGCTGCTGCCGGTCACGGTTCGCAACGGCGCGGCAAATCCCAACTACCTCGAGTTCTACCAGGGCTTCCTGCTGGGCCTCGACAGCGTGAAGCGTCTCGGCCGCTCGGTCGATGTCACGCTCTATGACACGGAGCGCAATCCCGACCGCATCCGCGAGATCGTCGATCTGCCGGCCGTCCGCGAATCCGACCTAATCGTCGGCCCGGTTTACGAGGAGGAGCTGCAGCCCGTCCTCCGGCTGGCCGAGGAGCGGGAGATACCCGTCGTATCGCCGCTCGCGCACATCGAGCACACGACGAGCGACGTGCTGTTCCAGCTGGCCCCCGACCCGGCGCGCAAGTACGACAAGGTCGCCGACCTGGTCGGACCGGACAAACACATCACCGTGATCCGCACGAAGACGACCGACAAGGAGTTCGAACAGGAGATGCTTGCCCTGCTGGGTGACCGCGAGTACACCTCCTATACCTATAAGTACGGAAGTTCGGCCTCTGGATCGGGCGGCAACAGCCCGCGTGACCTCACGCCGCTGCTCGAAAACAAGGACGACAACGTCTTCATCATCCTCTCGGACGACGAAGTGGACGTGGACCGCATCCTCGCGGCCCTGGCATCGGCCGACTCGAGCCTGCGGAGCCGCGGCCGCACGGCCCCTCGCTACACGGTGCTAGGCAACGTGCGCTGGAACCGCTACAACAACATCGACCGCACGACCTTCTTCCGCAACCGCGTGGTCTTCCTTTCGACCTACCACGCCAAACGCGACGCCAAGGTCGTAACGGCATTCGACAGCGACTACATTGAGTCCTTCGGCACGCTGCCGACGCTCTACTCCTACCGGGGCTACGACTCAGCGCTGATCTTCGCTCCGGCCATGTACGGCGATATCGAGTATGACCTCGAGGACCGCCGTTACACACCGCTGCAGACCGGCTACCGCTTCGAGCAGCGCGACACGGGCTCGAACCACGTGAACGGCAACTGGACGCGAGTGAACTACAACCCCGATTTCACAATCACCATCGAATAAGGCAGAAGCTATGGCATTGACCAATTCGATTCCGGAGAAGACCATCGAGCGGCTGAGCGAATACCGCCGGACGCTGCTCTCGTGCCACAAGCAAGGCATCACGCACATCTTCTCGCATGTGCTGGCAGGCATCCACGGTATCACGGCCGTGCAGGTGCGCCGCGACCTGATGCTCATCGGCTTCTCGAGCGACACGAAGAAGGGCTACGACGTACAGGTGCTCATCGACTACATCAGCAACATCCTCGACAGCCCCTCGCCGATGAACATCGCCGTGCTGGGCATGGGCCACCTGGGCCAGGCCATCACCAAGTACTTCAACGGCAAGGGACTGAACCTCAAGATCACGGCGGCATTCGACGTCGATCCGGAGAAGGTCGGGACGACCATCGACGGCATCCCGTGCTACCACATGGACTCTTTCGAGGAGATGGCCGAGGAGAAGGGCATCAGCATCGTCGTCGTCTCGTCGCCGACGAAGGTGGCGCCGAATCTGGTCGTACCGATCATCAACGCCGGCATCAAGGGGGTGCTCAACTTCACCTCCACGCCGCTGAACTTCCCGCAGGGCATCATCGTGGAGAACTACGACATCACGACCCTGCTCGAAAAGGTCGCCTATTTCGTCAAGGAGAACGAGGAGGAGAGCTCGTCCGACCGATGAAGGCACGGCACATCCGGATATTCCGGGGATTCGACAACCTGCCGCACTTCGTACATCCGGCCGTGACGGTCGGATCTTTCGACGGCGTGCACCTCGGCCACAAGGCCCTGATCGACCGCCTGACGGCCGAAGCTCATGCACACGGCGGAGAGAGCATCGTCGTCACGTTCGACCCGCACCCCCGCATCACGCTCGGACGTGCCGCGGGGCTGCAGCTGCTCACTCCGCTCGACGAGAAGATCGCGCTGCTCGAACGCCTGGGCGTCGATCATGTCGTCGTCATTCCGTTCGACAAGGCATTCAGCGTCCTGTCCGGCAGGGAGTTTGTCCTGCACTACCTGATCGGCCGCCTCGGGGCCGAGACGCTCGTCGCGGGCTACGACCACCGCTTCGGCCACGACCGGATCGACTGCGATGCGGTCGCCGCACTGGGGCTCGGAATCGTCCGGGTCGATGAGTGCAACGTCGGGGGCACCCACGTCAGCTCGACGGCCATCCGCCGGCTCATCGAGGCCGGGGAGTTCTCCGAGGCCGAACGGCTGCTGGGCCATCCGATCCGCATCACCGAAAACAAAGGAACAAAATAAACCGATCCATGTTATCACACGACTGTAAAATCCGCGTCTGGTACAAGCACACCGACCAGATGGCCATCTGCCACCACTCGAACTACATCTGCTACTACGAAGCGGCCCGCAGCGAACTGCTGCGCGATCTGGGCATGTCGTTTGCCGAGGTCGAGCGCCGGGGCATCATGATGCCGATCCTCGAGGTGCAGTCGAAATACCGCAAGCCGGCCTACTTCGACGAACTGCTCACCGTGCGCATCATCCTGCGCGAAAAACCCGCCGCACGCATCAACTTCTTCTACGAAATCTACAACGAGCGGGGCGAACTGATCAACACGGGCATGACGCAGCTGGGCTTCATCCACAGCGACACGCGCCGTCCGTGCCGCTGCCCGGAGTGGTTCCTCGAACTGCTCGACCGACGCTGGACGGAAGAGTAGCAGGAGGCTCCATGGGCCGAACCAGGGTCCGAAGACAAGGGAGAGCGGCATCCGGAATCATCCGGATGCCGCTCTCCCTTTCGTCCGAAGGCTTCCATTTGTCTGACTGCACGGCAGGCCCGTTCCGGAAAGCCTATTCAGCCAGTTTTTCGAGCAACACCTTCCTGAGTTGGGCATGATCCCTCAGGTCATTGCGCAGACGGAAGCTGCCGTCCCTGTCCACAACCACATAGGAAGGGATACCGTCGATCCCGAACCGATCGCAGAGCGACGCCCACCGCTCGCCATCGAGCCGGAAGTGCTTGCCCCGGATCCCGGGTATCATGGTCTTGTAGGTAACCAGCGGCGAAGTCTCGTTGGCAATATATACCCACACCAGATCGTCATTGGCAAGCTCTGCCGACTTGAGAGGCTCGACGGCTGCAATCGATGCCCGGCAGGGCCCGCACCACGTATTCCAGAAATCGACCAGAACCACCTTGCCCCGATAGGGCGCCACAATGGCCTCGAAAAGTTCGGCAAGAGGCACCTCGGGCGTCGGCTCGATCACGGCCTTGCCTTCGACTTCGGACAGAGCCTGCTGCACACGCTGCTGCATCGCCTCAAGCGCCTCGGCATAGAAGGGATTCTCCATCTCACGGAGCCGGGCGAAATCTTCTGCGGTCAGTTGGTTGTTCTCCGCCTTGCGGGGTAGTCCGGCTACCGCGCGCAAATCGACGACCACGCCCCGCTCAATACCTGCGATTGCGGGCCAATCGACCTCGGGAACCGTTACGGCATAGACGTAATCCGACACCCGCGGACCGACCAGCAGCGCCGGGTCGTTGATATCGAACAACTTGCAGACCTCGGCATAATGCTCCGCACCAAGTTTCGCAAACTGCCGTCCGAGCGGCTTCGAGTAGTCCCACATCTGATTGACATGCCGGTAATTATGTTCCAGCAGCTCCGTTGCCTCGACAAAGGCTGCGAGGGTCTCCTGACGCAGCGTGTTCAGCTGCAGCCGTTGCACGGAAGCCGGAGCGCCACAGCGCTCGATGCTGTCGGCCAGCGTGCGGTAGCGGTCCACAACCATCTGCACATACTCGTCGGCCGACATCCGGTAATCGGCGAATCTGCCGGTTCGCCGGTTGAGCGAAACGAACCCGGGAGTATTGTGCAGGTCGCCGAATACCGCATTGAGCCCGGCATACGTCCCGTTCGTATAACACCCGCGCAGGCAGGTCTGCGTTCCATTGCGGCGGTCAAGCAACCGGGCTCCGCTGGTCCGCAAATCGACATAGACGTCGATCGTCTCTCCGGGAGCAGTCCAGAACGACTCGAGGCAATCGCCGACCCCGCCGAACAGATACGACGTACCGTACTGCCCGAAGCGGAAAACGGCGGTCGCCGTCTCGGGATCGATCGGCGCAGTGTATGGCTGCTGCTGCCCGAAGATCGTGTTGGCATAGATCGCGGCCTGCTTGCCAAGTCCTTCGCGGTAACCGATGAAGTGCATGTTTACGGTCGTTTCGCCCACCTTGAATACGGGTTCGACGAAGAGCTCGCCGGAGGTCCCGGCCTGCACGTTGTCGGGCAGCCCCTCAGGCTCGGAATAGGAGGTGAGTCCCGTAAGGTCGATCCCGTAGAGTTTGAAGCAATCGTCGCAGTCCGACTCGATGAAGTCGAACGATCTGGTACCGCGAGGCAGCGGCTCGAAGGCCAACGTGAAGGAGGCTTCGCCCGATGCGGGCATCCAGAAAAGCGAATCGGGAGTGATGCCATCGGCACCGATCAGCCGGTATTTGCGCCCGCCGGCCGAGAGGTAGCTGCCCCCATCGATCCGGATCCAGTAGTGGGGCTGGAAATAGGCCTGCATGCGGAGCACGGTGGCCGAATCGGTCAATTCGACCCGCGGAATATCGAGCGTCATGGTATTCGATGCCTCGATCAACGGATTCTCGACCACCCGTTCACGCGGCGCACAACCAAAAAGCAGGCATCCCGAAAGAAGAAGAGAGGCCACGAAGAGTTGTATTTTCATGGGATAAACTTTTAGGGTTTCGTAAAATTAGCCATTATGCAGCTACTTTACAACTTTTTCGCAACATAAAAAAACACTGCCGGTTCCGGACAGTCCGGAACCGGCAGCAGGCTGGTACGGCAGGTCGCCGCACAACCGGGAAGCCGACGTTCAGCAGGTCGGGCGGACGGAAAGCCCCGTGGTCGGCCGCTCACGCGCCGAGCTTTCGGGCAAGCACCGCTTCGACCTCGGCAAGCGAGTGCATCGAGCCCATCTCCTCGGGCTCGAACGAAAGGTCGAAAGCCTCCTCGAGGGCGACGATCAGGTTCAGGTGAGCGAGGGAATCCCATTGCTCGCAGTTGCGTTGCGACAGCGTGTCGTCCACGCGGTCGATTCCGAGCGTCGTACGGAACACCCGGTACAAAGTCTCTTTACGGTCGTTCATCATCATTCGCATTCAATCGTGTAACAGGCATCGACCGCGGTATCCACCGCAGTCAGATCCAACGTATAGTGCACGCTGCCGTCGGCACCGCGCGCCACGGGAGTGAAACCCTCCCGGTCGTAGAAGCGGGCCGTCTGCCCGTTCTTCGCCGTCGGGAGGTAGCAGGCCGAGAGCGTCGCAACCCCTTCGCGGCGCAGGAGGGCAAGCACCGTGCGCAGGAAGGCCCGCTCGATGCCCCGGCCCAGGATGCGGCAGCTCAGCAGCAGGGTGTCGATCGCGCCGTCGGCCACGATCAGGCACCCCGTGATGCCGCTGTCGCCGAAGCGGTCGCGCACCGAGAGCGTGTAGACCCGGCCGCCGCCGTCCTCGATGCGGCGGATGTCGGCCTCGGAGTAGCGGCGGGTCGTCAGGTTGAACTGGTTGGTCTTCTGCGTCATCTGCGCCACGCGCGGACGGGTGAAGTCATCCGCGCGGCGGATTGTCAGCACCATGCCGAGGCTGCGCAGGTAGTCGCCGAAATCGGCATAGCCGCGTGCCGCCTCGGCCCGCGCTGCATTGGCCCGGTATTGCTCCGTCTTGGCCCGGTCCTCGGCCGTAAGGGCATAGATGCGGAAATAGCGGTCGGCCATATCGCGCAGGAACTCCGGCAGCCGGTAGGGCTGCTCCGGGAAGTCGGGAACGGCCACCTCGGGCACCATCCGCCGCACGAGTTCCCGCTCGGCCGGGTTGTCGTCCACGAAGACCATGCTGTCGAGCCCGATGTTGAGCTCGGCCGCCAGTTCGCGGATGTTGCCCGCCTTGTCGCGCCAGTTGATGCGCCGCGCGGCGAAATCACCGCGCCGCAGCACCAGTTCAGGGTTGCGCTCCCACACCTCGAGCACGTCGGCCTCGTTGTTCTTGCTGCACACGGCCAGGATCACCCCCGTGCGGGCCAGTTCGCGGATGCCCTGCTGGAAGAGGAGGTAGGCATTGCCCGGATAGTCGCCGCCGATGCGGATGCCCTCGGGGCCCTCTTCGCCCAGCACACCGCCCCACAACGTATTGTCGAGGTCGAGTACAAGGCACTTGCGCCGCTGCATGAGGGCCGCCCTGCGCTCCGCGGCGAACCAGTGCCGGAAATCGGACTGCAGCCGTGGGCTGACCGCCGTCCGCGCAAGGAACCAGTGGCGCCAGTCGATCCGCTCGCCGCAGGCATAACGCCCGAGGAAGGAGGCGAAATCGAGCACGCGGACATTCGGGCGTGCGGCCGCAAAGGCATACAGCGCGGCATCGTAACGCGCCACGGCCGCACGCAGGGCACCGCTGCCGCTCTCGACCGGCAGCACATAGGGGCAGGCCAGCGTGAAGAGGTAGCACATGCGGGCCGGACCGATGCGGTCGAGCACCAGCCTCAGGCGATCGATGTAGGAGTCGGCCTCGCGGATCTGCGCCCCGATGTCACAGCCCACGGGCAGGGTATAGGCCCAGACGCAGGCCGCAGCCTCCTCACCCGGGTCGGAGATGTCGCCGTAGCCCGAGCAGCGCACCCCTTCAGAGCCGAAGAGGGGCTCGACGGTGGTATTCCGGAAAACGAACAGGTCGGTCATAACGGTCGGTATTCGGCGAGGGGTGAGATGCGGCAGTTGCGGAAAACGTTGTAGACGGCGCCCCACGACAGGCCGACGCCGAAGCCGCAGAGGATCGTCTCCGTGCGCTGTCCGAGACGCCCGCACAATTCCGAGACGATGGTCAGCGGGATCGAGGCCGAACTCGTGTTGCCGAAACGGTCGAGCGAGTAGGGGACCCGCTCGGCCGGATACTTGAGCTTGCGGACGAAGAAGTCGGTCATGAAGCGGTTGGCCTGGTGGAAGAGCAGGTAGTCGATCTCACCCAACGGGCGGCCGATGCGCTCGGTCAGCTCGCGGATCGTGCGCGGCACGACACGGATCGTGAAGTTGAAGACATCCATGCCGTCCATGTAGACCTGATTGTCCGAGCGGCGGCTGCCGTCCGCACGCTCGACGGGCTGCAGGTTCTCGGCCGTCGCCGGGATGCGGCACCCGCCGGCGGGAATCTTCACCGCCTCTTCGCCGCTGCCGTCGCTCATCAGCAGGATGTGGCTGGGTTCGAAGTCGTCGCCGCGTTCGATGAGCGTCGCCGTCCCGGCATCGCCGTAGAGCGGGGCGTTCACCTTGTCGTAAGGCGATACGACCTTCGAGAAGGTCTCGCCGTCGAGCAGCAGCACGCGCTTCACCCCGGGCAGCGAGGCGTAGGCATAGGCGGCCGAAAGGGCATAGACATAGCCCGAGCAGCCGAGCGAGAGGTCCATCGCCGCGGTGGTCTGGGCCAGCCCCAGACGATGCTGCAGCAGCGGCGCCGTGGCCGGCAGCCGGTAGTCGGCCGTCTGCGACATGAAAAGCAGCACGTCGATCGAGTCGGGGGCGATGTCGTTGTCGGTCATCAGCTGCCGTGCGGCCTGGAAGCAAAGGTCCGAGGCGCAGACCCCATCGTCGGCGTAGCGCTTTTCGCGGATGCCCACCGAGCGGATCATCTTGTCGATCTCCTCGGGCGGAATCAGGTAGCCCAGATCCGCATTGGAGACCCTTCGGGAGGGAACACACGCCGCCATGGCGCGGATCCCGACGTGGTTGTAGGTAATGAAAGCCATAAGTCATTCGGATTTAAATGAGAGTCAGTCCGCCGTCGATCTTCAGGTCAGTGCCGGTCATCCAGGCACTCGCGTCCGAGAGCAGGTAGACGATCGCCCAGGCGATCTCCTCGGGACGTCCGAAGCGCCGCAGCGGGTAGGCCCGCCTGCGGGCCTCGAGTTGCTCGGAGGTGACGGTCCCGGCATCGAAGAGTGCCGTCTCGACCACCCCCGGGCAGACGCAGTTCACCCGGATGCCCTTCGGGGCAAGGTCGATTGCCATACCGCGCGCCAGGGCGCTCACGGCCCCCTTCGAGGCGGCATAGGCCGACTCGCCCGGAGCAGAGCACCCGAGTCCGGCCACCGACGAGACAAAGACCAGCGATGCGCCGCGCCCGACGGCCGAAGCGCGCAACAACCGCCGCGTCAGTTCGGCCGGGGCGTAGAAGTTGATCTCCATCACCCCGTCGAGGACCTTGCGGCCGACGAAGGGGAAGGGTCGGCTGCAGGCGATGCCTGCCGAGTGGACCACGCCGTCGAGCCCGCGGGCCTCGTCCACCAGGCGTTCGATCCCCTCGGGATCGGTCAGATCGGCCGCAACGGCCCGGTGCGGCCCGCCGTCGAGCGCCTGCAGCGTCGCCAGCAGACGCTCTTCGTCACGCCCGGTAATGAGCAGTTCGGCCCCGGCGCGGGCGCATTCGATCGCCGCAGCCCGTCCGATGCCGGACGAAGCCCCGGTGACGAGCACCCGCTTCCCGGCCAGTGAAAAGGGATTGGCGTTCATCGGCGGCTCTGCACAAGGTCATACAAGGCTCCGATCGTCTGTGCTCCGCGGATGTCGTCGCCGCGCAGCTGCACGCCATACTCCTCGTCGATCATGGCGATGATGCCCAGGGCCGTGAGCGACGAATACTCCTCCAGTTCGTGAAAGCACGTCTCGGGAGTGAACACGCCGTTGTCCACATCGTCGAACAACTGCGCGAAATCATTGATGAATTTCTTCATTTCCATAGTTTTGCGATATTTTGGTTAAACCTTCATTTTAATTGCCGGATTCCCGACATAGAGCGCTCCGTCCACCGCCCGGCGCATCAGCACCGAGCCGGCCCCGAGCCGCACGCCGCTGCCGACCGAAAGTCCCTGCAGGACTACCGAGCCGACGCCGAACAGGTTCCCGTCGCCGACGGTCACCCCACCCGAGAGGTTCACCGACGGCATCACGACGTTGCAGTCGCCCATACGCAGATCGTGCCCCACGGTGATGTAGCCGTTGAAGAGGTTGAAGTCGCCGATCGTCACGTGGCAGCTCACCAGGCATCGGGCACAGAAGACATTGCCGCGCCCGATGCGGAGGCTGCGGCGGTCGAGGAAGAGCGTGTCGGGCGACATGAGGTTCGGGAAAGAGATCCGCGGGTTGCGGATCCCCTCCACGATCCGCCGCCGGACTTCGGGGCTGCCGACGGCAACGACGACCTCCAGAGGGCGCTCCCAGGCGTTCAGACGCTCCAACCCGCCCAGCACGGGCCCGTAGTCGTTGCTGCTGCCGGACGGCAGCCCGTCGTCGAAAAAGCCCACGAACCGCCTGGGGCGGTTGGTCGCGGCATTGATGCGCCGCAGCAGGCAGCAAATCTCGCGGCCCAGCCCTCCGGCTCCGTAGACCGCAATCTCGTGCATGGTTTCTGTCATCGGTTCCCTGTTCATCGTATCTCCTTGTTTTGCATGTTCGTTTCCGACCCTTCGAAGGGCTCCTTGGTCGCCCCGTCCGCCGATCCGATTCCCTCGCGGCGCAGCACCTTGCAGACCGTGAGCAGGAGGATCTGCAGGTCAAGCCGCGCCGACAGGTGATCGACATACCAGACATCCTGTTCGAGCCGCACCTCCCACGACGTGGCGTTGCGGCCGTGACACTGCGCCCAGCCCGTGATCCCGGGACGCACCTCGTGACGGCGGGCCTGCCGCGCCGAGTAGCGGGGCAGGTACTCGGGCAGCAGCGGGCGGGGACCGACAAGCGACATGTCACCCCGCAGCACGTTCCAGAGCTGCGGCAGCTCGTCGATCGAAGTGGCCCGCAGCAGGCGCCCGAGAGGGGTAATGCGCTGTGCATCGGGCAGCAGGCGCCCCGAAGCGTCGCGTGCATCGGTCATCGTCCGGAACTTCACGATGTGGAAGATCCTCCCCCGCAGCCCGGGCCGCTCCTGCACGAAGAAGATCCCGGCACCCCGGTTGGCCACGGCCAGCGCCCCGGCAGCCGCCAGCAGCAGGGGAGCCGTGCAGACGAGCCCGAGGATGGCGGCTGTCAGGTCTGCGAGGCGTTTGATCCAGCGGCGGTACATCGCATCAACGTCCTTCCGCACCCGCCGCCCTGCGGCCGCGTGCCTGTTTTACCTTGCGCCTGTGGGCCTCGCGCCGCAGCACTTCGTCGTAGAATCGGGCCACATCGGCCGACGTCTCGCGCACATCGAGCATCCGCTCGACGTAGCGCTTGCCCGCTGCCGCCAGCCGTGCGGCATAGGCCCGGTCGGTGATCATCCGTTCGATGGCCGCCGCCAGTTCGCGCGGCGACCTGGGAGGCACGAGCAGCCCGGTCCAGCCGTCGATCACGATATCGGGGAACCCGCCCACGGTCGTGGCCACGGTCGGAACCCCCAAGGCCAGCGACTCGCCCGCACCGCCCAGGTTCTCGCTGTGCGAGGGGTGGACCGCGCAGTCGAGGTCCCGGTAGAGCGTCGCCACGTCGCACCGCGTCCCGAGGAAGGTCACCTGCGGACAGTGTTCGGCCCCGTAACGGCGGATCCGGCGTTCGTAGTCCACGGCCCCGCCCCATGCGCCTCCGATGCAGACCCCGTGCAGGTTCGGATGGCGGGCGCACAGCAGCGCCATCGCGTCGATGAAGTCCTCGTGGCCCTTCAGGCCGCGACGCTGCCCCAGCAGGCGTTTGGGCGGATACATGTAGGCCACCATGCCGACCAGCAGGTCGTCGGGCCCGAGTCCCAGTTCGCGCCGCAGCACGCCCCGCTCACTCCGCTCGCGGGCGATCTCACCCCCGTAGTAGCCGAGGTGCAGCCGCTCGGGCGGGACCCGGCTGCGGAGATAGCGTTCGTAGGACCAGCGGCAGGTCGGAATCCAGTAGTCGCACGCCTGGGCCGTGAGCAACTCCAGGCGGCGCGTGAGGAGGTGTTCGAGATGCAGCGGCCCGGGGACCTCGAAGATCCGCGGAGTAGGGTCGCGGCGCAGGGCCAGACGCATGACGAGCGTCGTCACGACGAAGTGGCTGTGGATGATATCGGGACGGAGCCGGTCCACCAGCTGCCGCAGGGCTCGGACACTCGCCGCACAACGGCGCAGCGAGAAGTCGATGTCGTGTATCGTGATCCCGGCCTCGCGGTACAACGCTTCGCACGGACCGCCGCAGGGCAGGGCCACATGTACCTCGATGCCCTGTGCGACCAGTTCGCGCATCAGCCGCAGGGCCCACATGGCCCCGACGGACGTCTTCACCAGATGCAGTACAACCATAATATCTCGTATCAATGTCTCGTGTTCATCGCCACGGCCTGCAGGAAGCCGTCGCGCAGCCGCTGCAGGCGCGGGGCTGCGTAGATCGACGCTTCGCGCAGGTTGCGGGCCGCCTGCCGTTCGAACAGGCCGGCGGCGTCGAGGAAGGCGCGGATGCGTGCGGCCAGCGCTTCGGCATCGCCCGGTGCAACGAGCGCCTCGTCGTCGAGCAGTTCGGGAATGCCGCCCACGCGCGTGCCGATGCAGGGAAGCCCCGCGGCCATCGCCTCGATCAGTGCCCGCGGCAACCCCTCGGTGCGCGAGGCCAGCACGAACAGGTCGGCGCGGCGCAGCTCATCGGCCACCCGGTCAGCAGGCTGCTGCCCCTCGAAGCGGACCCGGTCGGCAATGCCCAGTCGGGCGGCATAGCGTTCCATCGCCGCCAGGTGCTGTCCGCCGCCGATCCAGCGCAGGGAACACCTCGTCCCCGAGGCCCCAACGAGCGCCACGGCATGCAGCACGACGTCGGGCGACTTGTACATCCGGTCAAGCGCCCCGACCGACAACAGCCGCACGGGACGTCCGACCGGATAGCGGGCCGGAGCGGCGGCAATCCGCTCGGGCGGCAGATCGACATCCGAGATGCCGAACATGCGGCCCGACGAGGGATAGCGGCGCTGGAGGGTACGGCCGGTGACGTAGAGCGCCTCGGAGGCGAAGTGCACCGTCTGCCGCAGCTGCCACCAGGCCCTCAGGCGGATCAGCGGGCGCAGTCCGCCGTAGCATTCTCCCGAGGCAAAGACGTCCCACGGGTCGCCCACCACCTCGACGGCATAGGGCAGTTCGTGGCGCCGGAGCTCGGCGGCCATCATCGTCCCCAGTTCGCCCGGCACGCGGCAGATGTAGGCTGCTCCGGGATCGAGGGCCTCCCGGAGGTGCGCCCGCAGCATCCGCCGGCCCCTGAGGTAGCCCCCGATGCCGCGGCAGTCGGGCAGGGGCAGGAAGTCCACGTGCCGGCTCTCGCAGCAGAGCGCCGGGTCGCACGGAACGGAGGTCGCGGCCACACGTGCAACGACCGTCACGCGGTCGAAAATGCGGAGGTAACGCCCGAACAGACGAGGGCCGAAAACGCCGTCGGGCGAGTAGATTCGCCCGTCGGGACAGCGCACGAAGCGGTATTCGCAGATGAAATAGAGTCTCATGGCAGCGGACGGATCGGTTTGCCGCCGAACCGGTAGACGACGATCAGGTAGATCGGCAGCAGGTAATAGAACAGACTGCGCACGGTAGCCAGGAACGAGTTGCGCACGGTCTTCAGGATCAGGAAACAGAGCAGCAGCGACAGCAGCACGAGCAGCGGATTGCCAAGCCGCACGGCGTCGATGTGGAACAGACGCGCCAGCACGAATCCGAAGCAGAACATGAAGAGGAAGCCGGCACGGCCGAAGTTGATGTAGGCCTCGGCGACGATCGAGAAGCCGGGGCCGTAGCCCAGGTCGAGCGTGCGCTGCAGCCAGCCGCCCAGATCGCCGTAACGCATGGCGGGGTGGAGTTCCCAGAAGCCGACATTCGGAATGACGCTGGTCAGGGAGTAGAGATAGGTTGTCCCGAGACGGTAGTCCGACCGTCTCGGCACCAGGCGCATCGTCTCCGCGAGGGGAAACATGCTGCCGCCCATCTCGCTCACGGCCTCCAGGAAGGGATTCTCCGACTTACGGTCGAGATAGGCATCCATGAAATCGGCATCGGCCTCGTCGCGCGTGTGGGCGATGACACCCAGCGCCGCGACGAAGAAGTAGCCGCCAAGGGCCAGCAGGGCGAACTGCCGGAAGCGGAACGGCCGCACGCAGGTGTGGTAGTAGACCAGCAGCACGACGGCCAGCACGACACCGCCGCTCCGCGCCCCGATATACATCAGGAAGAGCACGTAGAGCGACAGCAGGGCGATGATCACCCGCCTGCCCCGGTTGCGGGAGGCAACCAGCAGGCACAGCAGGCCCGGGATGAAATACTGCGAGAGGATCTGCACGATATTGCTCAGCCCGATGTGAATCTCACCCTCGTAGAGCCCGCCGTAGCCGAGCACCGAAACGACGACGTACATCCGCACGCATTCGACCGCAAAGGGGACGAAGGAGACGGCGACGAACAGCCATCCGACAGCCCGCAACCCTCGGATCTGGTTGCCCAGGGCGCGTTCCTGCGCCTGTGTGAGAAGCAACGGCCCCACCGGACGGCCGACCCGGCGGACACTGGCCAGCGCCCCCATGTGAAAAAAGGCAAGGAACTGCAGCGTGACGTACTGTGCGGCATAGATACTCCCGATGCTGAGCGTCTCGCGCAGGTCGCGGCCCGGGGTCACGGCCCCGAACACGTCGAGCAGCGACTGCCCGAAGGTGAAGACATAGGCCGCCCCGAGGAAGACCGTATAGGGGACGAAGACCGAGCCGGTCAGCCGCTTCCAGCCGCGGAGCGACACGGCAAGCTGCAGCAGTCCGATGCCCCCCAGCACCCGCAGGTGCACGGGTTCGGCGACGGGATTGAACTGCACGTAGCAGAAGGTCACCCCGGCGATCAGCAGCGCCAGCAGCAGGTATCGGGTCTTGAGGTTCATCGTCGGTATACTTCTTTGCACAACAGTTCGGCCGTGTCGCGGATGTCGTACCGCTGCGCACGGACCTGCAGCCACATCTGCTCCCGGGGAGCCCCCGTCAGCCGCGCGATGCGCCGCGCCCATTCGGCCGGACCGCTCTCCAGGGGCAGGAACCAGAGGTTGTCGCACAGCTTCGCCTCCGCCGACACGCGGTCCGAGCATACAACCTTTGTGCCGGAGTCCTGGGCCTCGACCACGGCGACGGGCAGTCCCTCGAAAAACGAGGGGAAGACAAAGAGGTCGATCGCCTGCAGCAGCCGGTCGATGTCACGGCGCAACCCGAGGAAACAGACCTTGGCGCCGATACCCAGGTCGCGGGCCAGATCACGGGCGGCATCGAGACCCTCGCCGCGGCCGATGAGCAGCAGCAGCGAATCGGGATGCTCCGCCTCCCATGCCGCGAATACCCGCAGCAGGAAGGGGTGGTTCTTGACCGCGCAGAAACGCCCGACGTGCCCGAAAAGGGTGGTCCCGGGAAAGACGCCCAACTCGCGGCGCACCTCGCGGCGCACCCGCTCGTCGAAGCGGAACCGCTCCGTGTCGATGCCGTTGCGGACGAGCAGCACCCGCCGGCGGAACGGCGTCCCTCCGCAAAGCCAGTCAGCAGCCGCCTCCGAGCAGGCCAGCAACTGCGTGGCACAGCCAAGGGCCGCAGGACGGAAGAGACGGTGCAACACGCCATGCAACCGGCTCTCGGGCCGAGAGCTGTGAACGTGGATGACGCGGACCGGGATTCCGCAATCGCGGGCCGCAAAGAGCGCCTCGGGCGACGTGAGCGACGAGCAGTGCAGGTGGACGGCGTCGAACTCGCCGGCATGGCCGGTAAAGAAGCGGACCAGGTCCCGGCGGTAGGCGAACGGGCGCCGGCCCCGGCTGTCGTGGAGGAAGATGCGGCCGCCGAGGCGGGTGATCTCCTCGCCGTAGTCGTTCCGCCCGGTGCAGAGCAGGAAATCGAATGCATAGCGGTCGCGGTCGATGGCCCGGAAGAGGTTCATCACCAGGGTCTCGGCACCGCCGCGGTTCATCGAATGGAGGATGTGCAGGATTCGGTATCGTTTCATGACTCGATCAATCGTGAGATTCGTCGGAACAAGGAGCCAAGCAGCCGGTCGGGACGCACCAGCAGCAGGTGGATCGCTCCGAGCGGAAGGCCGGCCCGCAGGGCGGCCATGACGGCACGCGCCATGCGCGGACGACGGGCATTGCACATCATCTGACCGGCCCGGGCATCGTCGGGCGAAAGGGGATCAAGTTCGCAATTTCCAAGTGCCCCGACAAGCTGCTCCCCGCGGGGCGTGAGGGCCGAGAGCGTGCTCACCCCCTCGCGCTCGCCGTAGGAGGCAGCCTCCCAGAGGTCGCCCAGGCGCAGGTCGGCCGCCGAGCGGAATCCCCGGTAGGGACAGCGTTCGTAGCAGGCCCGGCCGAGGCAGTAGTCGCCCAGGAAGAGGTCGTAGAAGAGACGGCTGTCGGCTGCGCGGCCCGAGAGCGTCGCCCGGTCGCCGACGAGCGTCATCCGGTAGGAGTCGCTCCAGGAAGCGGTCTGCACGGGGCGGAGACCCCGCGCAAGGGTTTCGGCCGCTTCGGCCGCCTCGCGGCACTTGCTGCGCCACGCCACGCGGCGGATCGTCCCGCACCTATGCTCCATGCGCCGCACATAAGACTCCCACAGCAGCGCCGAGGGGACCCCGTGGCAGAAGAAATCGACGAGTACCGTCCGCTCCTCGGCACGGCGCAGCGCAACCAGCCGGCGCAGCGAGGCGATCTGGCAGGGCGTACCCACGAAGGCAACCTTTGCCGAGGCATTGCGCAGCACGGCAAAGGCATCGACTGTGTAGCTCTGCAGGTACTTCGACCCGGTACAGGCGGCGAACTCCGCGGGCCGCCGGGCCACCATGTGCTCGGCACGCCGCGCCGCGGCATCGTACCGGACGCCGCACACGGCATATCCCTGTCGGAAGAGCGCCTCGGCCAGGGCCGGGGCCGCACCGCCCGACGAGGCGAGCAGCCGCACGGCGGGATCCGCATGGCGCACGGCCCGGCAGGCAAGCGGTTCGACGGCCGGAGGGTCCTCGGCCAGAAAGGCGCAGACGCGGAGGCACTGCCCGCACGCCGTGCAACGGTCGGGATGAAGCATGCGGGGGCGGTAGAACCCGTCGCGGTCGTGCACGAGGTCGAGCAACGCATGGGGACAGGCGGCGGTGCAGACGCCGCATCCGTAGCAGCAGGTGAGTTCGGTGACGTTACGCATGGCAGCCAAAGTGTTTCTTGAGGGTTCGGAGCAGCAGGCGCCGTTCGCAGGGGAGCAGCCCCGCGGCAGGCAGGCAGAGGACCAGCGAGAGGGTCGAAACGGCAGTCGTGGCGAGCAACTGCGTCCACCCCTGCGTCGCGAGGCTCACGAGCAGCGGCAGCGGCACGGCCAGCAGGGTCACGGCTGCTGCGGGCCGGAGCACATCGCGCAGGTAGCGGCGGCGCGAAAATCCCGTGCGGCGGGCAAAGAAGTCGAGCCGCACGCCGAGCGCCGCCACATTGACCGCGACGCGCAGCGCCACGACTGCCTGCGGCGGGCAGCCGGCACGCAGCAGCAGCCACGCAAGGGGCAGGTTGAGCAGCACGACGCCGCCGAGCACCTGCTGGTAGCGGCGGATGTCGCCCTGGGCCTGTATGCCCATCCAGAGCGGTCCCGCGAGGGCCTCGACCAGGGAAAAGAGCAGCATGAGGCGGATGAACGGCACGCTGTAGGCCGGGAGTTCGACGAGCCACAGCTGAAGGACGAACGGCGTACAGAACAACATCGGGAGGGCAAAGAGCAGCACGAGGAAGTAGGAGAGCCGCGAGGTCTGGAGCACGAGGGCAAAGAAGCCGCTGCGCACACCGCCCGGGCAGGTCTTGACGATCTGCGGATTGGCCGCCGTCTGGAAACTGCCCACCAGGCTCGTGACCCCGGCCGTGACCTGCCCCGTAACGGCCCATGCGGCATTAACCGCCACGCCGCAGAAGATGTTGAGCAGGAAGTTCAGCCCCTGCTGCACGCAGACGTTGGCCGCCCCGCCCAGCGTGTTCCATCCCGAGAAGCTCAGGATCCGGCGGAAGAGCGCCCGGTCGCGGACCGGCGCCGGGCAGCAGCAGTCGTAGCGGCTGCGGCAAAAGAGGACATAGGCCCCCAGCACGACCAGATTCACGGCGGAGACCAGCCCGGCGTAGAGCACCAGGCGGTCGCCCCGACAGAGGGTGAGCAGCCCGGCGGCAGCCAGGTTGAGCGCCGCCTCGAGCAGGCTCAGGTAGGCATAGAAAGACATACGCTCGTGGGCGATGACCGCCGCATTGAAGGGGACGACGAAGAGCTTGGCCACGAACGAGAGGAGCGTGAACTGGAAGACCCGCCCGGCGGCCGCCATCCGCCCGGCGGGGATGTTGAGCTGCGTGGTGAGGAACCAGACCCCGAGCGTCTTGGCCGCAAGGAGCAGCACCACGGCCAGCACGGCATGGACCTGGAGGCTCACCGAGAAGGTCCGCCGGGCCGCCTGCAGGTCGCCGCGCCCCAGGTCGGCGGCCAGGAAACGCTGGATGCTCAGCGACAATGCCCCCGTGAGGAACGAAAAGAAGACGACGATGCCGCCCACGACGTTGTAGATGCCGTAGTCGTCCACACCCAGCGCCGCCAGCACGACCCGCGAAATGTAGAGCGACACGGCCATGACGAGCAGCATGCGGACGTAGAGTGCGCCCGTATTGCGGAGGATGCGGTGTGAATCGGCCCTAACCATGGATGATGCGTTCGAGGAACTCTTCGGATGAGGCGACCGCCCGCTGCAGGCGCGGCACGGCACGGCCGTAATCGACCGGGCGGAGCAGTTCGGCCGGCGAAAGGTCCGCCTCCGGGGCGACGAAACGGTTTTCCAGCCCGGCCAGCCGCAGCAGCGACCCGATGCGGTCGCCGGTCCCGGGGATGCCGCAGGCCCAGAAGTCGCGGCGGTAGATCAGGGCGAAGGCCGTGCCGTGGAACGAATTGCTCACCACATACGAGGCCCCGCGGACCAGCTGCAGGAAACGCCCGGGCGAAGAGGCCCGGAACTGCCGATCGACAGCCGGATGGCGGCGGAGCGAGAAGGAGACAGCATAGAGGGGCAGTCCGGCGGCCCGCGCCACGGCCTCGGCTACGGGGAAGACACTCCGCCCGTCGCCCATCGGGTAGGTCAGCACGTAGGGTTGGGCAGGCAGCGGGTGCGCATCACGCGCGGCGATCTCGTCCCACTCCTCGGCCCGCAGCAGGAAAACCGGATCGACGGTCTGCCGCACCGGACGCCCGAGCCACGAGGAGAGGAGTGCGGCGGTCGTATCCTCGCGCACGGAGAGACTGTGAAAGAGCGCCAGGCGCGGAAGGAGAAAGGCCGCTCCGACGCTCTCGCGCGCAAGGCGCACGGCCACGCTGGCGGCATAAGCGTTGCGGCGGGCGGGATCGGCCACGAACGAGAGGCAGTAGGCCTCGTCGCGGCCGTTCGGCAGGTCGGTATTCCAGATCTGGTCGCTGCCGCAGATGTAGCGGTCGGCCCGGGGCGGGTTGCGCCGCAGCGAATCGCAGTCGGAATAGCACTCCGGCGTGCAGCGCAGCTCGCGCCGGAGAAACCGGGCGAAGACGCTCCGCCGCCGGAGCCGGAAGGGGAACGATGCGGCCAGGTAGAGCAGCCGCAGCAGCGGATTGCGCCCCAGGTGCGCATCGCCGACATAGCCCAGGCGCTGGCAGCGGACGAGGTAGTCGGGCCGGTAGTCGATCACCTCGGCATCGACACCCCGGCCCAGCAGCCAGCGCTGCAGGCCGACAGCCTGCAGCACGGCTCCGTAGTTGTGCGGACAATGGCAGGTGATGACCGATATCTTCATTGCGCGGCGACAGGTGTTCGGTCGAACTCTTCGAAGGCGGAGTTGCGCGACTTGTATTCGGGAATCGTGAGTTTGAGCAGACGCACCGTGGCGGCCACATCGACCCGGCGGGCCAGCCGCTCGAGCTCCTCGACCGCAGCACGGGCCTCGAAGTAGTCGTACTCGCGCACGCACGCCACACGGATCTTCTCGTGGGTCGTGGGCTTGGTGTTCTCGCGCGTCGAAAGCACCTCCTCGTAGAGCTTCTCCCCGGGCCGCAGGCCGGTGTAGGCGATCTGGATCTCCTCGCCGGGGCGGAATCCGGCCAGCTCGATCATCCGGCGCGCCAGGTCGGCAATGCGTACCGACTCGCCCATGTCGAAGACGAAGATCTCGTTGCCCGAGGAGATCGTCGCCGCCTCCATCACCAGCCGGCAGGCCTCGGGAATGGTCATGAAGAAGCGCGTGATGGCGGGGTGCGTGACCGTCACCGGGCCGCCCCGCTCGATCTGTTCGCGGAAACGGGGGATGACCGAGCCGTTCGACCCCAGAACGTTGCCGAAGCGCGTCGTGACGAACTGCGTACACCCGCCGACCCGCCCGCAGCGGATGGCCTGCCCGAGCGACTGGACATAGATCTCGGCCATGCGCTTCGAAGCCCCCATCACATTGGTCGGGTTCACGGCCTTGTCGGTCGAGATCATCACCATCTTCTCCACGCCGTAGCGCAGGCAGAGGTCGGCGACATTGCGCGTTCCGGCGACGTTGGCCAGCACCGCCTCGCAGGGATTCTCCTCCATGAGCGGCACGTGCTTGTAGGCCGCAGCGTGGAAGACGATCTGCGGACGGTAGGTCGCAAATGCGTGGTTGAGCCGCTCGGGCATGCGGACATCGCCGATCACCGGGGTGAAGGTCAGACCGGGATGGCGCTCCTCGAGTTCGAGGCGGATGTTGTGCATCGGCGTCTCGGCATTGTCGAAGAGCACGAGCCGCCCCACGCCGAAGCCGGCCAGCTGGCGGCACAGCTCCGAACCGATCGAGCCGGCAGCGCCCGTGACGAGAATCGTCCGTCCGCGCACCCCTTCGCGGATCTCGTCGAGCGAGATGCGGATCTCGGGCCGGCCCAGCAGGTCCTCGATACGGATCTCGCGCACGACCTGCTTCATCAGCCGGCCGTCGGTCACCTCGTCGATCGGCGGAGCCACAAGCACGCGGACCCCCGCCTCGGTGCAGTATTTCACCAGCCGTTCGCGTTCGTCGCGGGCCGCGGCCGGCGACGAAAACAACACGGCGTCGATGCCCCGCTTGCCCACCAGATAGGCGATGCTCGCCCGGTTCTCGAAATAGCAGACCGGCCGCTCGGCGATCGTATAGCGCTTGAGCTGCCGCCCATAAGTCAGAAAGCCCGCAATACGGTAGTGGGGCGAATGCTGCAGGCGCACCGCGAGGGCGATCTCCTTGTCGCCGGTGCCGTAAACAAGCGTCCGAAGCGCATTGCCGCCGCCATCGGCCCGCCGCTGCACAAGGTCATAGAGGACCAGCATCGTGAGCCGCACGGCCAGCAACAGGAAAAGCGTAAGCAATCCGTCGAGCAGGAAACCCGCGGCAGCGGTCTTCGGAGGCAGGATGCCATCGCCCAGCAACAGCGAGACAAAAAGGTAGAGCAGGCTGTCCTTCAGCAACACGGCCGCAACGAGTTTCCACACCCCGCGCAGCGTCGAATGGCGGATCACCGAGCGGAACGTGCGGAACACCCCGAACGACACAAGGCTGAAGAGCGCCGAAGCCGCAAGCAGCGCCACGGCACGCGGTGCCGTGAGCATCGGCGAGGGCAGCAACGCGCGCAGCACAAGCAGTGCGAAGAACGAGGCTCCGACCGACACCACCGTGTCGAGGGCCAGCACCGACCATGAGGGGACATAGCGCGAGGAGAAGTACTCCCCGACGCGAAAGCGGGCTAAGAAACGTTCGATCATCTGTTTAAGGCACACTTTAACGGAGCCGCGGACGGAAGGGGAACGCGCGGAGGTTCCACGCGCACGCTCCCGACGGCGGCACGATGCCCCAAAAAGCAAAATCCGTTCCTTCGCACACAGCCGTTCCGCACCTCCCTACACCCGCCGGCCCGCACGCTCCCGCATCCGGACACATGCCATGCGGCAAAACGGCTCGGATACGACCGATCCGGCCGGAGAATCCCGTTCCCGAACGGGGAAAATGGCCGGCGGAAGCCCCGGCAACAGCCGGCATGCAAAGCAGAGCAGGGGTCCGCGAAATCCGCCCGTTTCTCCTACAAATGCGCCGACATCACACAAAAAAAGGGGCCGACACCCACTTGGGTGCCGGCCCCTTCGATACAGGGACAACGGCTATTTCTCGATGAGCGAGATCGACCGCTGGATGAAATCCGTCAGATTCTTGCCCTTCAGCATGCCGTTTGTCAGCAATGCCAGGTCGATGATCTGCTTGACGAGTTTGTTTTCCGAACCGATCTCGCGCAACCGCTCGTTGCGCTCGTCGCGCAGGGTCACGACCTTCTTCGACAGCTCCTCGCGCATCGACTTCTCCTCGGCCGTGAGCTCCTCCTCCTTCTTGCTCCGGACGGTCTCCTCGAAGCGCTTCTCCTCGGCCACCGCGGCATCGATCTTCTTGGTCGTGGTCTTCAGCTTGTCGCCGTAGGCCTTCTCCACGTCCGAAAGGATATCGATGACGATCGGGTGGTTGCCGTTCACGGCGATCGTGAAGTGGTCGGGCATCTGTCCGTAGAACTGGCTCATGCCTCCGCCGCCCATGGCGGCCATCTCCTTCATACGGCGCATGAACTCGTTCTGCGTGATGACCACCGGCGCCTCGTCGGGCGACATGGCCTCGAACGAGATGTGGTAGTCGATCTTCTCGTCCTTGGGCATCTGGCTCTCGAAGACCGGCGTCAGCAGCTCCTGCTGGGCCTCGGTGAGCGACATCTTGATCTGCTCCCCCTTCTGGATCAGCTTGTCGATGACGTCGCTGTCCACCCGCACGAAGCGCGTATCCTTGTTCTTCGACTCATACCAGTTGATGTAGTGGCTGTCGAGCTGTCCGTCCATCCACAGCACGTCGTAACCCTTGGCCTTCGCGGCTTCGAGCGAGGTGTACTTCTCCTCGGGATCGTCCACGTAGAGGAATACGACGGTCTTGTTCTTGTCGGTCTGCGCCTCCTTGACCTTCTCGGTATACTCCTTGGGCGTGAAGTACTTGCCTTCGACGTTCTTCCAGAGCATGAAGTCCGGGGCCTTCTCGGCGAACTTCTCGTCGGTCAGGATGCCGTACTGGATGAAGATCTTCAGATCGTCCCACTTCGACTCGTAGTCGGACCGCATGGTATTGAAGAGCTCCTGCAGACGGTCGGCCACCTTGCGCGTGATGTAGCTCGAGATCTTTCGGACGTTCGAGTCGCTCTGCAGGTAGCTTCGCGAGACGTTGAGCGGGATGTCCGGGGAGTCGATCACGCCGTGCAGCAGCGTGAGGTACTCCGGCACGATGCCCTCGACCTGATCCGTAACGAAGACCTGGTTCGAGTAGAGCTGGATGCGGTTCTTCTGGATCTCGAAGTTGTTGTGGATCTTCGGGAAGTAGAGGATGCCGGTCAGGTGGAACGGGTAGTCGATATTGAGGTGGATCGAGAAGAGGGGATCGTCGCTCATCGGGTAGAGCTCGCGGTAGAACTCCTTGTACTGCTCCTCGGTGATCTCGGTCGGCTTGCGCGTCCAGAGCGGATCGACGTTGTTGATGATGTTGTCCTTATCGGTATCGACATACTTGCCGTCCTTCCACTCCTTGACCTTGCCGAAGGCGATGGGCACGGGCAGGAAACGGCAGTACTTCTTGAGCAGCTCCTCGATGCGCGACTCCTCGGCATACTCCAGGGCATCCTCCGACAGGTGCAGGACGATCGTCGTGCCGCGGTCGCGCTCTTCGCCGGTCTCCTCCATCTCGAACTCGGGCGACCCGGTGCAGCTCCAGTGCACGGTCTTCGCGCCCTCGCGCCACGAGCGGGTGAAGATCTCCACCCGGTCGGCCACCATGAAGGCCGAATAGAAGCCCAGTCCGAAGTGGCCGATGATTGCCTGGTTCTTGTACTTCTCCATGAACTCCTCGGCTCCCGAGAAGGCGATCTGGTTGATGTACTTGTCCACCTCTTCGGCCGTCATGCCGATGCCGCGGTCGGTCACCGTCAGCGTCTTCTGCGCCTTGTCCACGGCAACGTGGATCGTCAGGTCGCCCAGCTCGCCCTTCACCTCGCCCATCGACGAGAGGGTCTTGAGCTTCTGCGTCGCATCGACGGCGTTCGAGATGAGCTCACGCAGGAAGATTTCATGCTCCGAATAGAGGAATTTCTTGATCACGGGGAAGATGTTCTCCGTAGTCACTCCGATTTTTCCGTTTTTCATAGCGTTATCGTGTTGTTTTTATCTGTTTCAGGTACCCCCGTATCCAACAAACGGTGTGCCAGCCGCCGTTTTCTGCCACTTTGTCAGTCGCGACTGACAGACTGTGCCGCCGGAGATTTGGCCGGGGCGTGTTTTTTGCGTATCTTCGCACATCACATCAGAACACCAAGACTATGGATTTTCTCTCTTTGGCCAAAAAGCGGTATGCCTGCCGCAGCTACCAGCAACGGAAAGTGGAACCCGAAAAGATCGCAGCCATCCTCGAGGCGGGCCGTGTGGCCCCGACGGGCGCCAACCGCCAGCCGCAGCGCCTTGTCGTCGTCGAATCGGCGGAAGGCATGGAGCGCCTGGCACGCTGCACGCGTGACTTCGGGGCTCCGCTCGCCATCATCGTCTGCGCCGACACGAACGAGGTCTGGACCCGCAAGTACGACGGCAAGAAGATCGGCGACATCGACGCCTCGATCGTCACCGACCACATGATGCTGGCGGCCGCATCGCTCGGGCTCGACACGCTGTGGATCTGCATGTTCAAGCCCGAAGCCGTCCGCGAGGAGTTCGCGCTGCCCGAGGGCATCGAGCCGGTGAACATCCTGCTCGTGGGCTACGGCGCCGGCGAACCCGCCTCGCCCGAACGCCACGTCGAGCTGCGCAAGCCGCTTGCCGAGACGGTCTTCCACGAGCGCTTCGGACAGAAGTAAGCCCCGACCGCCGGAACCGGAAAAGGAGAGCCCGGTGCTGCCGCATGCAGCACCGGGCTCTCTCCTGATATATACGACGCGCGCGTCAGGCGCCTTTCGGTTCCTCCCCGGCGGCAGCCTCCGCGGCGGCACGCTCCAGATCGGCCCGGCTGCGGCTCGCCGTAACGAGCCACACCCCGCCGAAGATCAGCACCACCGAGAGCGCCTTGGTCAGGTTGAAGCGGTCGAGTCCCCAGCAGACCGCCACGATGCAGGCCACCAGCGGCTGGATGTAGTTGTACATGCCGGCGACGGTCGGCCGCAGGCGCTTCTGCCCGACAATGACCAGCAGGTAGCTCAGGAACGTACTGCCGACGACGATGAAGACGAGCGACAGCACGGCCCGCCATTCGAGCCCGGCCCAGTCGGTGCGGCTCAGCCCCTCGTAGGAGAAGGGCAGCACGCAGACGAACGCATAGGTAAACATCCACTTCATGATCGTGATCGGGGAGTAGCGCCCGACAAAACCCTTGAAGAGAACGATATAGAGCGCATAGCTCAGCTGCGCCAGCAGCACCAACAGGTCGCCCCAGATGCTGCCCGAAGCCTGTGCCGCACCCTGCTGCCGGCTTCCAAGGATCAGCAGCAGGGCACCGAGCGCCCCGGCGGCGATGCCGAGGAGCTTTTTGCCCGTGATCGGCTCGCGCAGGAAGACGGCCGCAAGGACCATGGCCAGCAACGGCATGCTCGTCGTGATGATCGAGGCATCGACCGGCGAGGTCAGCCCCACGCCGAAGATGAAGCATCCCTGGTTGAAGACGATGGCCAGGAGCGATGCCCCGAAGAGTTTCATCAGGTCGCGCGGCGGAACATGCTCGGGCTTCTGAAAAAGCGAGGCGACCCAGAAGAGCACCATCGCGCCGAAAATGCGCAGGTCGGTCACCACCAGCGGCGTCACGAGACCGCCGACCAGGACGGCCTTCGCCACCGGCGACATCAGCCCCCACATCACATTGGCACCGAGCATGGCTCCATGCCCCCTCCATGCATCCGCATTCATCCCCGCAACGGTTTATCGCCGGTCGGCATAGAGCCGGAAACGCATGCTCCACTTGTCGCCCGGAGCAATGGCCCGGAAGCCCTCGGCCTCGGGATCGGGTGCGTTCGGGGCATTCGTCGTCCACGACTGCGGCTCGGGACAGCAGTAGGGCACCTCGCCGCCGTTGTTCCAGATCGTCCAGCTCCGCGTGGCATCGTCGGCCTCGAGGAAGGTCCGCACGCCCGTGCGCCGGTTCTCGACCAGTGCACCGCGGAAGGGCCGGCCATCGACGTCGATCTCGCGCACGGTGAACGCCGCCTCGATCGGCTCGCAGCCGGTCACCTGCAACCCCTCGCCGCGCAACGGGGCGAAGCGCTCGGGCAGGGGGAGCTTACGCCAGGTGGGCAGTTTGCGGTCATTGACTTCGATAAACTCGCCGACCGCCACGCGCATCACGTAGTCCGACGCCTGACCACCGGCGAAGGGGACGCGCATCGGCGTATGGAACCCGGCGCCGACGGGCATCGGCAGCCGGCTGCGGTTGGCGAACATCACCTCGACCTCCATACCGGCGGCCGTGAGTCGGTAGACCACCTTGCACTTGAACTCGTGGGGGAAGTCGCGGAAGATGGCGTCGTTGCCGGCGTTCGAGTAGTAGCGGCACTCGACAAGCACCTCGTCGTCATGCTCCCAGGCCTTCGACACGACAAACGGCTGGCTCTTGAGGATGCCGTGGTGGTAGTTGTTTTCGCGCTCGATGGTGATCGGGAAGCGGTATTCCCGGCCGTCGAAGCGGTAACGCCCGTCGCCGATGCGGTTGGGCGGGAAGAGCAGCGGCATGCCGAAGACCTGCGGCCGCCGAAGGAAGGTCTCGATCTCGTCGGCCGCGGGGGTCCGCAGGATCTCCGCCCCGAGTCCCGTGTGGGCCAGCCGCACGAGGTTGGCACCCTGCCCGGGAACGACGAGCGCCGTGTAGTCCCCAAACGAGAACTCCACGGCGCGCAGTCCGTAAAAATCGACGCTGCGTAGCATCAGAGCAGTTTTTCGATCTTGGCCTTCAGTGCGTCCTTCGAGCAGGCGCCGACCTGCTTGTCCACCAGTTCACCGCCCTTGAGGAAGATGATCGTCGGGATGTTGCGCACGCCGTACTTCATCGTGATGTCATCGTTCTGCTCAACGTCACACTTGCCGATCACGACCTTGCCCTCGAACTCGGCGGCAAGTTCGTCCACGATGGGCGACATCATGCGGCAGGGGCCGCACCACTCGGCCCAGAAATCGATGACGACGGGCTGCCCCGACTGGAGCAGCTCCTGGAAATTCTCCTTGCTGATTGCTAATGCCATAACTGTAAGTGTTTTTTTGTTAAAGTACCTGTATCGTTTTTATGCTATGGAATACTTGATCTCGTTCTCGTCGAGGTAGTCCACCAGAGCCTGCGAGAGGGTCACCTTGTGGCTCTTCGAGAAGAGGTTCACCGAGACATGTGCCTCGCGGTCGAAGACGTTCAGCCGCAGGAGCGTGTCGCCCTTCGACTCGCGCACGCGGTCCGTGAGGTCGCGGATGAGCGACTCGGTCACCTCCTCGACCGGAAGCTGCACGCACATCTCCTTGATCGAGTCGCGCATCTCCGAGAGCTGCGTCATCGCGATGATCTTGAACTCGAGCTCCTGGTCGTTGTAGGGTTTGGGCTGCACCTTTCCGCGGACAAAGAGGAAATAGTCGGCGAAGAGGTACTTGCGGAAGTTCTCATAATCCTTGCCAAAGAGCGCGAACTCGTGTGCGCCGTTGTAATCCTCCAGCTTGAAGCGCCCCCACGGCTTGCCGGTCTTGGTCATCAAGTTCTGCACGCTCACGACCATGCCCGCCACGGCGATCTCCTGACCGCGGAGCGGCTCGAGGTTCTCCAACTCCGAGAGCTGCGTCTTGCACATGTGGTCGATGATGATCTTGTAGTCGTCGAGCGGGTGCGACGAGAGGTAGAGTCCGACCATCTCGCGCTCCTTGGTGAGCTTCTCGAGCTGGCTCCAGTCGGCCGAGGCGGGGGTCACCGGGCGCTGTATGTCCACGTGTCCGCCCCCGCCGAAGAGACTCTGCTGGGCGTTGTTCTGCTCGGTCTGGTAGCGCTGCCCGTAACGCATCAGCTGCTCGATGAAGGTCATGCTGTTGGCGTCGCGCGCATCGGCCGCGAAGAACTTGCTGCGCGGGAAGTCCACGATCGAGTCGAAGGCCCCGGCATAGGCCAGGTTCTCAAGGCACTTGCGGTTCACGAGCGAGAAATTGACCCGTTCGACCAGGTCGTAGATGTCCTTGAAGCGCCCGTTGGCCTCGCGCTCGGCGATGATGCTGTCCACGGCCGCCTCGCCGACGCCCTTGACAGCCGCCAACCCGAAGCGCACGTCGCCCGCCGCATTGGACGAGAAGGTGCGCCGCGACTCGTTTACGTCGGGGCCCAGCACACTGATGCCCATGCGCTTGCACTCGTTCATGTAGATCGTCAGCTGCTCGACGTTCGAGAGGTTTCGGCTCAGCACCGCAGCCATGTACTCTGACGGGTAGTTGGCCTTGAGGTAGGCTGTCTGGTAGGCCACCCACGAGTAGCAGGTCGCGTGCGACTTGTTGAAGGCATAGGAGGCGAACTTCTCCCAGTCGGCCCAGATCTTCTCGAGCACCTTCGGGTCGTGGCCGTTCTTCTGGCCGCCGCTGATGAACTTCGGCTTGAGGGCGTCGAGCTTGTCCTTGAGCTTCTTTCCCATCGCCTTGCGCAGCGTGTCCGACTCGCCTCGGGTGAAGTTGGCCAGCAGACGCGACAAGAGCATGACCTGCTCCTGGTAGACCGTCACGCCGTAGGTGTCCTTCAGGTACTTCTCCATGATCGGGATGTCGTACACGATCGGACTGCGGCCGTGCTTGCGGGCGATGAAGTCGGGGATGTAGTCCATCGGGCCGGGCCGGTAGAGGGCGTTCATCGCGATCAGGTCCTCGAAGGTCGAGGGCTGCAGCTCGCGGAGGTATTTCTGCATGCCGGCAGACTCGAACTGGAACGTGCCGACGGTACGTCCCTCGCTGTAAAGTTTGTAGGTCACCGGGTCGTTGATGATCGAGAAGTCGTCGATATCGACCTCTATGCCCTTCGTCTGGCGGATGTTCTCGATGGCGTCCTTGATGATCGACAGGGTTTTCAGACCGAGGAAGTCCATCTTGATAAGCCCTGTGTCCTCGATCACCGAACCCTCGTACTGCGTGACGAGCATCTTCTCGCCCGTCACCTTGTCGTCGGCCGTCGATACGGGCACCCAGTCGGTGATGTCGTCGCGGCAGATGATCGTGCCGCAGGCGTGCACGCCCGTATTGCGGACATTGCCCTCGAGCATCTTGGCATAGCGGATCGTGTCGCGCAGCACGGGGTTGTCCGACTGCTCGGCGGCCTTCAGCTCGGGAACCAGCTCGATGGCCTGCGAAAGGTTCTTCACGGCCTTGCCCTCGGGGGTCTTGTCGGGAACGAGCTTGCACAGCCGGTCCGACTCCGAGAGCATGAGTTTCTGGACGCGCGCCACGTCCTTGATGGCCAGTTTGGTAGCCATCGTACCGTAGGTGATGATGTGGGCGACCTTCTCCTTGCCGTACTTCTGCGTGACCCAGTTGAGCACGCGGCCGCGGCCGTCGTCGTCGAAATCGACGTCGATATCGGGCAGCGAGATACGGTCGGGGTTGAGGAAACGCTCGAACAGCAGGTCGTAGGCGATGGGGTCGATCTGCGTGATGCCGAGGCAGTAGGCCACGGCCGAACCGGCCGCCGAGCCACGGCCCGGGCCCACCGAGACGTCGAGCTCCTCGCGGGCCGCGCGGATGAAGTCCTGCACGATAAGGAAGTAACCCGGGAAACCCATCGTCTTCATGATGTGCAGCTCGAAGCGCAGGCGCTCCTGCTGCTCCTCGGTAAGGTGTTCGCCGTAGCGCCTGTGCGCCCCCTCCATTGTTAGCTTGGCCAGGTAGTCGGCCTCGAGCTTGATGCGGTAGAGCTTGTCGTAGCCGCCCAGTTTCTCGATCTTCTTGCGCCCCTCCTCTTCGGAGAGGACGACGTTGCCGTTCTCGTCGCGCGTGAACTCGTCGTAGAGGTCCTGCTCGGTGAGCCGCGCGCGGTATTCGGCCTCGGTGCCGAACTCCTCGGGGATCTCGAACGTCGGCATGATCGGCGCATGGTCGATCGAGTAGCACTCGACCTGGTTGCAGATATCGACCGTCGTCCGCATCGCCTCGGGATCCGTCTCGCCGAAGATCGCGGCCATCTCGGCCGTCGTCTTCAGCCACTCCTGCTTGGAGTAGAGCATGCGCTTCGGGTCGTCGAGGTCCTTGCCCGTCGAGAGGCAGATCAGCCGGTCGTGGGCCTCGGCGTTGTCCTCGTCCACGAAGTGTACGTCGTTGGTGCAGACCATGCGCACACCGTATTTGGCCGCCAGCTCGCGCAGGTGCTTGTTCACCTTGAGCTGCATGGGGTAGGCCTCGTGGTTGGCCCGCTCGACGGTCGCCTTGTGCAGCTGGAGCTCGAGGTAATAGTCGTCGCCGAAGACCCCCTTGTGCCAGCGGATCGACTCTTCGGCCCGCTCCATGTCGTCGGCCGTGATGGCGCGGGGCACCTCGCCGGCCAGGCAGGCCGAACAGCAGATCAGCCCCTCGTGGTATTTCTCAATCTCGGTGCGGTCGGTACGCGGGCGCATGTAGAAGCCCTCGGTCCACGCCTTCGAGACGATCTTGATCAGGTTGTGGTATCCCTTGAGGTTCTTGGCCAGCAGGATCAGGTGGTAGCCGCTCTGGTCGGGCTTGCCCTCCTTGTCCTGCAGGCGGCGGCGCGCCACGTAGACCTCACAGCCGATGATCGGCTTGAAGGCCATCTTGCGGCGCAGGTCATCCATTTGTCGCTCGCAGGCCGCGATCTCGGCCTCGGGATCGGCTGCCTGTTCCGTTCCGTCGCGCAGGGCGGCAAGACGCTTCTCGCACTCGGCGGCCTTGTCCTTGTACTTGCCCTTGACCTTCTTGACGTAGTTGTAGAACTCCTTGATTCCGAACATGTCGCCGTGGTCGGTGATGGCGATGCCCGGCTGCCCGTCGGCCATGGCCTTGTCCACCAGACGCTGGATGCTGGCCTGACCGTCGAGGATCGAGTACTGCGAGTGTACGTGAAGGTGTACGAACTGGGACATGCTGGTATTGGCTGTTTTATCGTCGTCAAACGCCATCCGGCCGCCTCGGGACCGCCCGGGACGGGACCGGATAAGCAAGGACAAAGATACTCATTATTTCGATAGTTTTCGTGGCAGGACTCTTGCATTTTATCAACAAAATGCTTAACTTTAGATATCCAACCAAAACCCGAATGCTTATGCAAGACGAAAAGATGGCCGTACTGGCGGAGTACAATACGATCACGGAGGCCGAAATCAGCAAATCGATGCTCGACAGCGCCGGAATCTGGTCCACGATCCACAACGAATACATGTCTTCCATCTATCCCATCGGCACGATGCCGGCACGGCTCATCGTCCGCGAAGAGGATCTCGAGAAGGCCCGTACGCTGCTGCAGCACCGCTGACACGAAAGCGCCGCCGCACCTTCCGGTACGACGGCGTTGCTCTATCGATCCACACATCTTCACCCCGGGCCGCTCCGGCCCGGAAGCCGGACTGCCGCGGGATCAGTAGGCGTTTCCGATGTAGTTGCAGCGGAATTCATAGGACGTGCGCTGCGGCACGCCGTTCACCTTGCGGGGCGTCCACTTGCCCCGACTGCGCTGGATCACCCGGATTACCTTGCGCTCCAGGTCCTTGTCGGGCGACTGCAGCACACGGCCGATCGTGATATCCCCATCGGGCTCGATGTAAAAGAGGATCCGCATCCTGCCATTGACCCCGGGAAAGCGCAACGAATTGAATCCCACGCGGCTGCGCACCCATTCGTAGAAAGCCGGGTAGGGATCCCCGCCCATGAAGAGCAGCGGATCGGGATTCACCGCCCGCTCGATCTTCCCGAGCGGAAGCCACAGTTTCATGCGAAGCGTATAATTCACCGCACGGCCGTCGCCGCGGCGTGCAGGGCTCCACGTTCCCTCCATCTCATCACAGGCCTTCAGAATAACCCGCCGCGTGGCGGGCGTCGCCGGATCGACCTCGCAGCGGTCCGCTCCGGAGCAGGCATTGTCCAAAAACCGCCGCTCCACGACCTGCCCGAGCGTATCCAGCCGCAGCGCCAGGACTACCTCCTCCGAAAGCGAGTCGGCCGGGATCCGCTCCTCGACGGCCAGATCCCGGGCCCGGGCCACCAAACGGGTCATGTAGACCTTGACTACCGCCCCGTCATAACGGGGCGGTTCCACATCCGTCGCCGGCAACTGCTGAGACGTCGCCGTACCAGCAGCCCAAAAAGCACAGACGGAAAGAATCAACCACCTCATTGTATTCCAGCCTTGATCAAAACATGCATGAGCCCAAATTACCGGATCACCCCTCGAGCCCGTTCCAGATCCGCCACGAGGCTTCGGCCTGCTCGCGGAACATCACCTCGCCGTTGAGCGTCCGCGCCCCACGCTGACGGCCGAAATCGAGGAAGCGCGTCAGCGGCGGGTTGTAGACCAGATCGAGCAGACAGTGCTCCGGAGTCACGTAAGCATAGGGAATCCGCGGTGCCTCGTCTACGGCAGGGTAGGTCCCCACGGGCGAAGCGTTCACGATCAGCCGGCTCTCGGCCACCGCTTCGCACGGCAGGTTGTCGTAGGTATAGTTTCCCCGGGCCGGATCGCGCGACACCAGCGCATAGGGAATGTTCCGCTCGGCAAGCGCAAACTGCACGGCCTGTGCGGCTCCGCCGGTCCCGAGAACAAGCGCCTGCCCGGGGTCCCGGTCGCCCAGCAACCGGTCGAGCGACGCCCGCAGCCCGATGATGTCCGTATTGAACCCCTCCAGACCGCCGTCCGCCGCACGGCGGATGCAATTGACCGCCCCGATGGCTGCGGCCTCGGGAGAGATCCGCTCCAGCAGGGGCAGCACCGCCTGCTTGTAGGGGATCGTTACATTCACGCCGCACAAGTCGGGTTCGGCGGCCAGCAGCGCCGGGAACCGGTCGATCGACTCCAACTCGTAGAGCGCATAGCTGCAGTCGTGAAGATGCTCCCGCGCGAACTTCTCGCCGAAGTAGCGTGCCGAGGCCGAATGGGCCAGCGGCCGCCCGATCAAGCCGAACTTCCGCATGGCTATTTCTCCTTCCGGGCGCTCATGATCCGCGCCAGCAGCTCGATGCCGTAGATCACCAGAAACCCGACGATGCAGAGCACAACCGCCTCGACAAGCATCGACGGCCGGTCGTAGAGCATCTCGAAATGCCCGGGAGCGATGTTCCGCTCGACAAGCGGCTGCAGAGCCCCGTGGCTGTCGGTGTAGGTTTCGACGACCTCCTTCCACGGCCACACCTTGTTGAGCGATCCGACCATGAACCCCATCAGCACGGCCACCGTGACGTCGTGCCACCGCTTGAGCAGCCACGACAGCAGGTGCGAAAAGGAGATGATACCTGCCGCGGCTCCCACGACGAAGATGACGATCACCGGGATGTTCAGGTCGCCAACCGCCTGCATGATGTACTGGTACTTGCCGAGCAGCAGCAGGATGAAGGCCCCCGAAATGCCGGGCAGGATCATGGCACAGATGGCAATGGCTCCCGACAGCATGACAAACCACCAGTCGTTGGGTGTCTCGGTCGGCGTGGCGACGGTGATCCACCATGCGGCGGCGGCGCCGACGGCGAACGACAGCACCGAACGCCAGTCCCAGCGACCGACCTGCCGGGCAACGAGCAGCGCCGAGGCGATGATCAGGCCGAAGAAGAACGACCAGATCTCGATCGGGTGGTGCTGCAACAGATAGGTCATCAGCCGGGCAAGCGAGAAGATCGCGACGGCGATGCCCAACAGCACGGGCAGCAGGAAACTGCCGTTGATGTGGCGCCACAGCTCGCCGAGGCGCAAGCGCACGAGCAGCCGCAGAGCCGTGGCATCGACGCTGCGGATCGAGTCGATCAACTCTTCGTAGATTCCGGAGATGAAAGCGATCGTACCGCCCGAAACGCCCGGTACGACATCGGCCATGCCCATGGCGCAACCCTTGAGCGCCAGCACGACGGAGCGAGTGAAATTCATGTCTTTGCAGGTTGGAGACTCCGGGTCCGAATGCCGGCCGCACGCCGGCGCAGCAGACGCCGCGGCAGTTTCCGGCCCCGTACGCCGGAGCATCGGTTAAATTAATTGGTTGCAAAGATAGCGGATGCGCACGGCAATGCCAAAATTTATCCGAAAAAAGAGATCGTTTCCGGGGCCGCCCGATGGCCGGACAGGAGATCGTCCGGACCGATACGAACGCCCCGGAACAGATGCCCGGACAAGAGTCGGAGCCGCCGTGCGGAACGACGCGGGAAAACACCGGCGGCAGGCGGCCGCAGGAGACAAAAAAACCGGAATCCGCCTTCGCGTATCCGGTAACTTTTGCGGGCCCCGGGCCCTCTTGTTTTTCCGACATCGCCGATCTGCCGTCCCGACATCCGGTTCGGGCACATCCTGCCGTGACCCATCCCTGAAAGGCATCGGGCCGCTCCGGGCAGGGGTCATTCCTGCAGTTCGGGTTCCGGCATGGGACGATGGCTGCGGATGTAGTCGTGCGTCTCGCTCAGACCATGCACGAACTTGTCGAAATCTTCCTTGTAGAGGAAGATCTTATGCCGGTCGTAGGTCGTCCTGCCTTCGGCATCGACCGTCTTGCGACTCTCCGTGATGGTCAGGAAATAGTCATCTCCTCGCGTAGCCCTGACATCGAAAAAATAGGTGCGCCGACCCGCCTTGACTGCTTTCGAGAGGATCTGGTCTTCATGAAATTCCTCCCCTTCGCGGCGCGGTGTAAATAAGGGTGACATAGGCGTTACTTTTTGGGTTCGGTCGTATACGATTTCAGTCTTCACGTATACGAATATACACAAAATAAACCGAACCGCAAAAAAATCCGCCCGTTAATTTCATCCTTCGGGCCCTTCGAGCAACGGACGTCCCTCCCGATCCCAGTCGGCAAGAATGGCCGCCGCACGTCGGTATGCCCCGTTCAACAGCGGATTGACCACCTCGTAATAGGCCCCCACACCGTACAGACGCTGTGCAGCAAGTCCCTTGAGTTGAATACACAGAACGGGCGACGAGGCAGCAAATCCGTCCGCATCGAATGCCACTCCGCGTTCCTCTCCCAGCCGGACCAGTTCGTCGAGCACTCCGTCGGAGACCTCGAAGCCGGCGGCGAAGTCCGCAAAAGCAGGGTAGCACCGCGCCAGCGAGTCGCGCGTGCGGTCGAGCCACCCGTTCACGAAATCGGCCGTCACGCCCCGGCGGACCAGTTCGCCATAGTAATTCGAGTATCCGGCCGTATCGGGAGCCACGATCACGTCGGGACGGATGCCGCCACCGCCGTAGACCTTCCGCCCCGTGCGGAGGGTCCGGAACTCGGGCGCCCCGGCGTCGAGCGAGTCGCGCGTGCGGTCGTCGTAGCGACGCAGGTGGTCCAGATAGTACTCGCGCCGCTTGCCCTGCTCGTAGGGACGCTGGATGACCCGCCCCGAAGGGGTGTGGTAGCGGGCCACGGTGATGCGCACGGCCGAACCGTCGGGCAGGCCGACCTGCCGCTGCACAAGGCCCTTGCCGAAGCTCGGGCGGCCGACCACGATGCCGCGGTCCCAGTCCTGCATGGCCCCGGCCACGATCTCCGAGGCCGAAGCCGACGTCTCGTCCACCAGAACCACCAGCCGGCCCTTCATGTCCTCGCCCGGGCTCTGCGTCTCGTAGGAGACCGACGGAACGGCGCGTCCCTCGGTCGAGACGACCACGGCGCCGCGCGGCAGGAAGAACCCCGCCATCTCGATGGCCTGTTCGAGCAGGCCGCCGCCGTTGCCCTGCAGGTCGAGGATCAGCCCCTCGGGGCGTCCCAGCTTGCGGTAGGCCTCCCTGAACTCCGACATCGTGGTGTTCCCGAAGCGGTTCACCTTGATGTAGCCCACACCGTCGGCAACGCGGTAGGCGGCATCGACCGTGTTGAGCGGAATCCGGTCGCGGACGATCACGAAATGAAGCCACCCGGGCGTACCGTGCCGCACGACATCGATGGCGACCTTCGTTCCCGTCGCCCCGCGCAGGTATTTCGGGACATCGGCGCGTGTCATCCCCACGGCATCGAGCGTATCGATGCGCACGATCCGGTCGTTGGGCCGGACACCGACCCGCTCGGCCGGTCCTCCGGCGATCGTATTGACCACGATGACCGTGTCGCGCAGCACGTTGAACTCCACGCCGATACCGCTGAACTCCCCGTCGAAGCTCTCCCTCACGGACTTCATCTCCTCGGCCGGGATATAGGCCGAGTGGGGGTCGAGCCGTTCAAGCATGCCCGTGATGGCCCCCTCGATGACGGGAGCGGTATCCACTTCATCGACATAGGCGTTCGTCAGGTAGCGGTAGATCTGCGCGAACTTCTGCAGCTGCAGCAGATCCTGCTGCTGTTGCGACAACTCCTGGGCGCCGAGCGGCAGGAGCGCCGCGAGTGCCAGACACGCCGCAAAGAGTCGTTTCACCCTCTTCATGGCTCTTCTCTCGGGATGATACGGATCCGGTGCGCCTACTCCTCCGTGCGGAGCGCTCCGGCGATCCGGTCGAAAGCCACACGGCTCTGCTCGCCCGTCTGCATGTTCTTCACCGTGGCGGCGCCGGCGGCCAGCTCCTCCGAGCCGACAATCACCACGAAGGGCACGCCGCGGCGGTTGGCATATTCCATCTGTTTCTTCATCTTGGCCGGCTCGGGGTAGATCTCTGCGGGGATACCCGCATCGCGGACCCCGCGCAGCAGAGGCAGCACGGCGGCCTGCTCCTCGGGCCCGAGGTTCACGAAGAGCGCCCGGGTCGAGCAGGAGACCCCGGCCGGGAAGAGGTCGAGCCCCGTCATGACGTCGTAGATGCGGTCGGCGCCGAACGAAATGCCGACACCCGACATGCCGGGCATGCCGAAGATACCCGTCAGGTCGTCGTAACGGCCGCCGCCGCAGATCGACCCGATGGCGAAGTCGAGCGCCTTGACCTCGAAGATGGCGCCCGTGTAGTAGTTGAGCCCGCGGGCCAGCGAGAGGTCCAGTTCGACCGGAAGTTCCAGCCCGAGCGAAACGACACAGCCGAAGATCGTCCGCATCTCTTCGATGCCTCGAAGGCCCGTTTCCGACGAGGCCAGCACTTCACTCAACCGATCGAGTTTCTGCGCATTGTCACCGCTCAACTCAAGAATCGGTTGAAGCCGGCCCACCGCCTCCTGCGACAGCCCCCGCTCGAGCAGCTCGGCCTTCACGTTGTCCAGGCCGATCTTCTCGAGCTTGTCGATGGCCACCGTAATGTCCATCATCTTGTCGGCATGGCCGATCGCCTCGGCAATGCCGTAGAGGATCTTGCGGTTGTTCATCTTCAGCGCCACACGGATGCCCAGCGCGCGGAACACCCGTTCGACGATCTCCACGAGCTCCACCTCGCACAGCAGCGAGCGGGTGCCGATGACATCGACGTCGCACTGGTAGAACTCGCGGTAGCGCCCCTTCTGCGGCCGGTCGGCACGCCACACAGGCTGCATCTGGTAACGCTTGAAGGGGAAGGTCAGCTCGCCCTGGTGCTGCACGACGTAGCGGGCGAAGGGGACCGTCAGGTCATAGCGGAGTCCCTTCTCGCTGATGCGCGACGCCTGCCGCACCTCCTCGTCCGAGAGCCCGGCGGCATAGTCGCCCGAGTTGAGCACCCGGAAGAGGAGCTTGTCGCCCTCGTCGCCGTACTTGCCCAGCAGCGTCGAGAGGTTCTCCATGGCGGGAGTCTCGAGCGGAGCGAAGCCGTAGGTGCGGAAGACCGAACGGATCGTGTCGAAAATATAGTTGCGGCGCATCATCTCCGCGGGGGAGAAGTCGCGCGTACCCTTGGGTATCGAAGGTTTCTGTGCCATATTATATAAACTTTTGTTTCATTTTCAGGTATTTTTTCCAACCTGTATCATCGCGTGTCTCCAGGTACAGGGGGTATTCCCCGACGAGGCGCTTCAATGCGGCCTCGTCGCGACGAAAGAAGAGGATAACCATTTCACGGATCGCTTCCATCTGGCCGACCTCATATATGCTCACGTGGCGAGGGACCCGCGTTCCCTGCTCTCCGGGATAGACATATCCGACAAAATAGCCCAGCCTGTCGTTGTCATCCACTGCGGACGAAATGAAAAGCGAACAGTCGCTCTTCAAATCCGATACCGACAGCGTGGGGGAGTTTTTCCTGAGCTTCTGCGCCTCGCGCGCCTGCTCATGCCAAGGAAACCGCTCCATTTCAGCGAGGAATCCGTCGGCATCGCACGTCCCGACCGGTTCTACGCAGTCCGGATCTTCGTGGGCGCAAAGCCGGTCCCAGACAAACGCATCGACCGGACGGTTTGCCGGCATCCCGCATGAACAAAGCCCCAGGATGAGCAGGAAAAAGGTGACGATGCGCATTCGGTCAAGCCATCAGTTTCTTGTACTTCACGCGATGCGGGGTCGTATCCTCGCCCTGCGCACGCTTCCAGGCCTCGTATTCCGAGTAGGTGCCCTCGTAGAAGACCACCTTCGAGTCACCCTCGAACGAGAGGATGTGCGTGGCGATAC
>ERZ827512.729-NODE-729-length-39392-cov-7.015304_pt1 | contig 39392 bp, 42 predicted proteins | sample MGYA00519916_ERZ827512 | MGnify/ENA primary metagenome ERZ827512 (study PRJEB31778, sample SAMEA3449335) | human gut metagenome | biome: human gut; feature: human-associated habitat; material: faeces | place: United Kingdom | collected 2010/2012 ... | reverse complement strand
ACTTAACGCCGACGATAGTGAATGCGAAAATAGGAAGTTGCCAAGAATTTTTTTTGTGTAAAAAAGACTACTATTACTCAAATAATAGTAGTTTTTTTTATCCAAAAACTCCTATTCCTTCTCATACTACATATACTTGAATAGGTGATATCATGTTAAAAAGAAAAATAAAATCAATAATAATCATAACTATAATTGTCCTATTATCATCACTTGACTTAATATCTGCAAAAACTCTTCCTTTACTAGGTATCGTTATAACAATAGATCCTGGTCATGGTGGAAGGGACCCAGGTACTATGTATAACTCAATCAAAGAAAAAGACTTAAATCTAGAAATATCAAAAGCATTAGAAAAAGAACTGACTAAAAATGGAGCAATTGTCTATATGATTAGAACTTCAGACATTGATTTGTCGTCAATCTATGACTCCAAAAAGAAAAGAGGAGACCTCTATAGACGACTCTTAAAAATAAAAGAAAATAAAAGCAACCTATATTTGTCTATACACATAAACTGGTATCAAAACTCTACTCATAAAGGAGCCGAAGTCTTATATAACTCTATCAATAAAAACAACAAAATCCTAGCTGAGGCCATAATGAATGAATTTAAAACTAATCAAAAAAGTAAAAGAGAAATAAAAAAGACCAACTTATACATGTATAAAAACATAACAATACCTGGAGTCCTAATAGAAACAGGCTATCTATCTAATCCAACAGAACGACGTCTATTACAATCTGAAAGCTATCAAAAAGAATTAGCTAAGTCTATAACAAATGGTGTAAAAAATTACTTAAAAGCAATAAATGAAGAATCTAACTTAAATACCAATTTCTCTTTTTAATATAATCTTCCAATCTATTAAAATATAAAATAATAAAAATAAATATCTCTTTTCGACATAAAAGAATTTTTATCTATTGTAAAACCCTAGAAAAAAAGCTATAATTATCATAGAATAGAATAATAAAGGGTGATTTCTAGTGATAGTTAGACTAATTAAAAAAACTAAAATATACAACTTTACATTGCCAACTAAAATAGCTGGAAACTACTGGATAACTGATAATGACTATTTAGGAAATACTAGAAATCTAATTAATGTCGAAGAATTTGATGGTCATTGGAAAATTAAAAGTGACTTTGAAACTAAAATAATGTTAGGAGAAAATGAAATAGAGTCAGCTATATTAAGTGAATATAGCCTTTTCTTCTTAAAAATAAATACTGATAATGAATATGTAATTTTATACTGTTCACCATCTATAGAACCAAATATTAATAGGTTACATATTAGAGGAGATTGTGAAATTACAATTGGTAATGATCCTCAAGCAACTATCTGTTATAATTACCCACTAGTTTCAAGACAACAAGCTAGACTAATTTATAATAAAGGAATTTGGGTAGTACAAGATTTAAATAGTAAATATGGAACTTATGCCAATAATGTAGCAATATCTTCTAAACAATTAGAGTATGGTGACATAGTTTTTATAATGGGTCTAAAAATAATAGTTTTAAAAGATTCTCTTATTATTAACAGAATAAGTAATATTGTAAATTATGATCAAAGACTATTAGAACCAGCTAATCCGTGGATTCAAAATCAAACAGAAATGGATAATCCAGATGAAGAAAATGTTGAATTTTATAAAGAGGATGATTACTTTTATCGTGCTCCAAGATTCAAAACAAAAATAGAACCAATCAATGTTACTATTGATAGTCCTCCAGGAAAGCAAGAGGAAGATAAGACTCCTTTAATTTATACAGTAGGTCCAATGTTAACAATGTCAATGATGTCAGCAACTACTGGTATAACAGCTTTACAAGGTTTAGTAGATGGCTCAAAAGATTTTAAAGCCGTAGCCCCATCATTGATAACAACGGGTGTAATGTTATCAACTATGATTTTATGGCCAAGTCTAACAAAGATGTATCAAAAGAAACAAAATCGTAAAAAAGAACAATTACGTCAAGAAATGTATACAAAATACGTAGATTCAAAACGTACAGAAATTCAAAATGCCATGAAAGTTCAACGCCAAATATTAATTGATAACTATCTTCCAATTCAAGAAACAAAAGAAATAATTTATGGTAAAAAGAGAAATTTATGGGAAAGAGAAATTGATCAATCTGACTTTCTAGATTTACGTCTTGGAATTGGTACAACTGAACTAGCTGGTTCAATTGGTTTTCCACAAGAACATTTCTCTATAGATTCTGATAATTTATTACAAGAAGTATACAAACTAGGTGCTGAATCAAGAATGCTTGAAAATGTACCAATATCCACATCTTTTGTAGAAAAAAATATTACTGCAATTATTGGTAATGCTGAAATAAAACAATCATTTATTGAAGGCTTAATTTTACAAATGATTACTTATCATAGTTATGAAGACTTAAAAATAGTTCTTCTAACAAATGAAAAGAACTCAAGTAAATGGGAATATTTAAAAATATGCCCACATTGTTGGAGTAATGATCGAACAATTAGATACTATGCCACTAATCTAGATGAAGCTAAAGAAATTTCCCTTGCTCTAGAACAAGAAATTCAAGCAAGAAAATACAAAGATGTTAATGGTACTAGAGAATTAAATAGTGCTGACTATAAAAAATATAAACCATATTATGTAATTATAACTGATGACTATAAAACAGTTCGTGATGTGGAACTTTTAAAAGATGTTGCTGAAATGCAAATAAATGTTGGCTTCAGTCTAATTGTTATAAGTCCAAGATTAGTAAACTTACCAAACGAATGTAAAACATTTATCAGTGTTGGTGATAAGAAGTCTGGAATTTTTGAAAATGAATTAGTATCTAACAAGCAAAAAGAATTTGATGCTGATGTTGATCCAACTCTAAATATGTATGATTGTTGTAAACGTCTAGCCAATATCCCAATAGATATTGCTAAAGCCAATCAAACACTACCACTAAGTCTAACATTCTTAGAAATGTACAATGTTGGTATGGTAGAACAATTAAATGTCCTAAATCGCTGGAAATCAAATGATCCTACCAAGACTCTTCAAACAGCAGTTGGTGTAGATAAATCCGGTGAATTATTTAAACTAGACTTACATGAAAAAGCTCATGGACCACATGGTCTAATTGCTGGTATGACTGGTTCTGGTAAATCAGAATTCATTATTACTTATATTTTATCAATGGCTCTAAACTACCATCCATACGAAGTATCATTCGTTCTTATCGACTATAAAGGTGGAGGTCTAGCAGGCGTTTTCCAAAATAAAGAAACTGGTATGAAACTACCTCATCTAGCTGGAACAATCACCAACTTAGATACAGTTGAAATGAACAGATCTTTAGCATCTATCCAAAGTGAACTTCGTAAACGTCAAAGAATGTTTAATGAAGCTAGAGACAAACTAGATGAAAGTACAATTGATATTTATAAGTATCAAGCTCTTTACAGAAAAGGTTTAGTAGAACGCCCAATATCTCATTTATTCATTATTTCTGATGAGTTTGCTGAATTAAAAGATCAACGACCTGAGTTCATGGAACAATTAATTTCAACTGCTCGTATCGGTCGTTCTCTAGGAGTCCATCTTATTCTAGCAACGCAAAAACCAGCAGGAGTAGTTAATGATCAAATTTGGTCAAACTCAAAATTCCGTGTCTGCTTAAAAGTACAAGATAAATCTGATAGTATGGATATGATTAAATGTCCTGATGCTGCCTCTTTAAAGAATGCTGGTCGTTTCTTCTTACAAGTAGGATATAATGAACTATTTGCTGAAGGTCAAGCTGCTTGGGCAGGAGCTCAATACTATCCAGCTGAAAAGAGAAAGAAAAAAGTCGATCAAAGTATCACCTTCATTGATGATACTGGTAATACCATAAAAAGTCTTGATAATAAACAAAATGAAGTTCAAGTAGCTTCTAAAGGTGAAGAAATTACTAATATAATTAAATATATAGTAGAAGAAGCTCACCAAGAATCAGTTTCTATTCCACAACTATGGCTAGATAGAATTCCAAATTATATTTATGTTGAAGATTTAAAACTAAAGTATTCTTATCAAATAAAAAACAATAATATTAACCCAATTATTGGTGAATATGATGATCCAGATAATCAAAGACAAAACGTTTTAACTCTACCATTGTCCTCAGAAGGAAACGCTATTGTCTTTGGTTCAGCTGGTTCTGGAAAAGAATTAATGCTATCTACTATTATCTATTCAGCAATTACAACTCATGATTCAAGTGAAGTTAACTTCTATTTATTAGACTTTGGTGCTGAAACATTAACTATGTTTAGAAATGCTCCTCATGTAGGAGAAGTATTATTATCATCTGACTCTGAAAAAATTTCTAACTTATTTAAAATGATTCTTCAAATAATGGATGAAAGAAAGAAAATATTTGTTGACTACAATGGTTCATATGATTTCTATATTAATCATGGTGGTAAACAGTTACCATTAATGGTAATAGTTATAAATAATATTGAAGGTTTCTTAGAAATATATCCTGATTATGAAGAAGTTCTAGGTCAAATTACAAGAGAATGTCTAAAGTATGGAATTGTTTTCGTACTAAGTACAAATGGTCCAAATACTATTAGATATCGTCTGCGTCAAAACTTCTCTCAAAATGTTGTTCTTCAGTTTAATGATCCATCAGACTACTCAAGTGTATTACCTGGTGTACGTAAAAAAGAACCATCAAAAGGTTTTGGACGTGGTTTAATAAACTTAGATGGAATTTATGAGTTTCAAACAGCTTATCCATTTAAAGAAGAAAAAATGGTTGACTATGTAAAAGTTATTTGCAATAAACTAAATCAAATTTGTGAATACAAAGCTAAGAAAATACCAATCTTACCAGAAACTGTTAAAGTTGATGATATAATTTCTTCTCTACGTGGAATATTATCAATACCAGTTGGTATCGAAAAAGAAACTCTAGAAATTTCTACAATCTCTTTAAAAAATCCAATCTACAATATTACTGGTGAAGATATAACATCACTTCAACCATTTATAACAGGTCTAACTAAAATGATAACTAAAATTCAAAATAGTAAGTGTGTTTTACTAGATACTTTAAGTATCCTAAGTGATAATCCACCTGCAGATGTTGAATATGATAGTGGAAACTGTATAGTTGGAATAGATAAAGTAATGGAACTAATCTCTGAAAAGCAAACATCTTCAGATGAAAATTCAGCAGTAATTATGATAACTGGCATAAGTACTTTACTAGCTAAACTAGATGCTGTTAAAAAAGGTAGTTTTACAACTGCTATCTCAGAAGCTTCAAAATTATCAACTGTTAAATTTATCTTTATAGAAACTATTGATAATATTAAATCTCTAAATTACGAAGCTTGGTATAAAGCTAATACTGATTTATCTGAAGGTATCTGGGCAGGTAATGGTCTAGGTAACCAATTTACTTTAAAAGTAACAACAAATTCTCGTCAATTAAGAACAGAACTAGAGCCAAACTTTGGTTATACTATTGCTAAAGGTAAAGCAACTGTTGTTAAATTATTAGAAGAAGAGTAGGAGGTAATTATGAATAGAAATAAAATATTAATATGTTTATATATTCCTCTAATTGAAAAGTCTTATGACTTATTCATTCCTATTAATAAAAAGATTGGTACTATAAAAAGACTAATTGAAGAGGGACTAAGTGAAATAACAGAAAATGACTACATCATAAGTCCTGAAACTAATTTCTATAGTAAAGATACTGGTCAAGTATATGATGTGAATCAAACAGTAAAGGATACAGATTTAAAAAATGGTTCAAGAATAATTCTTGTATAGGAGGTACTTATGTCTGAATATGAACAATATGTAGACTCTATCAATAAAATATATGGCTATCTAGAAGTTATGAAAACAGTCTGGACAGATCAAGATAATATAAGTTATTTAGAAAATCTAGAAACTTATAAACAAGTTGTAATCAACAATGCTAATTTATTTGATCCAAATAAAAGAGTCCAACAAGGAATGGAGGAATTAGGTAATGACTAATGAATCTATCGGTGTAGATCAAATTGCTAACGAGCTAAGAAAAAATGCCAACATAGTTAGAAATTTGATTCAAGGAAAAGATGCTCCTCAGTTAACAGAATTTGTTGATGCAGTTGACGACTATGCAAAATATATTGATAGTATCCTAGAATTAGAAGATGCCGCTAATAGAGCTCTTCAAGGATTAATAGATTTAAAAAAATAGAGCTTTCACTACGAAAGCTCTTTTATATACTTATTTAATGTAACTTTAGGAAAATAATATTTTAAAATATTTGCATAATCACATCCATTTTTCGCAATCTCATTAGCACCAAATATACTAAGTCCCAAAAAGTCCCCATAACCTCTACTAATGAACCTAATATAGTCCTTATTAACAATAATATTAATTGCCATAGACTTTAAATTAAGTAATTTAACAATATCTTTTCCAATATAAATACTATCATCAATTCTTAACTTATTAATAAGACCATTACTATCTACATCAATTGCTTCTATATTACTTTCTTCACCAATATTACTTCTTAATATCTTACTAATATTTAAAAAGTTATAATCTCTAATATTAACATAATTAGGAGAAGCCATATCCCAAGTACTAGAAACACTAGTCAAATACGGATATTTTTCATCATCTAATGTCTTACCATAATTAGAATAATGAATAAAAGGCAAAATATAATACTGGTTATATGTCAAAAATAAACAATCAGTATCGTCAACTACATCTTTTAGTAATTTCTCATTCTCATCATAATTATTAAACCAAGAAAGTTTATAATAGGATAATGGTCTATAATTAACAAAGTCATTAAAAGCCATAATAGATCTTTTTTCACTCATCTCTTTAAAAGCATAAGTCCTATATAACACACATATAGCTTTTAAAGTTTCCCTCTCTAATCCATTATAATAAATACCAGCTAAACATCCCATCAAATACTCTTTTAAACTAACTTCTATAGTAGCCATATTTTCTAATTTTATAGTAACCATATAATAATCATTAGCATAATATAAATTTTCTTTTAAAACCTCAATCTCAGTATTATTTCTACTTATATCCAAACTCTTAACAACAATACCATCTATAACTAAATAGACTTTACTTCCATTATAGTTAATCCCATTATTTAAAACAAAATTCCTAGTTCTCCTAGTAAGTTCCTTATCAGAAGAATTAAATCCTATTTCTTTAGAAAATTCATAATTCATAGTTAAATATAAGTATAAAACATCTTCATTTCCATTATTCCTAACTTCATATTTATAAAACATATTATCACCTAAAATTAGTATGTAATTAATACGTCTAAATATACAAAAAAGAACTTAAAATTCAAAATATTTAAGTTCTTTTTTCTTATTACAATCAATCCCTGTAACATAACTAATATTAGTAAATACTTTATCTAATTCTATATCTTTACCTTCCAAGTAATCAAAACTAGCACATATCATTACTTTCGCAAGTTTAAGTGCTTTTAAATATAAATCTAAAAAACTCTCTGTACTAGTCATACTATAAGTAGTTGGATTTCTCCATAGTTTATGATTTTCATTTAAGTAGTTATGTCTATCTTCTAATGGATAATGATAACTAATAGCTTCAAATCTAAATGTCCTTCTACTAGTAAATGTATCAACTAACATATAAAAGAATTTTTTTACTCCAACTGGATCATATCTAAATACTCTAATTGCTCTTTTCATCTGTTTAAGTGACTTATAATATATCTTATCCATATTTTTAATATTAAAAGTCTCCTCAAATGTTTTATTTATAGTATCTCCAAGCCCATTAGAAAATCTCTTTGTATCAAAACTAAATCTATCTATTCTAAATCTATATGGATTAATATCTTCTCTTCTTTTAATCATATCATTATCTAAAAAAGTCTCCATAAATGTATGTACATTATTATATTTATAAGTACTTTTCTTCTTCTTATCAAAACATCCTGTCTTATAAAATATATATGGATGTATAGTTGAATCTAATACATAGTGACAAATAGAACCAACTAGAAAAGAATCTACATCACTATCTTTATCATATCCATTTTCTTTTATATAATTTATCAAATTAATAAAAAATTCCTGTGTCTGATTCTCATGAAAATACTTTTGAAATTTTCTTATTTTTTTTCCTGGTAACAAACTAAAAAGATTATAAAACATTAATGAATCAGTACTTTGACCAAACATTTTTAATCTGTTAATATCTAATCTCTTTTTTATTGTACTAGGTAATATATCATAAACATCCTGTGCAAAATAACTATGTACAACAGTCGCTGGCATAACTGAACCCTCCTAAACATATAAAATATTATATAACTTCCCTGATAAAACTCGTAATTATTATATCATAATTTTTGAAATTTTCATATTTTTACCATACTTTCTAAAGAATGTTATGATATAATTTATACTAGGTGAGATTATGTTAGAGAAACAGTTTAAAACATTAGATGAACAAATAGAAATCTTTAAGCATAAAGGATTAGTCATTAAAGATGAAAAATATGCTAAAGAAGTTTTATTACGCGAAAACTATTTCTTTTTAAATGGTTATCGTCATCTATTTTATAAGTCAGAAACGGAAAAAGCATTTATTCCAGGTACAACATTTGAAGAACTTTATAGCATGTTCTTATTTGATCGATCTTTTAGAAATGTCTTATTTAAATATCTTTTAGTAATTGAAAACAACTTAAAGTCTATAACTTCATACCAATTATCTAAAAAGTATGGTTATAAAGAAAAAGATTATTTAAAGGTCAAGAATTTTACCCAGATTCCTGAACGTCAAAGACAAGTAAATGATTTAATCAAAAAAATGAAACGTCAAATAAGAATAAATGGTTCACAACATACTGCAACATCTCATTATGTATCTCATTATGGTTATATACCTTTATGGATATTAGTAAAAGTATTATCATTTGGAGTAGTTAGTGAAATGGTATCAATCTTAAAACCTGAAGATCAAAAAGACATAAGTAATATTTATGGTATTGAAACTGATGATTTCATAAATTATTTACCAATTCTAGCTAATTATAGAAATCTTTGTGCACATGAAGATATCTTATATGAAAATAGAACTCAAAAAGAAATATCTGATACTATTTACCACAAGATATTAAATATACCAAGAGATGAAGAAGGATACATATATGGTAAAAATGATTTATTTGCTTTAATAATTATTATGAAACAAATGCTTTTAAAAGAAGAGTTTAAAAATATGACTTTTGAATTAGATAATATTGTTCAAACTCTTAATTATAATCTAACCAGTATAAAAATAGATAAAGTATTAAATCAGATGGGATTTCCATTAAATTGGGAAGAACTATCTAAAATAGAAAGGCCAATAAATGATGAAGAATAAAGAAAATATAAAATTAGTACCTTTAATTATCTTTTCTTTTGTAATTGGAGGAATAGTTACTTTATCCATGTTAAAATGGACACCTATCCTAGATCAAATAATTGGTAGCAGAAATACAGTTATAACAAAAAATGGTACACAAGTATATGAAAAAGGTTCACTAGCAGCCTCTGTTGAAAAAATATATGATGCAGTAGTTGTAGTTCAAGGCTATTCTAATAATCAGTTAGCATCAACTGGTACAGGTTTTGTTTATAAAACTGATGATAAGTATGGTTATATCCTAACTAATCAACATGTTATTAGTACTCTAAGTAAAATTACAGTACTATTTACTAATGACAAAGAAGTAGAAACAACAGTCCTAGGTAGTGATGAATATCTAGATTTAGCTGTTCTACGAGTACCTAAAGAAGAAGTACTTATGGTTGCTACTATCGGTAGTAGTGAAAAAGTAAGTTTAGGAGATTCAGTATTTACAGTTGGTTCACCACTAGGTGCTGACTATCGTGGTAGTGTAACTTCTGGAGTTTTATCTGGAAAAGACAGAATGGTATCCGTAACAGTTTCTAATTCTAGAAGTAGTGACTGGGTAATGAGAGTACTACAAATAGATGCTTCTATTAACCCTGGTAACTCTGGAGGACCATTATTAAATGTAAATGGTGAAGTAATTGGTATTTGTTCAATGAAATTAGTTGATGATGAAATTGAAGGTATGGGATTTGCTATTCCAATAGAGTATGCTATGAACCATGCTGATTCCCTAGAAAAAGGCAAAGCTATAAAATGGCCAGTTCTAGGTATAAGAATGGCTAATATTACAGATACTGCAACCCTAAGACAATATGGAATATCGATAAGTAGTGATGTAACATCAGGAACAGTAGTAGTAGAAGCTGTAAAAGATTCATCAGCTGACAAAGCCGGTATTACAAAAGGAGATATAATTACTAAAGTAGATGGTAATAAAGTAAAAGATTATGCTTATCTAAGATATGAATTATATCAACATCAAGCAGGAGATACTATAGAAATAACATACCTAAGAAATGGTAAAGAACATACTACAAAAGTAACATTAGGAAGTAATTAAAGGTAAAAATAAAAACCTAAAGAATAGAGAAATCTATTCTTTTTATATTGAAATTTTCTTAGTAATTTTCCTAATAAATTAATAAGTAATATAAAAAAATAAATGTAGAAATGATATAAATAAAAAGTAAATAAAGATGAATGAAAGATAAATATAAATACAGGAATAATATAAATAAAAAGATAAACAAGAACAAATAAAGATATTAATATAAGTAAAATATAAATATAGTTATAAAATACAACTTATTCATATCATATCCTGCTTCTAAGCCCCAAAAAATATAAAAATGTATAATTATACAAAAATAAAAAACCTGCCTCAGCAGGTCTAAAATTACTAATTAATCTTCTTTCTTTTAACAGTAACAGATATAATCATAATACCAAATAGTCCAACAATACCACCAAATATATAAGGTACAGCTGAACTAAATTTACCAGTATCAGGAATTTTTATATCATTTTCCATAACTACTGGAACAATCTTAGAATTATCAACTGTAAAATCAATACATGTAGTATTTAAAACATATCCATTAGGAGCTTGTGTCTCACAAAGTGAATAAGTACCATCCTCTAAAGAAATATAATGTGGAGTAGTAGTAGATACCCATTCCCATTTCTTAGTAGTATCAGCTTTATTTGTAATAACTAAACTAGCTCCAGCTAATTCACTCTTTGTAGTAGCATCAATCTTACTAATCTTAACAAAGTTTCCTAAAGATAGACTAACTAAAACTCTATTTATAGGAGTATATCCTAAAGAAACATTAGAAAATACTTGTTTCTTATTAGCATTAACAATAGCTTCTCCTGCAGTCTTAGTAACATAATACTCATATCCCTTACCAGCAAGGAAAGTTCCGTATACATTAACTTTTACTGTAGTTAAATCCATTGTACTAACATCATCTTTTAATGGAACAACTATTTTAAATGAACCAGTCATAACAGAAGTATTACTAACTCTAGAATTATTTTGATCAACTATATAAACTCCATAGTTATTAGGATCTTCTATTTCTACTGTATAGTATAAATAATTACTTTTATTTGTATTAGGTAGAGGAGTAATAGCCTCAGTTGTAAATAAATTACCAGTAGAATTAATTGTAAAAGAAAGTTTATCACTACTTAATGGTGCCATAGTAGAAGTCTCTGCTGTAGTAGCACTATTAGCATTATTAACTAACTCTAATATATAATTAAGATAATTATAACCAGATTTACTAGCAGCAGCACTAATTATATTTCTAACATCAGTAGGAGTAATTACATTAGTAGTATCTTGAATATAAAAACTACAAGCATTCAAGTTCTTAGTATTAGTCTCCATACAATAAGTATTAGTAAATTTAGCACTATTTTCATAAATATATAACCATAAAGCAAGCTGAGTAATATATTGTTTTACATTATTATCTGAAACAGCTCCATACTTATTAGCAGTAAATACTGTATTAGTAGTATTAGTTGAACTATATCCATGATTAATAATATATAAAATTCCTAAATCACTAATATCACTTGGATTAGTATCATGTAATTCAAAAACTTCATCTGTCTCTGGCACTTTCATATTCTTCATAAACTCATATAATGGTGTATCACTATTACTAATTTTATAATCAGTTGCTGTATTAAAATTATGTAAATAACTAGCATAAGTAGTATCACTTGCTAAAGCTTTTGAAATATAATTACTGTAATTAGTAGATCCAACTGTAAAATTAGAATTAAAGTCAGTTTTAGGAATACCTGTCTCATCTAATCCAACCGGTACTGCATAACTTCTACCAAAGAAACTAAAAGCTGTATACAAAATAGAAAATGTAGAAATCATTACTATAAATAAATATCCTTGTACTTTAAGTACTTTTTTAAAGTCCACTATCATATCACCTCTCTATTATGACTTAATTATAACACTTCTCTTAAAAAATATATATAACATATTTTTCTTTTCTAAAATGGATGTTATAATACTATTGAGGGATGAGGTATGACTATGATAATAAATAAAAAAATATTTATAAATAATTATAATAATCACAGCCTAATTTCATCTATTATTAATTAGGAAAGGGAATATTACATTCTCTTTTTATTGTTTTTTAGGAGGTAAAAATGGAAATTATAACAAACAATTTACGTTTACTTGTAATGGATAACTTTGAAGAGTTTGGAAAAAAAGTAGATGGACATTTAAAATTAATGCGTGGAGTAACTGATCCTAATGCTACTTTTATTGTTCCAACTAGACTTACTAGATTTGCATCTGGTGAAGGTAAGGGTGAGATTTTAGAAAGTATTCGTGGCAAGGAAACTTATATTTTAACTGATGTTATGAATCATAGTTGTACTTATGAAATGCACGGCTATTTAAATCATAAAAGTCCAGATGACCACTATCAAGATTTAAAAAGAGTAATTTCTGCTATGGATGGAGCTGAAGACAAACTAACTGTAATAATGCCTTTTATTTATGAAGGTCGTCAACATAAAAGAAAGGGTAGGGAGTCTAAAGATTGTTCCCTAATGCTTCAAGAATTAGAATCGCTAGGAGTAGATTCTTTTATAACTTTTGATGCTCACGATCCAAGTATTAGAAACTCTCTACATAGTTGTTCTTTTGATTCTATTTATCCAACTTATAGTATTTTAAAAGAGTTTATTGAAAATGAACCAATTGAATTAGATAATTTCCTAGTAGCAAGTCCTGATATGGGTGCTATAGAAAGAGCAAAATGTTATGCTGAAATGCTTAATACTCCATTTGGTTTTTGCTACAAAAGAAGAGACATGACTAGAGTAGTAAATGGAAAGAACCCTATAATTGCCCATGAGTATTTAGGAACATCTGTTGAAGGAAAAAATGTCATAGTAGTAGATGACATGATAGCATCTGGCCAATCTATGTTAGAAGTAGCTGAACAATTAAAAGAACGTGGAGCAGCTAATATCTATTTAATTGCTTCATTTGCTCTATTTAGTGATGGACAAAAGAGTATAGATGCTTTTAATGAAGCTTATCAAAACGGTGTATTTAAAAGATGCTACACAAGTAATTTGTGCTACATACCAGAAGAGGCTAGAAAACAAGAATGGTTAAAAACTGGTGATAATTCTAAATACGTTGCTAAATTAATTGATACCCTAAATAAGCATGAGTCTATAAGTCCTCTTTTAGATAGTAAGAGTAAAATATTGACAAAAGTACGTGATTTAAGAGGTACAAAAGACTAATTATGTTATAATGATAAGGTAGGAGGAATGATATATGTCAAGAACAGTAGGAACTGTAGTAAGAGGTATAAGAACACCAATTATTAAAGATGGGGATGACTTAAAACAAATCGTAATAGATTCTGTTTTAAATGCTAGTAAAGAGGAAAATTTTACATTTAATGATCGTGATATTATTGCTATAACAGAAGCTGTTTTAGGAATAAGTACAGGTAATTATGCAACAATAGATGATATTGCTACAGATGTAAAAAATAAATTTAATGGAAATCATATAGGTATAGTATTTCCAATTTTAAGTAGAAACAGATTTGCTGTTTGTTTAAGAGCTTTTGCAAGAGCAATGGATAAAATAACTATGTTACTTAGTTATCCATCGGATGAGGTTGGAAATGATATTTTAGATAAAGAAAAATTGGAAAAATCTGGAATAAATCCATATTCTGATATTATAAGTGAAAAGGAATATACTGAAAAGTTTGGCGATTTTAAACATATCTTTACAGGTGTAAATATGGTTGATTTTTATCGTGACGTAGCAAACTCTGAAAATTGCGAAATAGAATTTGTATTTAGTAATCAACCAGAAGAAATATTAAAATATACAGACGAAGTATTAGCTTGTGATATTCATACAAGAACAAAGACTAAAGAAAAATTAAAAAGAGCTGGTGGAAAAACAGTTCTTGGAATGGATGATATATTAACTACTAGTATAAATGGTTCTGGTTATAATAGTAAATATGGTCTATTGGGTTCTAATCGTGCAACAGAAGAAAAAGTAAAACTATTCCCTGAAGCAGGAGAAGACTTAGTATATGGAATACAAGATGAGTTAAAGAAAATAACTGGTAAAACTATTGAAGTAATGATTTATGGAGATGGAGCTTTTAAAGATCCTGTAGGAAAAATCTGGGAATTAGCTGATCCAGTAGTTAGTCCATTCTATACAAAAGGTCTAGAAGGAAGTCCAAATGAATTAAAATTAAAGTATTTATCTGATAACAAGTATAGTAATTTAAAAGGTGAAGAGTTACAAGCTGCTATTAGAAAAGAAATAGAAGAAAAAGATAAAAACTTAAAAGGTAAAATTGAAACTCAAGGAACTACTCCAAGAAGATACACGGATTTAATAGGTTCATTATGTGACTTAACATCTGGTTCTGGAGATAAAGGAACACCAGTTGTATTTATTCAAGGATACTTCGATAATTATGCAAACTAAAAAAGTAGGAGAAATCCTACTTTTTTATAAAACAAAAAACATAGTCCTGACAAACTATGTTTTTGAGTTTTAATGGAAAACCACAAAAGGAAACAAGCCACAGTTTTACATTTTCATAAGCAACCATTAGTTACTTATGAAACACCGATAAAACAACTCAACCCCAAAACCTTAATATAGTCAGTACTAAGGAGTGGTTACCTATCAAATGCGAGTGACTTTCTCGCTACACGTGCACACTTAGACTTTGACAGGATAGCAATAAGCTAAACAAATCACTACTCCAACAACAATATCACAAAAATGATATCTGATAAACCAACCCAGCGATAATACCAAATAGATAATCCCAATGATTAAGCATTTAAATACCACGCCTGTCAATTATTACCATATCTAAGATGTATATATCTTAGCATAGTTAAAAATAAAAAGCAATAGGTTTCTTGAAAAAAATGACGTTTTTTTTGTAAGCTGTTTGTATACCTAATAATATCAACAAAAAATAAAATATGATATAATGAAATTGGTGATAATAATGTCGAAATATAGAAAAGAGGATACTACTGAATTGGGTGGCTATATAGTTCTTGGTGTCATAGTAGGATTCTTTATTTTGATCTTTAAGTTTGTAAAGCTTGTATTTGGAAAAATTACTAAAATTATAAAGGAAGATAAACAAAAGGAAAGACAGACGTTGAAAGAAAAAGAATTAGTAAATAAACAAGATAAATATATAGAAAAATCTGTTGAAGATGAAAGGCTAGATAATTTAAATAATCTTATTCAAGAAGCAGAAGAAATATATGATGATGCATTAATTAATGATGTTGATGTTAATATAGATAGTGAATATATGACACTATTTAATATTAAGAGTGACTTAGAAGATGAAAATATAATTGATATTTCAGATGAGCAAGTCGAAGAATTAGAAGATGAAGTATCTGAAATTATAAATATTATAACTGAAAAAGTAGAACAAGCAAAAGAAGAGAAAGAAGCTGGTCTAAGAGTAGCATCAGTATTGCTAACAGAAAAGTATCTATTTAATGATAATGATGACGACATAGATGATTAATTAAAAAGTTGGTGTATTTATATGAAAAGAAAAACCATTGTTATTGAATCAAAAGAAGATTATACAAAATTTATAAAAAGAATAATTTTATATAAAAGTATCTTATACATTAATACGGAGTTTCAAGTAAAAGGATGCCAAGTAAATGATAAGATTCAGCAAATAATAAAAGGATTAAATATAAAAAATAGATGCAAAAGAATTACTTATGTATATGATACAGCTTGTAATATTATAGATAGTAATACTAAAGGTCTAAATGTATGTGGATTTAAGAATAACAAGTGTTACATTCAACAAAAACAAAATAATGGTAAATGTAATGGATGTTGTAGATTATGCAAGTATCAAAATAGTAATGGATGTCCTACTAAGAATTTAGCTTGTAAGTTGTTTAACTGTTCGGAAGTAAAAAAGAGATATAAGACTATTGAATATAAAGATCTAGCTATATTAAAACTTCTATCTCTAAAAAATAGATTAATAGTAAAATCAGATTATTTTTCCACAAGAGAAGAAGTGTTAAAGGATTTATATGCCTACACATTAACGTATTCAATATTAAGAATATTTTTTAGAAGTATAAGAAACTTAATTAGTAAAACTAAAAACAGTAACCAAGATAGTATAAATACATAGAATACTACAGGTGATAAATATGTATAATAGAGCTACTAAAAAAGTTGTTATAGATGCTGGTCATGGTGGTGCTGATCCAGGAGCTGTTTCTGGTAATTTAAAAGAAAAAGATCTAAATTTAGAAGCTGCTCAGTATATGTATAAACGATTACAAGAACTAGGTATACCATCCACAATAGTTAGAAATACGGATGAAACATTAGAAAGAAAAGAACGAATCAATAGAATAATGAATGCCTATGGTAATAGTCCAGACGTAATAATGATATCTAATCACATAAATGCAGGAGGTCTTGGATGCCCTTGCCTCGGCTCTCGATTTAAATTAGGATACTAGTTAATATAAATAACTAGTTTTTTTCGCAGATTTTTTAATTGGAAATTTAATCTATATAATGAAATATATGGAGGACATTATGGAAAAAATAATATATAAAATTCAAACCAATAAAATTAAATGTAAAAAATGTGGAGATATTATTGAGTCGAAGTATATTCATGATTTTAAAATGTGCAAGTGTAATTCAGTTGGTGTTGATGGAGGGCATGAATATTTAAAAAGAATAGGAAAAGAAGAAGATTATGAGGATTTATCATTTGTAAGAAAATTAGTTAAAATTACAACAGATGGGTACAAGGTAATTAAATCAAAAATGAAACGATCTGAAGTACTATCACAAAAAGATATTAAGTGTCCTATATGTAACTCTAATAAAATTGCATTAATGAAGGGAAATGGTGAAGAAATAATTGGTTGTGATATCATTGGAATTATTTGTCATGATTGTGAGAAAATATTTAAGTTTTCCGATATAAAATATAAGAATGTAGGTGATAATGATGACAGAAAAAGTTTTAATTAATGCTGGTTATAAGGAGGCACCAGTTCCTGTAGTAGAACAGTATGCAAATAGATTTTTTCAAAAGAAGGTAAAAGATGATAAAGGTATAAAATATTTTATAGATGTATATGAATATGAAATAAGTGATGAATATAATTACGAATTTAAATTAGTAACTCAAAAAGATAAATTTTGGGTTAGAACTACAATATATTCGATTGAGAATATGACACTTGAAGAAATAGAGAAAGAGATAGAAGACATTTGGAAGAAGTGCAAGTTTAATTATTATCAACTTAAAAATCCAAAAATTTAAACATATTATAGAGAGCTAAATACAAACTGTACTTAGTTCTTTTTTTTATACCCAAATGGGATACATAGCCATTATTAAGATGGCTAAAAAAGAAGGAGGTGAACAGATGAAAGAAGGTAAGATTATAGCAATCTCTAACCAGAAAGGAGGTACAGCAAAAACAACGTCTACATTTAGTCTTGGAGTAGCACTTGCTAAAAAAGGACAAAAAGTCTTATTAGTAGATGCTGATCCACAAGGAGATTTAACAACTTATATGGGGTGGCATAATGTAGATGAGATACCTATTACTTTAGCAACACTTATGCAAGATTCAATAACTGATAAAGATGTGAATCCAAAGGAAGCAATCCTTCATCATAGTGAAGGTGTAGATTTAATTCCATCTAATCTAGAACTTTCTTCATTAGAAGTAAGTTTAGTAAATGCAATGAGTAGAGAATATACGATGAAAAATGTCTTAAATGCCTTAAAGAAAGATTATGATTATGTACTAATTGATTGTATGCCAAGTTTAGGAATGATAACAATTAATGCTCTTGCTTGTGCAGATAAAGTTATAATTCCTGTGCAAAGTCAGTTTTTAGCTACTAAGGGTATGGGACACTTGTTACAAACAGTAATTAAAGTCAGAAAGAAAATTAATCCTAACTTAGAAGTCGGAGGAATATTACTTTCTTTAGTTGATGAGAGAACAAGATTAGCTAGGAATATTAGGCAAGAATTAAATGATACTTATGGAATGGTATTTAAAATATTTGATACACAAATTCCAAGAGCAATAAAAATTGCTGAATCAACAGCACAAGGTCAAAGTATATTTTCATATGATAAAAATAGTAAAGTTGCACTTGCTTATGAGAATTTTGCAAAGGAGGTATTGAAAGATGGAACAAAAGAAAAACATAGACTTAACGACATTCAAGCTAGATGATTTCTTTTCAACTCAAGAAGACAGAGATGAAGATAAGAAAGAGAAAGTAGAAATAATTGATTTATCTTTAATAGATGATTTTCCAGAGCATCCATTTAAAGTACAAGAAAATGAAGATTTATCGAAGCTAAAAGAAAGTATAAAAGATAATGGTGTATTAGAACCGATTATTGTAAGAAAAAAAGAGAATAATAGATATGAAATAATTGCAGGGCATAGGAGAAAATTTGCTTCTGAATTATTAGGTAATAACTTTATACCATGTATAGTTAGAGATATGACAAAAGAAGAAGCAATAGTATATATGGTAGATTCTAATCTTCATAGAACCAACATTCTTCCAAGTGAAAAAGCAAAAGCCTACAAGATGAAAATGAATGCAATAAAAAATATTAAAGGTGGACCACTGGGCCACAATGCTAGAACTAGAGATATACTAGGTGAAGAAAATTCAGAAAGTGGAAGACAAGTACAAAGATATTTACGTTTGAATGAATTAATACCAGAGCTTTTAGAAATGGTAGATAATTCGGTTTTAAATGAAAAACCAGCCATAGCATTGAGACCAGCAGTTGAAATATCATATTTATCTAAAGATGAACAAGAAATGCTTTTTAATTCAATAGAATATTCTGATGCGACTCCATCTCATGCACAAGCAATAAAATTAAGAAAAGAGAGTGAGTTAAATGGGTTAACAGAAGAATTTATAGAAAATCTGATGAATGAAGAAAAGCCTAATCAAATAACTAAAATTAAAATTAGTGAAAATAAGATTAAATCAGTGATGCCTAAAAATTATAAAGTAAATAATATGGAAGATTTTATTGTAAAAGCAGTTGAATATTATAGTAGGCATTTAAATAGAGACAGAGAGCGATAATTAAATCTTTTTATGAGAGAAGATAATAAAATGAATACACAAGAATTTGAAATTAATAGAAAAAATAATTATACGATTGTAGATAACTCTATTTTACGAAATAAAAAAATATCTTTAAAAGCCGTTGGGTTGTTATGCAAAATGTATAGCTTACCACCTGATTGGGATTATTCATTTAATGGATTAGTTTCGATATGTTCAGAAAGTAAGTCAGCAGTAAGATCAGCAATTAATGAATTGAAAAGATTTGGTTACATTGATATATTGAAAGAACAAAATTCTAAAGGGTTATTCGTTTATAAATATAAAGTATTTGATACTCCTCAGGAATACATTTTAGAAAAAAATAATCCAGGACCCGATTTTCCAGCTATGGATCATCCAACGTTGGATAACCAGCAACAATTAAATACTAATAAATTAAATAATAAAAAATATGATAAATATGATAAATCGACTTACGTCAATAATTCTAGATTTTTAAATGAATTAATTAAGTCTGGATATATAACGATTGAGGATAATTATATTAAAAACTACTATGAATTGTTTAACAATATAATGCAAGAGTATTCTTCTGAAGATATTTATACTTCTATTCATTACATTACATCAAAAATCAAATTAAATAAATTTAGAGATGAAGATGGAAATGAAATTTCTAATAAATTTGGTTATTTTAATAATGCTTTAAAAAGTAATTTAAATAAGTTGGAGTATATGAAAAGTGAAACTGATTTATATGGTGATGACTTATTTGATGGCATTTTAAATGTTAAAAGTGATAATGAAAGATAAATTCGCACATTTTAAATTAATTTAGATTTATGTAAAAATGATTCAAAGGAGTGAAACAAAGTGAAAAAGAAAATAATTTTATTTGCTATTTTATTAATGATTATATCAATACCAATTATAATTAAAGTTACTCACAAATCCGAAACACCAAAAACTAAGACAGAAGAAAAAATAAATACTAAAGAAGAAACAAAAACTGATGCATCAGAAGAAGAACAAAAAACAGAAATAACAAAAGAAGAAAGAGAAGATGATAATACTTCTAAATCTTCTAAAGAATCTAATACAAATAAAAAGAATAGTTCAACAAAAGATTCATTAGCAAATAATAAAAATACTTCTACATCAAGCAATTCTAATGATGAAACAAAAGAAGTAGAGGTAAAAGTAGAAGAACCTAAAAAACAAACAGATGATAAAAAACATTATATAGATGTTCCTGATCCTAATTCTTATTACTATTCATTTCATCATGGACACATAGATTTTTCATCATTAGACGAATGTCAAAAAAATAGTGAGAAATATTTAATGATGGATGTAAATGATATATATGGATCGTGGTGTATGGAAGTTCAAGATGAGAATGGAAAAGTATTAGGAGCATATCTATATTTAAAATGTACATCTGGAAATTGTGATAGATATAAAGGTTATTAAATTGTACTAAGAAATTAGTGCTTTTTTTATTTTCAAATTAAGGAGGAAAGCAGAATGAAAATAAAGAAAATATTAATGGGAGTATTTGCACTAACACTTTCAGTTGTAGGATTAGTTGCAGGCACTCACACAGTTAACGCTGAATCAACCACATTAAAAATGACTGATAGTGGTTGGTGGTGGCAAAGAATTCAACCAGATGATGGAAATTATCATAGTTGGCATTTAACATGGTATGAATTTAATGGAAGAATAGCATATTGTATTCAACCAGGTATTCCAGAAGGAGATACTTATCAAACTGGAAATTTAGATTCATATAATATTTCAAATGAACAAAAAGAAAGAATAATGTTAATTGCATATTATGGTTATGACTATACTGGACATCAAACAACTGAATATAGAGCAGCAACTCAAGCTCTTTTATGGGAAACAATGAATGCAGATCAAACTGTATTTTCATCAAAGAGATGGGCACAAGGTACTATATATGATATTAGTGCTCAAAGAAATGAAATAGAAAGATTAGTAAGAAATCATTATGTAAGACCTTCATTCAATGGAACTACTATTAATGCAAAAGTAGGAGAAGAAGTAATACTTACAGATACAAACAATGTTTTATCAAATTATTATGTATCAGCAAGCAATGGTGCAGAGGTTAGAATTGATGGAAACAAATTAATAGTTAAAACAACTAAAGTTGGTAAAGTAACATTACAATTTAAAAAGAGATTATATACTGATAGAGAATATTTAGTTTATTACTCAAGTGGTAAACAAACTATGATGTCATCAGGGGTTGTAGATCCAGCACTATCAGTAGTTAATATTGAATCACTTGGAGGTAAAGTCGAATTTACAAAGTATGATAGAGATAACAATTCAACAATTCCAAGTGGTGAAGCAACCTTAGAAGGAGCAGTTTATGGAATATATAATGCTGAAACTGATGCATTAGTTTCTAAAGTTACAACTGGAAAAGATGGAAAAGGTAAACTAGAACATTTACCAGCATTTGCGAAATACTACTTAAAGGAGATTCTTCCATCTAAGGGTTATGAATTAGATACTAATAAATATTATTTTGAAAGTACTTTAGAAAATATTGATAATGAAATAGCAGTTAATGAAAAAGTTATTAATAGAGATGTAGAAATTACAAAAGTATATGCAATAAACAAATCAGAAATAATGACACCAGAGCCAAATGTTGAATTTGGATTTTACAATAATAAAGGGAAATTATTTACTAAAGGAGTTACTGATAAAAACGGAAAACTTACAGTTAATTTAGTTTATGGAAGCTATATAGTTAAACAACTTACAACTTCAAAGGATACAACTAAGGTAGATGATTTTAATTTAGATGTAAGGGAAAGTGGTAGTAAAATTTATTACACAATTTCTAATGCTAAAATAACAGCAAAATTAAAAGTTGTTAAGATAGATAAAGATACTAAAGAAGTAATTAAAAGATCTAATATTTGTTTTCGAATATTTAATACAGATAAAAATGAATATGTATCACAATCAGTAACATATCCTAAGAAAGAAACACTTGATAAGTTTTGTACTAATAATGATGGTGAATTAATCACACCTAATCCATTAGAAAGTGGTAATTATAAATTAGAAGAAATTGATCAAGTAATTGATAAATATTTATGGAATAAAGAATCTCAAAAATTCACTATAGGTGAAGATTCAAAATTAATTAACGATAATGAATATGGAATATTATTTGAGGTTAAATTTGAAAATAAAGAAGTAAAAGGAACTATTAAAGTAAATAAGAAAGGTGAAAATGTAGAACTTAAAGAAAATGGATATGAATATAAAGAAATAGAATTAGAAGGAGTTAAATTCGGTTTATATGCTAATGAAAACATCACTGATGGAACTGGAAATGTAATTTATAAAAAAGGTGATTTAGTGAAAGAAGTATTAACTGATAAAGATGGTAATATTAAAATAGATAATCTTCATCTAGGAAAATATTATTTACAAGAAATCGCAACTGTTGGAAATCATGTATTGGATAAAACTAAATATGAATTTGAATTAAAGTATAAGGATCAATATACTGATACAATTGAATATACAACTTCAATTAAAAATCATTTGGCATCAGGAAAATTAGAATTTACTAAAATAGATTTTTCAACTAGTAAGCCACTTCCAGATACAAAAATAGAAATATATACTGAAAATGATGAGTTAATTTTTACAGGTATAACTGATGAAAATGGAAAAATCATAATAGACAGACTTCCTGTTGGCAAATACTATATTCTTGAAAAAGAAGCCAAAGAAGGATGGGAGATTAATCCTGATAAAATGTTCTTTGAAATAAAGGAAGATGGAGAAATAGTTAAATCAGTTATGAAAGACAACCAAATAGTAGAAGTACCTAATACTTATATTACTGATAAAAATCAATATGTAATTGTTGCTATAATTGTCGGTGTTGCAGGTATAGGAACTATTGCTTATGGAGTAAAAAAGAATAGAAAAAAATAATTAACATTAATAAATGTATAAAATAAAAATTTACACATTTTTATTTTTATAAGCTAAATGTTATCATGTTCTTGTGGTGAGAATATGAAGGTTAGAAAGGCAATAAATTTAAACGAATTAATATTATTAGAAAAAGTAAGGATGATTTATAATGAAAAATATGATGGTATAAAGGAAAATAGAATCTTAACTGAAATATATAAAATACTAAATAATAAATTTCTTAAATTAGAACTTGAGGATAATAAAGAAATAAATGATATTAAATATATTAAAGTATTTAAATTTGCAAGTGGAAAAACATTAGAGCATGAAATGAATATTTATAATGAATTATTAGCAGAGAATTTTAGAATAAATGATTCATATTATGAGTATAGATATGAAGATAAAGCCATTATAGATTTAATTAAGCAACTTCATAAAGAATCAATATTGTACGAAGATAAAGTTGCAACAATGGATGAGAGTGATCTTATATCAGAAGAATATTATATGGAGATAGAATACAAAGATTAGTATTCTGTTTTTATTTTGTATGGAAGGATACGATATGAAAAAAATAAAATTTAATAAATATATAATTATAGGAATTATTTTAATATTATTCGCAATAATAGGGGGCAATTATAAATTGCTCCTTAATTATTTTAACGATAAGCAAGAAGAAAAAATGATTCAAGAATTTTATCAAGATGATTTATCAAATGAAGAAACTGAACAAGAAAATATAGAAAGCGATTCAGATAATAAACAAGCAGAAAATAAAAAAATTAATTATGTTGCAGTGCTTAAAATTAATAAAATTAATTTAGTTAGAGGATTAGTTGATGAATCTAGTTCTTTAAATAATGTTAAATATAATGTACAAATAATAAAAGGTTCTAATATGCCTGATGTTGTTGGTGGTAACTTAATACTTGCTGCTCACTCTGGTAATGCAAGAATTTCTTATTTTAGAAATTTAAATAAATTAGAAATTGGGGATGAGGCAACAGTTGATTACAAAGATAAAACTTATACTTATAAAGTAGTTAATATTTATGATGTTGATAAGAATGGTAAAGTTGAAATTAAAAGAAACTTATCTAAAACAACATTAACTTTAATTACTTGTAGGCATAATACGGAAAAACAAATTGTTATGATATTAGAACTAGTATAGGAGGATAGATTGGAAAATAAAATAATTAATTTAAGATATAAAACTATTCTAAAATTGATAAAAAATGGAATAGATTCTGATGAGAAAATTAGAAATATCAAAATAGATGACATTTTTAATATTAAAGGTATAACAACTGATGATATTAAAAATATTAAATTGTTGAGAGAAGCCATAAGAAACAAAAATCTTATGACTTTTTTTATTTTGAAAGAAGGTGATAAAGATAATGAATTTAAAAAATAACACGAAAGGAGGTGAGAAAATGTTAAATCAAGTTATATTTGTTGGGAGACTTACTAAGGATATTGAATTACAAGAATCTGAGAATGGTAATAAATATGCAGTAGTAACATTAGCAATTCCTAGAACATTTAAAAACGCAGAAGGTGTTTATGAAACTGATTTTATTTCAGCAAAAATGTTTGATAGAGTTGCTGAAAATTGCTCTGAATATTGTAAAAAAGGAGACATAGTAGGTGTTAAAGGAAGAATGCAATCTAACTCTTATGAGAAAGATGGAGAAACAAGATTCTCAACAGATGTTATTGCAGAAAAGGTAACATTTCTATCAAGTAGAAGTAAAGAACAAGAAGCAAGAGATGAAAGATAATTTCATCTCTTTAACTTTATAGAAAGGAGAAAATAATGAAAGAATATACTGTGGAAATATTTGCAGAATCGTACAATAGTTACGTAGTTAAGGCTGATAGCAGTGATCGTGCAGTTATGGAAGCCATAAGCGATTTTCTAAAAGAAAATGATACTGAGTCTATGATAACTATTAAGTCAGTAAAAAATAATGACCAAGAAACAGAAGATGAGGATTAATATCCTCATTACTAGCAAGCAATGAATTTGTATAGCACCCTTAAAGGTGCTTTCAAATTCAAATATGGGGAAACCCCAATCCCCTTAATATAGAAAGGAACAGAATTATGAGTAATTTTTTATTTTTCCTATTAGGTTTAATGATAGGAGGATTATCAGGTATAACATTAATGTGTATGTGTATAATTTCTAAAAAATCTGATTTAGAATTGGTATCTTATGAAAAGAACAAGACAGAAGAACATAAGACTAACAAGTGAAGAAGAAAAATTGTTAAGAAAAAAATGTTTTGATTTAGGAATTACTGAGTCAGAATTTTTTAGATCATTGGTTAATGATTATATGCCTAATACTAATCTTAATAAAGAAATTAATAAATTAACTTATGAGATTAGAAAGATAGGAATTAATATAAATCAAATAGCAAAGGTTTCTAATCAAACAGGAAATGTTAATTATATTTATTTAGAACATTATAAAAAAGAATTAGATAAACTAATTTTAGAAATAAGAGATAAAGTTTTAGATATTGGTAGGATAAGAAGGTGATTTTATAGCAGTAACAAAATTATGGAAAATAGGGAGTAATTTAGGCAGAACTATTGATTATGCAGAGGATAGAAAAAAGACTAATTCCAATCTTATTGATTTAAATGTTGCTATTGATTATGCAATGAATAAAGATAAGACTGAAGAATTTTTTTATGTGTCTGGAATTAATTGTGAAATAGAGACAGCTTTACAACAAATGAATCAGACTAAAAGATTATTTAATAAAACAAAAGGTATTTTAGGATTTCATGGTTATCAATCATTTAAAGAGGGAGAAGTTACTCCAGAATTAGCTCATGAAATTGGAGTTAAACTTGCAAATGAAATGTGGGGTGATAGGTTCGAAGTAGTAGTTTCAACTCATTTAAATACTAAGCATCTTCACAATCATTTTATTGTTAATTCAGTTTCATTTATTGATGGCATGAAATTTTATTCTAATAGGTCATCAACAGCAAGATTAAGAGAAATTAGTGATGATTTATGTAAAGAATATGGATTATCAGTCTTAGATGAAAAGCCAACATCTAAAGGTAGAATTTACTTTTCGTATTATCTTAAGAATATTAACAGAAATAACTATTACAAAAAAACTAAAAGAGATATAGATATTGCTATAGCTAAATCTTCAAACTACAAAGAATTTATTGAAATACTGTCTTCTATGAATTATGAAGTGCAGAATAGATATGGAAAACTTTCAGTTAGAAATTTAGATTATAAAAGAAATATTAGAATTGAGAGATACTTTGGTGAAGAATATTCCATAGATAATATTAAATCAAGAATATTAGAGGAAGAGTATATTGAGAATGTATCTCAAAATAATAAAGGATTTTATAAGAAAAATTTTAGTCATAAGTATCATGGAATTGTCGCTTTATATAGATATTATTGTTATCTATTAAAAGTTTATCCTAATAAAAAATATAATAACTATACCTATATCAAAGATGATGTTATGAAATTGGAAAAATACAATTTAATTATTAGAATGTTTGATAGAGAACAAATAACTGATGATGAATCATTTAGAAAGTATGAAATTATGATAAATAATAAATATGATGATTTAATTAACATTAGAAAGAAGTTAAGAAAACAATTTTCTAGTATTAATAATGAACAAGAAAAAATAAGAATCATGAAAAAGATAAAAGAAATAAATGAAGAATTACCTAAATTAAAAAAAGAAATAGATTTATGTAATGAAATAAATGTTGAATCTATATCCATTAAAGAAAAAATTGAGGGATTAGAAAAAGAAAATCAAAAGGAAAGGAATGAGTAAATGAATCAGTCAAGTGATGCTGCAGAACAAATTGTAAGAATGAGTTTAGAAGGCTTTGAGGTCGCTGCTAAAGTAACAGGAAGTGGTGCTAAAAATATTGCAGTGCTTTTATATACCATTATGAAAAATAAAGAACAAACAAGTGGTAAATCAAAACTTTCAAGTATGCTAAAAAGTGGTAAACCTCTTACAATTTTTACTATTAAAAAAGATGATCTTGCAAAGTTTCAGCAAGAAGCAAAAAGATATGGAATACTTTATTGTGCATTAGTAGATAAAAAAGATAAATCTAAAGATGGAATAGTAGATATAGTTGTTAGAAAAGAAGATTCAGCAAGAATAAATAGAATAGTAGAAAGATTTAAATTTGCAGAATTTAATAAAGCAGAAATTATATCTAGCATTGAAAAAAATAGAGAGAGTGTTAATAAAGGCAAGGAGCAAAATCCAAAAGCAAGAGTCAAAAAGAAAGAAGATAATTCTTTAAACCCCCATTTGGCAAAGACAGAAAAAAGCCCTCTGTCAAAGCCTTTCTCAGAAGTGCAAAAGACTTCACCAATTAAGGGTAACAACTTAAAAAGTAAAAAGCCATCAGTTAGAGCAAAGTTAAATGATTATAAGAAAGAAATAAAGGATAAATCTGTAAGTAAAGAGATTAATATTGATAAAAATATAAATAAATCAAAGGGTAGAACTAAATGAAAGATGTAAAAGTTTTAGAATTAGATAAATATGAAGAAGGACTTATTATAAATGCATTAAATGAATTTAGAAATAAATTAATTGAGGAAGGTAAGGATACAACTTTTGTAGACGAATTATTATTAAAAGTATTAAATCTACCAGAGAAAAAGAGAATGTTTCCAAGGAAGTATATTGAAGAAAGATAATTATTTAATTTATATATTTGGAATTATTCCAGTCATATGGTTAGGAGTACTTATAGCACCAATATCTTCTAATGGACTATTTAATATTATTGAAGGTTTTAGTAATGCTATAAGCCATCCGTTTAATATGATTTTTTGTAAAAATACTATACCAGTAGTATTTATTTTTGTTTTAGTTTATGTATTTGGAATAACAATATATTTAATGGATAAAAAGAATTATAGAAGAAGAGAAGAACATGGCTCAGCTAAATGGGGAAATGTTCATGAATTAAATAAGAGATATTCTCAAATTCCATTTGAAGTTAATAAAATATTGAGTAAAAATTTTTCTATAGGATATGATGCCCATAAGCATATGAGAAACTTAAATACCATTGTAATTGGAGGAAGTGGTGCTGGTAAAACAAGATTTTATGCTAAGCCTAATGTGATGCAAGCCAATACATCATTTGTAATATTAGATCCTAAGGGTGAAATAACTAGAGCAGAAGGTAATTTATTAAAACAAAAAGGTTATGAAGTTAAAGTGTTAGATTTAATTAATATGGAAAAATCTCATTGTTATAATCCATTTGTTTATATAAAAGATGAGAATGATGTTCAAAGATTAGTTACAAATCTTTTTAAGAGTACCACTCCTAAAGGTTCAACATCTCAAGATCCATTTTGGGATACTGCGGCTTCTATGCTACTTTCTGCACTTATATTTTATTTGAAATATGAAGCGCCAGAAGAAGAACAAAATTTTCCTATGGTAATGGAAATGATAAGAGCTGGAGATGTTAAGGAAGATGATGATTATTATGTAAGTCCTCTTGATATGCTATTTAATGAATTAGAAGCAAGAGAGCCAGATAATATTGCTATAAAATATTATAAAGGATATAAATCTGGTGCTGGTAAAACATTAAAATCTATACAAATAACTTTAATAAGTAGATTAGAAAAATTTAATCTTGATTCAATGAGTAAACTTACTCAAACTGATGAATTAGATTTAGGTTCATTAGGAGAAAAGAAAGTAGCCTTATTTGCAATCATACCTGATACAGATAAGTCTTTTAATTTTATAGTCAGTATTTTATATACTCAATTATTTCAGCAACTATTTTATTTAGCAGATAATGTTTATAATGGTGCACTTCCTGTTCATGTGCATTTTTTAATGGATGAATTTGCTAATGTAAGTTTGCCTGATGACTTTGAAAATATTTTATCTACAATGAGAAGTAGAAATGTGTCTGTATCCATTATTTTACAAAATTTGGCACAACTAAAAGCACTTTTTGAAAAACAATGGGGGTCTATAGTTGGTAACTGTGATGAGTTTTTATATCTAGGTGGTAATGAGCAAGAAACTTTTAAATATGTTTCAGAATTACTTGGAAAAGAAACTATTGATACAAATACTTATGGTAAAACAAGTGGATTAAAAGGTAATTATTCTACCAACTATCAAAATGCAGGAAGAGAGTTGCTTATGCCTGATGAAGTAAGAATGATTAATAATAAACAATGTGTTTTATTTATAAGAGGTGAAAGACCAATTATAGATTTAAAATTCGATATAAAAAAACATCCAAATATTAATTTTACTCCAGACGGAAATGGAAAAAATTATTATCATGGAACAACTAATGAATCTATTGGAGAAGTTAGTATTTCTTTAATAGATGAAAATACTGAATTTAATGAAATAGAAAAAATTAAAAATAAATATGAAGTTATCTATTCAGAAGAGATAGATGATTTTTTAGAAAGAAAGGGAAAATATGAAAGAAAAAGAAAAGCAACAAAACAAACTAAAAAAGACTGAATCTAAATTAAAGATGATAGGTCTTTCTTTAGTTCCATTATTGAATATTAATAATGTTTATGCAGCAGATGATCCAATAGCAGCAGTAAACAATTTAACAAATTTTATTTTTACTTTGGTTCAATCTTTAGGAGCAATAATGCTAATCTTTGGTGTTGTTCAATTTGGTATGTCTTTTAAAAGCCATGATGCAAGCCAAAGAGCGAGTAGTGTAATGACAATAGGTGGAGGGTTAATAATTTGTTTTTCAAAAGCAATTATTACAAAAATATTAGGATAGGAGTTGTTGTAAATGAGTGATAATTGGGTTGTTCAAAACTTACAAAATGCACTTGATACATGGAACTCAAAATTAGCAGAAATTTGGAGTTTAGTTACAACTACACCAGAAACATTTAAAGGTGGTGCGATATGGAATGTAATTAAAAGTATTTATAATTCTATGCAAGGAATAGGACTAGGATTACTAGTTCTATTTTTCCTTGTAGGAATGATCAAAACTTGTGGTTCTTTTGATGAAGTAAAAAGACCAGAACAGGTATTTAAATTATTTATTAGATTTGTTTTGGCAAAAATAGTTGTTACCTATGGAATGACATTAATGTTGGATGTATTTAAAATAACACAGGGTATAACAGCAAAGATAATATCTACAGCCAATATTACTTTTAGTTCAAAAAGTACCTTACCTAATTCTATAATTACAGCAATAGAATCTTGTGGTTTCTTTGAATCTATTCCATTATGGGCTGTTACACTAATTGGAGGATTAGTTGTAACCGTTTTATCATTTATTATGATAATGACAGTATATGGTAGGTTCTTTAAATTATATTTATATACAGCTTTAGCCCCAATCCCTTTATCAAGTTTTGCAGGTGAACCAACTAGTAATATTGGAAAATCTTTTTTGAAGAGTTATACAGCAGTTTGTTTGGAAGGAGCAATAATTGTATTATCTTGTATTATATTTAGTTTATTTGCTTCATCACCACCAGTAGTAGATTCAAGTGCAGCAGCAGTAACACAGGTCTGGAAGTATATTGGAGAATTAATATTTAATATGTTAGTTTTAGTAGGAACTATAAAAATTTCAGATAGAATAGTAAGAGAAATGATGGGACTATGATATAATTAAATAGATTGGAAGTGATGAATATATGAGATTAAACTATTATTATAATTTTAAAAATACAATTAGATTTTTTATGGACATCGAAAATATAAATACAAGTAAAGTGGATAAAAATAAAACCAGTTGGGCAAAACCATTTACATTTAGAATTAGAAAAGATAAAGACTCTTTCAGAAAATTACAAATTCCAAATATTTATAATTTTTATGCTGCTTATGATTATTATAAAGATTTTTTAAATGATTATGATTTATCATTTGAAACATTAGAAACATTAGACGAATGTAAAAGAATGAAGATTGATTATGAACTTGGTGAATTTAAAGAAAATAGTTATAATGAATGGCAACTTATAGATTATAACAATTTAATAGAATATGATGTTCTAATAAGATGTGATATAAAGTCATTTTACGAGAATATATATACTCATTATATTTTTAATGATTTAACTTCTGATAATATGGTTGATAAAAGGTTATCGCATCTTTATAATGGTAGAACTGGTGGAATAATCATGGGTAATTATATATCATTGTATGCTGCGGAATACTTATCAGCTAAAATCAGTAAAGTTTTTTCAACATATATTCAAGAAAATAAATTAGATTGCATTTTTTCTTATTTTTCTGATGATTTTTATATATTTGTTAACAAAGAAGATACTACTAAAATATTAAAAATTTTTGATGAAGTATTAGAAAAATTTAATATGTCAAGGAATGAAACTAAAACAGAATATTATGATTATTTAAAATATACTTCTAGTGATGTTTTGGAAAAATATTGGAAAATAATTTCACGAAAGAGTCTTGATCAAAGGAAAAAACAGCATGAGGATGATAAAAATGGTGATAAATTAAATAATAATTTATTTATTACAAATCAACTTATTTATAGAATTGAAAAAATAGATGAGTATAGATTGAAAAAAGTTTTTATTGTTAATTTCTTTAAAAGCCAATTTTTTAGAAAAATCGATCTTACTAAAACTTTTTTGGATAATTATAATTATCATCAAATACTATATATTATTAAAAATTTTCCAGAAGTAGTCTTATATATGGATTCTATATTTGATAATTTTGATGAATTTAAATCAGAAGATTTTGTAAATAAGATAATATATTTTTATAAAAAATCACTTTTATCTAATTATCACGATGAACAATTATATTTTTACTATTTAATTTCTAAATTAGGAGTAACAGATAGAATTAAAGATAAAGATACAAATGATTGTGTATTGAAAACTGGTAATTCTTTACTGATGGCATATTATGTTAAAGATGGAATTTTTATGGATGAGCAAATCCAATATTTGAAAGATACTGATAATTTTGATGATGAATATTGGTTGGTTTATTATTACTTAATTATGAATGATTCAAACTTATTTAATGATTTAGAAAACTCAATATTAAAGTATTTAATTCCATCAAATACAACAAGTCCTGAACTGGTATCAATATACAAAGAATTTTATTTAGATAATTTAAGTTCAAAAATTGAAATTTTAGTGCCTATAAATAAGATAAAGGATAAATTGAATGAGTATTATTCTATTAAAGATAAAAAGAAAGATAAATAACTTTCTTTTTTTATTGGAAGGATGTGATAAATATTAATACAAAAACTAAAGATGAATTAATAAAGATGTATTTAGAATCTTTAGAAGAAAATAAAATACCCTGGAGACAAAGATGGATCACTTCATTAAATAAAAATGGTATTACAAATACTTCTTATAAAGGCATTAATCAGTTATTATTATCTTATGTCTCATATAAAGAACATTATGAAGATAACAGATGGTTTACTTATATTCAAATTAAAGAAAAAGGATATAAGTTAAAAAATAGTAAAGGTAAAGGTGTTCCTATAGAATTTTGGTCAGTTTATGACATTAAGAATAAAAAGAAAATCTCTTTTGAAGAATATAACAAAATAATAGACAAGGCTCCTGAACGTAAAGAACAATATAAGACATTTTGCAATGTTACTTATGTATTTAATGGGAGTTTAATAGAAGGACTTGAAGAAATAAATAAAGCAAAAAATAATAATATTCAAGTAAACAGTTATATAAATAAAATTATAGATAAGTTAAAGGTTAAATATAAAGAAGAGGGTGATAAAGCATTTTATAATACAAAAGAAGATCAAGTAGTGTTACCTGAAAAAAGTAAATTTCTTGATAAATATTCATATTATGCAACACAACTTCATGAATTATGTCATTCTACTAGACATAAATCTAGATTAAATAGGTTCGAGATTAATAATAAACAAGATTATGCAAGAGAAGAATTAATTGCTGAGATTAGTTCTTCTTTTTTGATGCAAAAATTAGATATAAATCCAAAGACTGAGGATTATAACAATCATAAAGCATATATTCAAAGTTGGATTCAGATATTAAAAGATAAACCTAATGAATTATTTAAAGCAATAAATGAATCAAATAAGCTATGTGAATATATTGACGATAAAGTAAAGAATAAAGAAAGGAAAAATGTTAGATGATAGATAATTTTATTGATAAGAAAACAGAGAAGTATTTGTTAGATAAATTAAAAGATTTAGATAATAACAATTTTCATGATGATATGGAAATAGAATATATCTTATACAACAAATTGCAAAATGAATTTAAAGTATTAATATCTGATGGATATGAATCATCATATGAAGACACAATAGATGTATTTTCAAATAGAGTGACAAATGAAATGTATGTTCCTGAATGGGACTTTAATTTTGACTATTATTTATTTAATGAATTAGAAATTAAAGGTAATAGATTGTTATATGTATCACCAAACACTCATCATGGATTATGGAATTCACTTCATGAATTGTATCCAAATGATATTGATTGTAAAAAGGGTGTTCAAAAATATTTAAAATTTTGTAAGCAAAATAATATAACAAAAGAAACAATAGAAAAATATTGTGAATTTTCTAAATTACCAGAAGATTGCATGAAATTTTATAATGGAAAGGATAAAGAAAGATAATGGAAGTAAAAATTAATAAAGAAATAAGAAACTATTCTGAAAATATATTTTTCGGATTATCTTTAAGGCAATTTATTTTTAGTATTTTAGCTTGTACAAGTGCACTCATATTATTTTTTATATTCAAACAAGTTTTAGGAATAGAAATAACATCATGGATTTGTATAATTGGTGCTATTCCATTTGGAATAATGGGATTTGTTAAATACAACGGTATGACTGGTGAGCAATTTATACTTGCTTATATTAAATCTGAGTTTTTAACTAAAAGAGAATTAGTCTTTGAACCGACTAATTTTTATTATGAATTAATAAATACGAGGGAAAAGGAGAAAACAAATGAAAGCAATGAAAAAAGTCTTTAAATTCAAAAAAGATGTAGATGAATTTGATATTCCTAAAAATGTTCAAGGAATAATACCTATTAACAGAATATGGAAAGATGGAATATTCTTAATAGGAAAAAATAAATATACTAAAACTTATATGTTTACTGATATTAACTATGCAGTTGCAAGTAGAGGAGACAAAGAAGCAATATTTTTAAAATATTCAGAACTATTAAATTCCTTAGATAGTGATGCTACAACAAAAATAACAATAATAAACAGAAAATTAAATAGAGTAGATTTTGAAAAGAATATATTATTAAAAAGTTCTGATGATAACTTAGATAAATATAGAAATGAATATAATCAAATGTTATTAGAACAAATAACTAACAATAAAAAAATGATTCAAGAAAAATATATTACAGTATCAATTGAAAAGAAAAGTGTTGAGGAGGCAAGAAACTATTTTAAAAGAATTGATGTAGAGTTTAATAATCATTTAAGAGAACTTGGTTCACATTTGATAGAATTGGATGCTAGTGAAAGATTAAGACTAATTCATGATTTTTACAGATTAGATGATACAGAGACATTTAATTTTAATAATAAAGAATTAATGAGGAAAGGTCATAATTTCAAAGATTATATTTGTCCTTCATCTGCTTCTTTTCAAAGTGATTATTTTGAATTTGAAAATAAATTTGGTAGAGCAATATTTTTAAAAGAATATGCTAATTTTATTAAAGATGATATGATTTCAGAATTAACTGATATTGATAAAAGTGTAATATTATCTATAGATATAATTCCTATACCTATGGATGTAGCAATTAGAGAAGTGGAGAATCGAAGACTAGGTGTAGAAACCAATATTACGAATTGGCAAAGAAGACAAAATAATAATAATAACTTTAGTGCAGTTATTCCTTATGATATGGAACAACAAAGACAAGAATCTAAAGAGATGTTAGACGATTTAACAACACGTGATCAAAGAATGTTTGTATGTGTCATTACTTATGTTCATACAGCTGATACAAAGAAACAACTAGATGAAGATACAGAAAGTATTTTATCAATCGGTCAACAACATTTATGTCAATTAGGAGTATTAAAATATCAACAATTAGATGGACTTAATACAGCACTTCCTTATGGTATGAGAAGAATAAATGCTTTAAGAACATTAACTACTGAATCACTTGCAGTTTTTACACCATTTAGAGTACAAGAAGTAAATCATACAAATGGTATTTATTATGGATTAAATGTAATAAGTAAAAATATGATAGTGGCTGATAGAAAACAGTTATTAAATGGTAATAGTTTTATACTTGGAGTATCAGGTTCTGGTAAGTCATTTTCTGCTAAAAATGAAATAGTTTCACTAGCATTAAGAGATCAAAATGCAGACATATTAATAATTGATCCTGAAAGAGAATATGCAAAACTAATAGGACCTTTGAATGGTCAAAATGTTGTTATTAGTGCAACTAGTAATAATCATATAAATCCTATGGATATTAACTCTGAATATGGAGAAGGTAGTAATCCAGTAACATTAAAATCCGAATTTATCTTGTCCTTATGTGAGATATTAATGAAAGATAAAAAATTAGGGCCACTAGAAGAATCTATAATTGATAGATGTACTAATAAAGTATATAGAAGTTATCAACAAGGAAACTATCAAGGAGTTCCACCAACACTTATTGATTTAAGAGAAGAATTATTAAAGCAACCAGAAAAAGAAGCAAAAGATTTGGCAACAGTTCTTGAAAGATATACTAATGGTTCATTTAATACTTTTGCAATGGAAACAAATGTAAATATTAATAGTAGAATAATCAATTATGATATTTTAGAGTTAGATAAATCACTTAGATCATTTGGTATGTTGGTAGTACTTGATAATATTTTAAATAGAATAACATTGAATAGAAATAAAGGTAGAAACACTTATATTTTTATAGATGAAATATATTTATTATTTCAACATGAATATTCTGCTAACTTCTTGTTTAAACTTTGGAAAAGAGTTAGAAAGTATGGAGCATATTGTACTGGTATAACACAAAATGTAGAAGACTTATTACAAAGTCATACAGCTAAAACAATGTTAGCAAACTCTGAATTGATTGTTATGTTAAATCAAGCGGCTACTGATAGATTGGAATTAGCAAAACTTCTTAATATATCTGAAATGCAATTAAGTTATATTACTAATTCTGAACCAGGAGAAGGATTATTAAAAATAGGAAGTAATTTAATTCCTTTTGAAAATCATTTTCCTAATGATTTAGAATTATATAAATTGATGAGTACAAATCCAAAGGATAAATAGTTGTGAAAGATATTAAAGTAAAAGAAAAATTTAAATCAGGAATTAAAACTATTGATAAATCAGTTGTATGGACTTCTAAAGTAAAAGATTCTATAAGTGATATAAGAGATAGAAGTAATATGCTTAATGAAGAAAAAACATCTAATGTAGAATATGCTGATAACAAGATTGAGATGATAGCTAATAAATCTAAAAATGCAACTATTAATAGTTCTAAAAAAGTACTTACTAAAACAAAAGATAGAATGATAAAGAATTATAAAAACAGAAAAGCAAATAAAATTAAAACTGGTGTAGAAAACAAAATTAAATATAAGACAATTAAGGAGGTTAAAGATGCTTCTAAAAATATTGAAAGAGCAAGAAAATTCGCTATAAAAACTAAACAAGCAACACAGAAAACAGCAAAAGTAACAGCTCGTGTAACAAAGAAAATAATAAAAGCAATGATTAGTTTTACTAAATCGTTAATTGCTGGAGTTAAATCTTTAGTTGCTTTGCTTAGTACAGGTGGAGTAATAGCAATTATAGTAGTAATATTAATTTGTTTGATAGGATTATTATGTTCATCTATGTTTGGTATTTTCTTTTCTAATGAATCTAATAGTAGAACAATGAGTAGTGTAATATCTCAAATTAATAATGAGACTTATGAGAAGGCAGAAAAAGAACAATTAATGACTCCCAATAGTGAAATAGTTATGGATAATACGATTACTAATTGGAAAGAAGTAATTGCAGTATATTCTGTTAAATACGCAAATGATAAAGAAAATGCCGATATAATTATGTATATAAATGAAAAAAATATTAAAAATATACGAAATGTTTTTAATGATTTTAATAAAGTTAGTATATCTAAAGCATCAAGTAATGGGTATTTAATAGCAACAGATGGTTCTTTTATTCAAGGCAGTTCATCTAATACACAAACGAAAACTGATGATAGTAAGACAATTATTCATGTTATTATTCAATCAAAAAGTTTAGATGAGATAATGAATCAATATAGTTTTACAGATGAGCAAAAGAAAAATACTAGAGAACTATTGAGTGATAAGTATTCAGATTTATGGGCTCAGTTATTATATGGAACAAACTTTGGTGATTTTATTAATTGGAAACAAACTGATGAAACTTGGGCAAGTACACCTATTGGTACATCTGGTAAAACTTTAAGGCAGATAGGTTGTTTAGCAACATCTATTTCTATATTAATTGAAAGGTCTGGAGCAGGAAAGACAATAGTACCTTATACTCCACAGACATTTGTTCAGAAGATGAATGAAAATGGTGGTTTTGATGAAAACGGTAATTTACAATATGGAGCAATTACTAAGTTTATTCCAAGTTTTTCTTTTGTAGGAAGAGTAGATTTGGAAGGCAAATCTAAAAATGAAAAGTATCAATTAATTAATAAGTATCAATCACATAATTATTATCTAGCAGTAGAAGTAATGGGTAATACGGGACAACATTGGGTTGCGGTAATAGATACAATAGGTAATAGAGTTACAATGGCTGATCCAGGTAGTAGTGCAACTGATTTATGGAGTAAATATAAATGGCAAAATACTTCTCAATTTGTATATTTTAAAAACAATTAAAGAGTCTCTCTGTTAGTTTAGAGGGACTTTATTTTTTTATTTTAAGCTAAGTTCTTTAAGTTTAATATCTATTATTTTATTTAAGTATTCATACATATCATTATTAAAACCTTTAACTAACATTTTAGATAATGTATCATTGTTAGAATATTTTCCTAATAAGTAATCATATAGTTTTAATTTTTCATCACTTTTAATAAAATTTATATAGTCTCTATATTCCATATTATTTAGTAGAGTATTAAGTTTTAAATCAATTTGTTCCATTCGCTTATCTGGTAAATTAAAGTTCATATTATTTAATATTTCTGTTAATTCTTCTGCTACATTTACTTCTTTATTTTTATACATTACATACCTCATTTATTCTCTCTTAACCTATATTATATATTATTTACACAATTAAAGAAAGCATGTTTAAATTTGCTTTTCTTGCAATTTAAGTTATAAGACTAGGGAAAAACGGCTAAAAGTGATATAATTAATATGTATGTATTGATAGGTAGGTGGAAAGATGGGAATATATGAAAGTGAATCAAGATTAGAAAATCGTATGATAGATCAGCTTGTAAAGCAAGGTTATTCTAAAGTTGTAATAAATGATGTTAAAGAATTAGAACAAAATTTTAGAGAACAAGTTAATATTCATAATAAAATAGAACTTAAAGGTAAAAATTTAAGTGATAAAGAATTTGAAAGATTAATGG
>ERZ827512.728-NODE-728-length-39507-cov-15.545980_pt1 | contig 39507 bp, 43 predicted proteins | sample MGYA00519916_ERZ827512 | MGnify/ENA primary metagenome ERZ827512 (study PRJEB31778, sample SAMEA3449335) | human gut metagenome | biome: human gut; feature: human-associated habitat; material: faeces | place: United Kingdom | collected 2010/2012 ... | reverse complement strand
GATGTTAGCATTATAATCCGAGAATAGAATTTGACCCATAAAATAGGGTGTCCCGTATTTGTTCTGGCTTTATCTCTAAAAAAACAGAAAGCCACTGAAGTTCAGTGGCTTATCCTTTACAGTGTCGGAATGAGGCGAGCTATTGACACATTTTGCTTCCACTAATAGGCTGATTAATAATATGGATAATCTCTCTTTTTTCATACTTCTGTCCCGATTACGTCCCAGTGTTTAGGCGTAAAAAGGTCTAGCTTTTAATTCTATCATAATTACAATATTATTTATTCATTAATACTTGAATTAGCCTCTCTTTTTCTTTGAGTAACTGTTTCAGATGCTCTATTTCTTTATCTTTGTCTGCTATAACTCCAGCGGTAGCATTACCATATATAGAGGCTGCACTCCCATCGCCAACGACTGATTGATTGAGTCGGTAACCTTCATCATCAAACCAATATGCAATAGGTACTTTAAATATATTAGAGAATTCTATAATTTGATCAGAGTCAAATTTTGTAGCATTATAGTATTGATATATGCGTTGCTCTGATTTTCCTATCATTCCTCCAAATTCCTTTGGGGTAATACCTTTTCTTTTTAAAATCTTCTTTAGTTTATTACCTATTATTTCACTCATAATCAGTGTATTAAAAAACAGTATTAAAATAAATCTATAAAATAACTATAGAAAAGCTATAGTTATGATACAATATTATTATATTTGCATTATAAATCTACAAAACAATATTCAATATTTAATTAAATATGGAAGAAAAAAAGAAGAAAAAAACAATTGATGGCATGGCATTACGAACCTATTTGCGCAGTTTACCAGTATGTGAATCATCTGAGATGGCTAAAAGGCTCGCTGATGAATGCAAGGTGCCGATTTATACGTTTAATAATTGGCGGAGTGGTTGGGTACGAATACCTGAACTAGCGAAGGATAAGATAGAAGAAGTGGCTGGAGTGAAAATATTTGAGCGTGAATAACTTGTAGTAGAAATTAATAAATGTGATAAACTTAAATTGTGAATGATATGAAAGTAATACTATTAGTAGGAGCTCCTCGGTGTGGAAAAACTCAGTTGGCACTTCAAATGTGCGAAAACAAGCGTAGTGTTTTTTATGATGTCAGATCATCAAGTCTTAAAAGTTTCTTGGAACATATTGATACAAATGTTGATGTAATGGTGTTTGATGACATCCCGGAATGGCAGTTACAGTATTACGAGGCGTTGGTCAGAGGGGATTATTTCCAAGGTGATTTTACTGTTGTTCTGACAACAAATTATTTTCCGGAATGGGTGACAAAATATCCTGATGTATTGGTGTTGGACGAGATTGGTATAAAGAAGAATGGATCGTCTGTTATTGCTAAAGTAAGAAATTATGAAAAGTGCTAAAATAGAAATGAATAAAGGATTGCTTGAGGCATGGCTTGAAGCAGTCCACGAGAACGGTCTTCCTGTCAATATTCAAACAGGAAGGGAATACAATGATTGTAATGGTGACCGGACAGTGGAGGTGCTTATGGAGTATGACGAAAGTGACAAGATGCTTGTTATGGGGGCTTTGAATGCTACGATTAATGAGTGGGCTGGTCTAGTTTGATTCGAAACAGATAAATTATGAATAATGACAGACAGAAGATATTAACTGATTATATTTCTTACTTATTCGCAACAGGCAGGACTTATGATACTGTCGGGAAATATATCAAGCATGTCACGGATTTTTTAGAAATGACCAAAGAAGTGAACCGCCGTGGTTATTTGAATTACAAGCGTGAAAATGCAGATGTCATGGTGCGTCATTCATTAATGTGCTCAGCTATATGCGATCTATTATCCTTTCTCAACATCGGATATGGAAAAAGGGAAAAGACGGTGAAACCTTTGGAAAAACTTGATGTCATTTCGGAGAAGAACAAGAAACAACTTCATGATTTCATTATATGGCTGACTGACAACAATGATTACTCTTCTCATACAGTTGATGTATATTACACATCCATAAAGAAGTATTTCGAATACGCCAATGAGGTAAACATGGATAATTGCAGGAGGTTTATAAAAAGTCTTGAAGAAGAAAAATTATCTCCCGCTACCATCCGGTTGCGGATTACAGCAATCGAAAGATTTTCTAAATGGCTGAAGAAGCCTATAGAACTGAAGCGTCCTAAAATAAAGCGCAAGCTTGATGTGAACAATGTGCCGACCGAAGAGGAATATAACCGGCTGTTGGAATATCTCAAGGGAAAAAACAATAAGGATTACTACTTTTTTATCAAGGTATTGGGTACAACGGGCGCCCGTCTGTCGGAATTTCAACGATTTACATGGGAGGATATAATTAGTGGTGAGGTTACATTGAAAGGTAAAGGTAACAAGTACAGACGTTTTTTCTTCCAAAAGCAATTGCAGCAGGAAGCGAAGGTTTACGCTAAGGAATATGGTAAGACCGGGATTTTTGCGGTAGGGAGATTCGGCCCGATCACACAGCGTGGCTTTTCCCAGCACTTGAAAACATGGGGGAAACATTGCGGCATTGATTTAAAGAAGATGCACGCGCATGCCTTCCGACATTTTTTCGCTAAAATGTTCCTGAAAAAAAACAAAGATGTTATTCAACTGGCCGATCTTCTCGGTCATGGAAGTGTAGACACAACAAGAATTTATTTACAGAAAAGTTATGACGAACAAAAAAAAGATTTTAATCGAAACGTTACATGGTAGTGTTGCGCAGCTCAATGAACTGTCATCCATGACCGAAGGGGTAGACATCTATGACAATACCGGGCATGTTGACACCGATTTCTTGATCGAAGCGATATCTTGCGTCAGTGCCTTCATGGACGCAAGCAACATAGTTGTAGAAAAAATATCTTCACTGTTAGCGCCGGATGTTCCGATAGCTGAAAAGAAAAAGCAGGCTGACGAAGGCAAAAAATGGAGTGTGGAAGAGATATTGAAACATTGTACTCTTGAGGACGGTGTTCTGAAACTTCCTCAAGTTCAATTTAACAAAAAGTCTTATGCTGAAGCAAAGAAGTGGATAGAAGAAGCCGGAGGCTCATGGCAAGGTGGGAAGATACAGGGTTTCACATTTCCGTTTAATCCGGAACGTGTGTTTCCCATTTTGAAAGAAGGTAAGCGGTGTAACCTTCAACAGGAATACCAGTTTTTTGAGACTCCGGCCGATGTTGCCGACTGGCTGGTTATGCTTGCCGGAGGGATACATGAGGATGATACGGTACTGGAGCCGAGTGCCGGGCGTGGCGCGCTTATTAAAGCAATCCACCGAGCTTGTCCTTCTGTAATGGTTGAATGTTATGAACTGATGCCAGAAAACAGAGAATTTCTTCACACCCTTAACAACGTAATATTGCTTGATGAAGATTTTACCAAATACAGTGTAGGTAGTTACACTAAGATTATTGCAAATCCTCCGTTTTCCGGTAATCAGGATATAGAGCATGTCAGGCTTATGTATGAACGCTTGGAAGAAGGCGGCACGCTTGCAGCAATAACCAGCCAACACTGGAAATTCGCTTCGGAAAAGAAATGTATTGATTTCCGCAACTGGCTGAAAGAAGTACATGGAGAAGTGTTTGAAATCAGCGCAGGCGAGTTTAAAGAGAGTGGCACTTCTATTAGTACAATGGCGGTAGTTATAAAAAATAATTCAAAATGAATTAGATATGAGTAAAAAAAGAACAATGCAAATAGACGCAATTGAGGAAGTAAAAGGAACTCAATTCATGCAATGCAAACTGTATATAGATGGCAATGCGAGTGTTATTCTTATGAATAAAATCGATTATGAAAGGCTGAAAGAAGAAGGAATCTTCATAAGAGATGGCAAAAGTCAAGATTCAGCCGGAGTGTTGAATACAACCAATACTTTCATTGAAAAAAATTAATACTCAAAAAATTTAAAAATGAATGGAATCCACCTGTGTGAAAGATGTAAATATTGCACGCATTCACCCAATTTATTTCAGCCATATTATTGGTGTTCGTGGTATGGGAAAGAAGTAAAAACACCGATTAACAGATGTGATAAAATAACCCTCAAAACGGAACAGATATGAGTTACATAGATAGCACAAGAAAATCGTATTCATCTCCATACGAGATAACGGTCTGTATGACCAAAGAGGAATGTAAGATATTGCTTCCGTTCTTTCAGAAAGCATATAAGAGTGTAAAATCAAAATACGAAAAGTATAATGATATTCACAATGGAGGGGAGGCTACGGAAAGAGAAGAAAATCTTCTTATGAAATACTCTGAGCAGTTGGAAAGACTGGAGAGTGTTTTATCATCTATTGATGAAATTTTAAAATAAGAAAATTATGAGTAAATATAAGATTATGAATTCCAAGAATAAACAAACTGAAATAAAGGCTTTTCTCTCCTTTATACTGGAACAAAGTAAGGAGACCGGTTTACATGTTTCCTGTACAATAATGTCAGAAGAGGATACTGGGGAGGGTTATGAGATATTTGCCGGACATGTTTCCAGTTGTAAGGGGGCAAGACTACATAGGCTGCTTTATGGTGCAATAGCTGTGAATGAGAACTTTCGGAAGGCGGTGACGTCCGCTCTGCTGGAGTACGAAAGGACTAAAACAGTGAACCGGGACAAGATGTCAATGAATTGAAAGGTGCAAAGTGTTCCGGGAACATCATCATTTCCGGTCCATTCCGGGTTGCTGCAATCCGGTAATTTTGTGTTGTCTTATGAAGTTGCGGCTTATTTATATAATTATTTGTTATGTATTTTAATGAAAACGAAATATTAAGGATAAAATCAGCGTCGGACGGCAGGTTGCTTGACGTTGTGCAGGATTTCCGGGAACTGAGAAAATCCGGCAAGGATTATGTTTGCGAATGCCCCAAGTGCAGAAGCGCGAAGAAATTCACGGTCAGCCCCGGCAAGAATCTGTTCAAGTGCTTCTCCTGCCAGATTGGCGGAGAGGGTGCCGTGTCGTATCTGATGAATATCGAAGGATACGGTTATACAGATGCGTTGGAATACCTTGCCAAGAAGTTCTGTGTGCTGCTGGACCCCCATCCGGACAAACCGGCTTGGAAACCGGTTCAGAAGATGAAGAAGGGAAGCAAGGCTGCCAAAGGGCTGGATACGGGTTCTTATTGCGCCCGAATGCTGGCCGCCTCGGGACTGACTTTCGAGGATGTGACCGCCAGTGTGTACAAGACCGATGATACGAAATCCGTGTTCCAATGCCGTACTTTCAAACCGGGAACGATTGATGAGCGGGGAATGCTGACGGCCAAGGGGGATGATGTCATCATAGAATATTATGATCTGGACGGCCTTCCTGTCCGTTATGTCCAGAAGGATAACAAGCGCAGGGCGGCCGGGGAGATGAAGGAATACTACCGCATTCGTTGGCAGTTCCCAGAAATGCATTTGGACAAGGATGGGAAGCCTTTCAAATACAAATCACCGCGGGGGTCCGGTACTCCTATATATATTCCGGAAAAGATACGCACCGCCTTCAAGAGCGGTACGAGGATAGACCGCCTGTATATCCAGGAAGGCGAGAAGAAAGCGGAGAAGGCGTGCAAGCATGGCATCCCGTCCATTGCCGTGTCAGGGATACAGAATCTGGGAAATAATGGCTCGCTACCGGAGGATTTCGTCAGGATTGTCACCGGTTGCCAGGTCAGGGAGGTGGCATTTGTTTTTGATTCGGACTGGGATGATATCTCAAGTAATATCAAGATAAACGATCCGGTTGAGAAACGTCCCAGGAACTTTTATTCCGCTGCTAGGAATTTCAAGGAGTATATGCGTAGTCTGAAGAACCGTGACATCTATCTGGAAATATTTGTAGGGCATATCCGCAAAAATGATGCAGGGGACAAGGGGCTTGATGACCTGCTGGCCAATACTCTTTTGGGAAAAGAGGACGAGCTGGCCGCGGATTTTGATTATGCCTGTAATGATAAGAAGGGTTCCGGCCAGTATGTAGAGATGTTTAAAATTACCGGTTTCACTGACCACAGGCTGATGGAGCTTTGGTGTCTTCACTCCCATGAGGCGTTTGCAGAGCGCCACAAGGATCTGCTGAAGAATCTTCCGGAATTCCTTTTCAACCGTTACCGCTGGAAATTCGATGAGGATGGCAAGGTCGTATCGGCTCAGCCCTTTGACGCGGACGAGCAGTTCTGGCGTGTGGTCAAGAGGAATGAGGGGAAAGATAACGAAAGATCGGATTATGAGTTTTGTTACGTGAATTCCCAGAACTTTTTACAGAACCGTGGTTTTGGGCGCCTGAGAAGACAGGACAAGAGTTTCTTGTTCATCCATCTGGAACCTCCTTTGGTTAGGTCCTTGGAGGCGAGCGACGTCCGGGATTACCTGTTCCAGTTCGCCAAGCATAATTGCTGCGTGGGAGTGAACGAGATGCTGATCAAGGGGGTGTCGCAGTATGTGGGACCGGACAAGCTATCACTGCTGGAGTACATACAGCCCGATTTCATTAAGCCTTCCCGAGACGGCCAGTATTTCTATTTCGATAAATCGTGCTGGCTGGTCACCCGTGACAGCGTAAAGGAAATGGGCTATGAAAATATCTCACATCATATCTGGGAGGAGCAGAGACGTGACTATCCGGCCAAATATCTGGGAAAACAGCTTGTCACCTTCAGGAAGGACGCTGATACGTATTCCTATGAGCTGACCGAAGACGGACACCGCTGCCATTATCTGCAATTCCTGATCAATGCCAGCAATTTCACATGGAGGAAGAAAAGCGGCGAGGTGACTCCCGAGGAGGAGAACGAGAACCATATCCATCTGCTTTCCAAACTGTGCGCCATCGGGTACATGCTGATGGAAGCGAAGGATTCCAATGTGGCGCGTGCGGTGATCGGTATGGATGGAAAGCAGTCGGAGGTCGGCGAGTCAAACGGGCGTTCCGGAAAGTCCCTTATAGGGGAACTCATGAGGAACGTCATGCCTATAGCCTATATTCCCGGAAAGAACTCCGACATCTTCAAAGACCAGTTTGTATGGAATGACGTGATGGAGAAAACCAAGCTGGTGTTTATTGATGATGTGCTTCAGAACTTCAACTTCGAGTTTCTGTTTCCAAACATTACCGGGGATTGGAGTGTTAACTATAAGGGAGGGCGGCGTATCACGCTGTCGTTCTCGCAGTCTCCCAAAATCTATATTGCCACGAACCATGCCATCCGCGGAACCGGCTCCTCTTTCACGGATCGCCAGTGGCTGTTGGCCTTTTCCGATTTTTATAATGAAAGCCACAAACCGGTTGACGATTTCGGAGCGTTGTTCTTTACCGAGTGGGATTTTGACCAGTGGAACCTGTGCTGGAACCTGCTGGCCAACTGTATCCAACTGTATCTGACGTTCGGTGTGGTCCAAGCTCCTGGAGAACGGCTTGAGGAGCGCAAACTGCGGCAGGAGATCGGGGAAACCTTCATTTCCTGGGCTGACGAGTATTTCTCTGCACCGGAGCATATCGGTTGCCGCCTGGTGAAGAAGGAGCTGTTCGACGCCTTGTGCTTGTATGATCCGGCCCAGCGGAAATATAATACCCCTGCCTCATTCAAGAAAAAATTCGTCATGTATTGCAAATGGAAAGGTTTTGTGTTTAACCCCCAGAAATATGACAGCAAGACCGGACTCCCCTATCAGGTCGATAAGGACGGACGTCCTGTCGTGGATGACAAGTCCGGCGGAGTGGAGTATTTCACGGTCGGTACCGGCAAGGAGATCATACAACCGGGAGAAGATCCCTTGGATCCTGATCTTCCGGGAAATTTGAGACTGGACTACTGACATGGCACGAAGTTATCAGGAAATATTGGAAAAGGTAATGCCTCTGGCCGGGCGTGATCCGGGCCGTTTCAAAAGGTTTTATGACCGGGTGACGGAGTTATTGCTCCGGATTCCCGAGGGAGGATCCATCATTGTATCCGAGCACTGCACAGCCCGCTCTTTGGAACTATTCATGGATGTGGCCGAAATGTGTATCATAGAGGAGCTGTTCCACAAGAGCATTAATGACGCATTGCTGGAGTTTTCTGATGACAGGAGTGAGATCCGGCGTTGTCCGGCCTGGCGGCCTGCGGTCCCTTACAGGCATTTCTACTCGGATAGAAATGTATGATATATCCCAATTTATATCATTGTAAAGTTAGTGATTTTTAGTGAGATATGCAAATAAAAAGGAAGCAATATGCTGAAAAAAGAGAATAAAATTTTTGTGGCGGTATGTCCTGATGTCCGGACACGCAGACAGATGATTTCAAGGCTTGCGGTCAGGCTGGGCTTTGCCCTGATACCTAGTGATGCGGCCAAGCTGATACAGGAGGATCTTTATTCCTGTGACCTGTCCACGGCTTATTTCGTGATGTGCGCCCAGTATAACTTCAGGAACTCCCCTGTGACCAACCAGAGGCTCTATGAAATGGCTGCCAGAGGCTTGTGTGTTATTGTGGGCGTGCGGTCGCTCCCCCGGGAATACGAATTCATAACGCAGGCATTTTATCCTGAAGACATATAGTTTAAAAGTCCGGTTTTCCGGACTTTTTTGTTTCCCCTCATACCCCTTTTTCCCCAGAAAAAACATTTTGGACAATCGTGCGATCTGTTCGAAAACGGGCGGCCTATATATTCTTTTTTTTATTTTTTAACTTTTAAGAAATATACCCTTATAAAAAATGAAGAAATTTTCGTGCAATCGTGCAACTGCGTTTTTTTTGATTATAATATATTGATATATAAATATTTATGTCTGCACGATTTTTGCACGATTCCGTTCGATTTGTCCAAAAACGTATTTTATGGCTTTTTGTGCGTGGTTTTACATTTCGTACGAAAATCGTGCGCGAATTGTGCAGTGTACAATATATTGATATTCAATATATTACAATAATGTTAATCATCAGATCGTACGGTTGCACGAAAATCCCCCCTTTGTTTTTCAAGGGGTGTTGCAACGGCCTTCATGATTCTTTTGGAAGCCGGTCCATCTTTAGCCGGTTGTTCTTTGACTATCTCAATTTAAATCATTACTTTTGTATAAACACATAAGTATATGATTACCACGAAGATAACGATAGAAAATTATTTAGCCGAATATCTAATAGGCAAGTATGGAACCCCGGACAGCAAGGTAGTCCGCCTGCCTTCAGATCTTGATTTGTACCATTTCGTCTATGATCTTTTGCAGAAACGTCCTGCCGGATGCCCTGTGGATAGCGGAAATCTGGAGCTTGTGTTGCCGGAGCGCCGAGAGGCACACCTTCCGGGTGGCAAACCTTTGGCTACCTATAATTATATAGGCGAGAGGGGAGCCAAAATACTTTCCAGGAAGATAAACACAATGATGCGTGCGGAGCTTCATGACCTGTTTGATGAAAACAAACATGTCTATGGTATAGACTACATCAATTCGGCCTGGTACTTTCTCCGGAAGTATTGCATTGAGAGTCTGAGCGTGGAAGCACTTCTGAAAGATTACCAGCGCTGGCGGCGGAAGATGCGCCGTAAAACCTCCGTTCGGGAATATAAACACAGATAATTTTATGTAACGTAGCGTGTCTTTTTGTCCTTTCCATGTCCTTTTTGGAGGTGTTTTTATGTGGAAAAACGGTCTTTTCATGACCGGGTGTGATGACCGCTTCTCCGTGTCCTTGTTCATGGATGGATCTGTTCTTTATTTTGCAGGAAAAAAGAACGGATGAATCGTATTCAGTTAATATTCAATGAAAAATGGGCCATGGCTAGAGAGGATTATTACAATCTGGTCTCACTGATCCTTCCTTCAATACATTCCGGCAATTTTAAGGAGGTAGAGGCATTTTTTGAAAAAGATACCGTGACCGTATACGCATCGGATCTGAATTTTGTGGGGCGGTGGAATTTGGAAGACAGCGGTCTTCCTTCCGATTCGGTTGCCGTTATTGTGCTGGAAGGGACGCTCTATTCCTGGGAGACGTTCCGCCTTCAGGAATATATTGCACAGGCGGCAGCTAATGACCGTATTGCAGGCATCATTTTGTGGATAAATGGACCGGGGGGAATGATTACCGGTCTGGACAATGCGTCAAAAATGATATCCGAATGTCCCAAACCCGTAGTCGCTTACATTGCCGGAGCTTGTGCTTCCGCACATTTTTGGCTGGCATCAGCCGCAGACAAGCGCTTTCTTGGCTCGTTGATGTGCGAGGTGGGTAGTATCGGTGTTGTGGGTACCTATTATAATGCCAAGGAGGCCTTGAAAAAAGAAGGAATCGATTATCGGGAGATTTACCCGGATTCGGCCGACTTGAAAAACAGGGAACACCGGGAGATTGCGGAAAACAATAACGAGGAACCTTATAAGGAAAAGCTGTCAAAACTGCACATGATGTTCTGCCGGACCGTTTCGGAGAACCTTTCCATCGCTTATGACAAGGACTCCCCCGTGTTCCGCGGGGCGACCTTTATGGGTGATGAAGCGGTCAGGGAAGGACTGGCGGACGGTTATAACACTTTGGAGGGAGCTGCGCGCTGGATTCTGGCGCAGTCCGTCATCAACAAGACAAATCAAATCTTTTAAATTTTTATTTTTATGGGAAAGTATTCTAAAATGTCCACCTTTGCCGGCGCAATCCTTGGATTGCTGGGGCTGAAAGAGTGGAAGAAGGCTGAGGACAAGGATATCCTCGATGCCGATGATGTAGCCAAGCTGAAAGAACTTGGCTTCGATGAGAAGTTCATAACTCCTTTCGGGGAAGCGTTGAAAAATGGTTTTAAGGATGAGGAACAGCAGGCCGGTCCTGTTGAGAACTCGGGAGAGGCGCTGATTCGTGGTCTGCTGGCGCAGAAAGTATCCGAAATGGCTTCCTTGCAGGAGCAGTTGGATGCAATAAGAAAGACAGACGGGGAAAAGACGCAGGCCATCACCCGGAAAGATACCGAAATAGCGGAGCTGAAGCAGAAGATTTCGGTACTGAGCGCATTGCCGGAGCCGGACCATGGTGCGGGTGCCGGTCTGAAACAAAATACGGGTGCCGGTGCCTTCAACCTGGATGATGACAAGCAGCTTGGAGGTATGCAGGGTGAGATGTTCGCGCTGGATCGTCCGTATAACATGCGTGCCCGTGCCGCTCTGCTCGCAAGTCAGGGAATCAATATTCAGGTCCGTGCAGAAAGTTCCGTGGATTACGGCCGTCTGAAGGAGGACCTTGGTGCGTTCTACCGCATCCGCTGGCAGGACCGTTTGCAGTCATTCCTGACCAAGCTCCCCAGTATCGAGAGCATCTTCCCGGTGGAGAGCGGATATCAGGATCTGGCCACTCTGGTCAACATTTGGCTGGGTGAGTTCTCGCAGGCTGACAACACCTCCAGTGATTTCGACAATGTGACCAAAGGTGAATATGAGTTCGACAACGAGACATTGCGTATGTTCAGTGTCATGTTCGCCCATAAGTTCCGTGACCTGAAGCAGCTGGAAAAGACCTGGATCGGCTCTCTCAACAAGGAAGGATCACAGGCGATCAAATGGTCATTCATTGAATACATTCTGGCGGAAACAGCCAAGAAGCTGCATAACGAGCGTGAGCTACGCCGTATCAATGGCGTGCGCAAGGATCCTGACCTTAACAAGCCGGGACGCGCCATGGAAGCGGCCGACGGGCTGTATGAATGGCTGAGAAAGAAGGTTGACGGTTTCATTGACATTAATAACGGGAAGACCGTTTACCAGATCAAGCCGTTTGTGCTGGGTGAGATCACGGAAGCCAATATCGGTGAGAAACTGTTCCAGGGTACGGGAATGATTCCTGCCGTGTACCGTGACAGCGGGCAGCTGGCCCTGTATCTTCCCAGCTATATGGTAGTATGGTATCACAAGTACAACGAGCTGCACTATGGTGTGAACCAGGATTACAAGGCCAATATGATGTACGTTAAGGAATATCCGGCTGTGAAGCTGATTCCGATTCCGAACGCAGACAATCACCAGCGTATTTTCTGGACGATGGAGGGCAATATCAAATGCTTCGAGCATGTGGCCGGTGAAATGACAAATTTCAGCTTGGAACAACAAGACTGGACGCTTAAGGTATGGTCCTTGTGGAAGGAATCCATCTGGGCGCGTGCGGTAGGTTTCAAATATACGAAAAAAGAGGATATGGACGGCAGCCGCCAGATGATCTTCTGTAACGAGTATGACCGGCCTGCATCTTCCTTCATTGACGGGGAGAAGGACAAAAACCCGAACGTAGCCCTGCATACCAGTGTACAGACCGTGGCCAACACCAGCCTGTTCACCATTACGGATATTGAGAACGCCGAAGTGGGTAAGATTGTCACCATCAAGTGTGGCAGCGAGGACAAGGGGGTAAAGATCACCAAATCCGATAAGTTCAGCTTGATCAGTGCCGACTGGATACCGAAGAAAGGGGACACCATACGTCTGATGAAACGTTCTGACGGGAAATTTATCGAAATCGGACGTGATACGGCAGCTTCCGGTGCATTACAGTTCGCCAACGATGCAACCACTCCATCCTTGGCGGGTGCCACGGTGTTCGTAACGGGAACCAATACCCAAGCGACGGCCATCACGAATTTCACAGATGCGGTGGAAGGTGAGGTGTATACCATTCACGGGGCCGGGAATACGAATGCGTCCACTATCGCTAATAGTGGTAATTTTGTCCTGACTGATGCCATGACGCTCAGCGCCGGCAAATTTATCATGCTGACTTATGCAGGTGGCAAATTCTATGAGGTGGCACGTGGTTAAATTTACGGGCGGAGTAATCCGCCCCTGTTATTCATTTTAAATTGTTATAATTATGGCATACGTTAAAAGAGCAGTGAAGCGCCCGGAAGGTAATCCGGGTAAAGGAATCAACCCGCGCGACATGATGAGTATCATTGATGTGGATGATATTCTGGTGTTCCCGGCACGTGACTCGGCCGGTGTGTTGATGACCGAGAACATACAATTGAAGCCTGGATGTTATTCTACCGACATCTATTTCACTCCCGGTACCGTGGAGGTTACAAGCAATACAGACGGAGATCCTGACGCACTTGGTTTCACCCCTACGGTCAAGGGGAACCATCCGGGAAACAAGCAGGCGGTCCGTGAGTTCAAGACCAACTGGCTCGGTCGGAAATGTATCGTGATAATGAGCTACTGTGACGGTCAGGACAAGGATCTGTTCGGTTCTCCCTGCAATCCCATGCAGATGGGAGTCAATTATACCGGTAACAAGGATGCCAACTCCTCTGAATTCACTTTTACCCAGATCAGTAAAGGGGATGACATCGCCATTTATAAGGGTACTGTTCCTTCGGAAGAACCGGTGGCGAGTGTGAGCGCGTCTGCCACTACCATCCCGTTTACGGCGGAAGGGCAATATCAGCTTCAGGGTGGTGAAGCGGAAATAAATAAAGTGACCGGCGGACGGCATGGTGCAGTGATGACCCTGCTGGGTGTAGCGTCAGGCGTGGCTCCGACAATTGCTCACGGCGGCCAGTTCCTGCTGCGTGGCGGAGAAACCTTCACCGCTAGTCCGGGCAGCCAGATAACCCTTCAGGCTTTTGAATCCGGATCCGGTACATGTACATGGATTGAGCAGAGCCGTTATCAGGCATAAGTCATATTCTTATTTTAGTGGTTTCATTATTTCAGGAAAGCGGGGCTTCGGCTTCGCTTTTTTTATTTCATGCGGAATTTTGCTAAAAATGATTAATAAGCAAAAGATTATTTGAGAGATCCTTGTATAATAAGCAAAAGATTATTATTTTTGAATGTCGATTAAAAACAGCATATAATGAGTAAGGAACAAATTAAAAAGGACCTCACAATGCAATTGGGGGTTGTAAAAATGAAATTGAAACAATTGGTTTTTATTGAGGAACAGACCGGGATCAGGAGAACTGAAGAGATAAACGCCCTTCTTGACCGTCTGAACCTGATAGAGAAAATTCTTAAAGAGATGGAAAATGAGTAATAACAGTGTTCCCCAGCCTATGGGGAACTTAAAAAAATAAAGAGATCATGACACTGAAAGAGGAATTGGACGCTCTACGTCCGTTAATGGGAACAGAGTCCGGGGAGTTTTATTCCCGGGTGAAACATATAGCTGATACTTATACGAGTGAAGGGGACAAAAAGATGATTGCAGATTTCATGGATGAGTGCTTGAATGGGATTAGTGGTGAAATTGCTGGCATGGAGGAGAGAACCATAAAATTACAGCTTCAGAACATATCCGAGATCATATCGTTGTCTTTCATTGCGAAACATTACTTTGGCAAAACGAAAGAATGGCTATATCAGCGTATTAATGGTAATGTGGTCAATGGGAAGCCCTGCCGATTCACTGCCGAGGAGCTGGACAGATTCAATCATGCGCTGAAAGACATTTCTCAAAAAATAGGTTCACTCAGACTTTCTTATTGAAAGCTGTTTTTATTCGACACCAATCCATGCAATTGAACCGTTGCATGGATTTTTTATTCATGCCTGTCTTTTGCCCGGCAATTGCCGGGCTTTTTCTTTGTATGGTACATTGTAAATTTTATCGTATGAAAGAAAAAATTATTGCTTATCTGAGCGGTCCCCGTCCGTATCGTGAGGGGATTGCTTTGTACGAGGAGTACGGGCTTAATCTGATGCTGAAAGCCACTTTCCGGCGGAATACCGAAACGGACCTGCTTCGTGCCACCTTGATGGAGGAACTGCGCAAGCTTGCCGGAATTTCGGAAACGGCTTTCAGGACAATGCAACGGAAGGCGGTGGACTCTCCCCACATATCTTCAGCTTCTATAGTGGTGGGAGAGATCAAGGCTGAGGAAACCGCAGTGAATGTTCCTGTCACCCCGGTTGTGGAAAATGTGATCCGTTTCCGTGACCGTTTCCCCTTCCTCAACTCTCCGGATTGTCCGGATGTACTGAAAATACTGGTTGCCGATATGTTCACGGCCTATGACCTTTATCTAAAAACTTTCAGGGAACTGGGGGAACTGCCGGATGACGTTGAGCTGGAACAGGCGTTTGCCATAGCCAAAACAACTGTGGAGAATTACCTGGAGGACCGGAGTATCTGGGAGGAGTTGGAATATTACCGTGACAATCATGTGCTGCTCGGGAAACATCCCCGTATTGCCGTCTCTCTAGCTTCTGACGAGCTTTCCAACAAAAGTGATCTTGAGGTGATGAATATCCGTAAGAATGCGGCCAGCAACGTGTCCAAATGGAAGAAGAAGCTTGAAACCGTTGAAGGTGAGGAGGAACGTGCGAAGGCATTGGCGGCAGTGGATAAATGGGAATCTATGAAATCGGCCGCCGAGAAGGAACTGGAAAACAGAAAAAAAAACTGATATTTCGGAAGGGGACGCTGGAGGACGGGATCAATGGGCTACTCCTGAAAATGGAGCGTTTCTCCCACCCTTGTGACCGTGGCGAGTTTGCCCATTTACTGTCTGCAAAAAAATGCGAGTTGGCGTACCTAGAAGAATGTTTGAACAAATTATCTTATGAATGATATTCCCCCTGACAGCCTGGCTCTAACTGGAGAGCAAAAAAATGATGTTCGCCGCATGGCCGCTTTAGGTTATGCGCCGGAGGATATTGCCGCCTATCTTGGCCTTGACGCTTCTGAATGCTTTCTTTTTGTATATGACGCCGGTATTCCAGGAACCACCATTCGAGGGCTGATCCGTGAAGGCGTGCTTGTCTCACGGGCCGCTCCCGAGATAAAGCTGCACGAAACAGCTGAGGACGGGAATATTGATGCCGTTAAGCTGCTAACGGAGATCCAGGAACGCCGTTTGTTTGAGAATCTGTTAAAAGATATGGATGAATATGAGTGAATTGCCGGTCAGACCTTCAAGAGTGGACTTTGAAAAGGTTGATCTGAATCAGATCCAGCGCATTCTTTCCACCGGAACGCTGGATTCTTTGCGTCCGGAAGAGAGGGAGTATTTCTCTCTAATGGAGATGGTACGTGGTCTGCGTGCCAGGATGCGTTTCACTAACGGCAGGATGGTGACAAAGGCAGGAATAATCAGGCTGCTGAAGTCGGAACCGTACAGCCTGTCCGACTGGATGGCCCGGCAGGTGTATAATGACAGCATCAATTTTTTCTATACCCAAGACAACATCCGTCCGGAGGCGTTTGCTGCCCTGTATGCCGAGCGTGCCGAGAAGTGGGCGGACGCCGCTTTCCTGGCCGGCAAGATCAAGGAGGCAAGGGCCTTGTTGAAACTTGCCGGTGAATACCGCAGATGCTTCAGGAAGGAACAGGCGGAGATACCGGAAGAGCTTCTAAACCAGAAAAAGGTTGATATCTATACGGCCAGCCGTGAGGATCTGGGCGTTCCCGCCATTGATAGAAAGGAACTGGAGGGTTTCATCGACTCGATACCGGAGATACCTATTGCTGTGCGTGATAATCTGAAAGAGGACGCACGGATAAGAAAGTTTGATTTGAAAAAACGTATGATTTATGATATCGAGGAATTTAGCGAGGAAGATAGCGAATGATGAGGATGTGGATGTAAAATTCAGCCATAATGTCCAGATGCTGACCGATTTCGTGGATACGACCATTCTGGTTGTCATAGCCGGGCGTGGTATGTCCAAGAGTACGGTCATACAGTCCAGACGTTCATACAGGTGTATCTGGGAAATGCCCGGTGCGCCTTTAGCTTTTGTCGCCAACACTTATGCCAATCTGAAGGACAACATCATGCCCGCCGTACAGAAGGGATGGGAAATGATGGGGCTGTACGAGGGGGTGCATTATATCCGTGGAAAGGAACCGCCAGCCTCCTGGAAGGCGAAATGCTCCATAATTGTCAATGATTACCGGAACTGCTATTCCTTCTGGAATGGCAGTGTTATTTTTATGGGTTCGCTGGATAACCCTTCACTGCTTGCCGGCAAATCGGTGGTCCATCTGTTTTATGACGAGTCAAAATATGACAAGGACGAGAAGGTGAACCGTGCCATGCCTGTTCTACGTGGCGATTCTCTCACTTACGGGGCATCGCATCTGTTTCTTGGTCTGACGATCACCACTGATATGCCGGATGTCAACGAGGGGGAATATGACTGGTATTTCCGTTATGCACCCAATATGGATCCAGACCGTATAATTCTGATTGTACAGGCGGCTTTTGAACGGAACGGGCTGCTGTTGAAGCAACTGCGCGAGCAGAAGAAAGACAATCCCAGTCACTCCGTGCTGGCGCGTCTGGAAAGGAAAATAGATTATTATGATCGGGCCTTGCGCAAATTGCGCCGCGGACAAACCTTTTTTCTTAACGCATCCTCCCTGGTCAATGTTGATATCCTGACCCCAGAATATATACGAAACTTATATCAAGGTACTCTTGAACTGCATGAGTTCTGCAAGTCGGTGCTGGGTATGCGGCCCGGTCTCCGGCGTGATGTCCGCTTCTATGTATTATTCGGGCAAAGGCATAAGTATTATGACGGGAGTCCTGGAGGGGAGCCGGCGGAAAATAGTCGGGAGTTGCGCTATCTGCGGCATGACGAGCCTTTGGATGGCGGCATGGACTTCGGCAACATGCTTTCATTCGTGATTGGGCAGGAAGACGGAGCGTATTACCGATGCCACAAAAACTTTTTCGAGATACCTCCCGGATGGTTCCGTGAGCTGGCTGACCAGTTCTTGGATTTCTTTGCTTCACATGAATGTAAGGAACTGTCGTTGTATTATGACCGGGCCGGCAATAATTTTGAAAGACAGGGGGAGGATTATGCCAGGAAGATAAAGGATGCCATAGAGAAGGATGCCGATGGCCGGCGGACCGGATGGACCGTCATTCTGATGAGCCGCAGACAGAGTATCATCCCCCAGTCGGAGGAATACGGATTCATGCAGGAGTTGATGAAGGGAGAGAATGGGCAATTGCCCCGATTGCTGGTTGATGCGGTGAATTGCCGTGAAATGGTCAGCAGCGTTGAGAAAGCCCCAGCCGGCATCCGCTATAAGGGTGAAACCAAGGTGGTGTTCAAGATCAAGAAGAGTGAAAAGCTTGCCCCGAAGAAACTTCCCATGTTTTCTACCAATTTCAGTGACGCTTTCAAATACCTGATGATGCGCAGAAACTGGCGTCGCATTGTCCGTATTGCCCGTGGCAATAATGCAAATCCCTATATCCCCGGTTTTGAGGAGTGATTTCTGTCCGTACCAGGCATCCCGCCGTTTTTCTCTGTCACATTTCACGAAAATTGCCCGGGGCAATTGCCCCGGGACTTCTGAGCGGCCCGCACGGAAACAAGAGACATGGTTTTAAAGATTTTGGTTTTATGGTGTTATTTATTGAAAACTAGATATTTATGTGCTCTTACAGCAAAATTCAAGGCTGAAATACGCACATTTTGAATGATAAATACGAAAATAAGGGGAAAATCAGTCATTTTTTGGATGGTTTTTCACTGGATCTTGTGAAATGCCTTGCGGGGGAAGGCGAAAAAGAACCCCCGGCCTGTAAGTAGTTATCTCACCCACATACTTACACAAAGATGCGTCACACCGCACAGCCGGGGGCAAATACCCTCTGCTGCGGTGTGACGCATTTTGTATGTTATGTGAGTGAGATGACGCAAAGATAATCAAATATTATTGTATGAAAGTGATAGAGATAATAAACTTTAATCGCGAGCTGCTGAAAAAGTTGCAGGAGGCGGGTGTCCGTCTGGAGGATGTCCAGTATGAAGGATTATCTGGAAGGGCTAACCATTATCAGTGAGGATTATAAGGAAGTGTTCAAACGTTACAAAGATGTTCCGGGGGTGGTTTTCCTGGTTGATCCCCCTTATTTGAATACAGAAGTCGGAACATATAAAATGTACTGGCATTTGGCTGATTATCTGAATGTCCTGCATGTTCTGAAGGAGCATTCGTTTGTGTATTTTACATCCAATAAATCTTCCATTCTTGAATTATGCAGTTGGATTGGGGATAATCCCTCAATCGGTAATCCTTTTAAGGATTGTGTGAAAGTGGAATTCAATGCCTGTGTGAATTACAGTAGCTGTTATACTGATATAATGCTGTGTAAACAAGGTAAAAAAGATGTTTCAGATTTGGCTGCCTGATATTAAAATCTGTGAACAGGATGTGCATTTATAACAGAAGTCCTGTTATCAGACCAAGCAAAAGGAATATTAGACTGTTTATTATCAGCTTTTTGATCTGATAAAGGTGCATACAAATAAGGCTTACCTCTTTTTGTAACTGCTTGATATCTTCCTGTTCTTTTGTCATGGTTCATATTTTTGATGCATCAGCAAAGGTAATAAAAATCCGCTAGAAAATTCGGAATGTTGAATATTATTCATACATTTGTGATGCCCTCAAAATTAGAGTCATAAAAATTGGTGAAACAGGACATGAACCCCTTTTCAAAACGTAATCCGTAAAATCGGGTTAAGGTTACACTAATACCTTTGGGCGCGTTTTGATAAGGGATTCACCATTTAATGTATGAGACCCTACGATAAAGATAAATCACAAATATTGGCAATGTTTTATTATGGAGTGCCGATAGAGGATATAAAACGATTCTACAAGGGTAAGGAACAACAATATTTATTTGACACGGCTTTAATGCAGTTAGAATCAGAAGGGATGATAAAAAGAGAGGGGGAAAGCTTTGTCGTGACAAAAGAGGCGGGGGACGCATTTCTGTGTTATGGGAATTATCTTAAATATGTTGAAGCGAAGAGGAGACAACAGGTTGATAATGAAAAAGCAAAGGTTTTGGATTCAAAAGTAAAGAAATCAACGATTGTTTCCAATTACTTGAAATCAGCAAATATGGTATGTAGTATTGTCAGCTTTATAGTAGGAGTTCTGTTGTCAGATCAGGTAAAATGGATATTAAACTGGTTATTATCATTTTTTCTCACTGGATGTGCTCTTCCTCATTCATAATTTATTAAATTGAATTTTGCTATAAGACTAGTAAAAATCCATTAGTAAATGCCTGGTTGTTGGATATTATCATTACATTTGCTGTTCCAATTAAATAATAATCTCGTAAAAAACAAAATCATGAAAAAAGTAATGCTTTTAGTATTAGTTAGCACATTATCTTTATTGTTGTCTTCATGTTATAGTTCTCAATTGTATGTAGGTGGCATGGAAGTTGACGAACCTAAAAGAGTTTTGAACTCAAAGACAAACAATCATTTTCTTTTCGGGTTGATATCACCAGCATCAAACAAGAAAGATATCAAGCAATATGTTGGGGATCGTCAGAAGTATGCAATCAAAAACCACCATACTTTTTTAAATGGTTTTTTGGAGGTTATTACTTGTGGTATCTATACTCCGTCAAAAACTACATTTTATGTACCTATAAATGAATGACATTTAAGATTTTATGCCTCGTACTATTTAAGTTCGGGGCTTTTTTGTGGTTGTTTCTTAATCACTTAATTATTTATCGTTATCCGTAAGAGCAGTGGAGAGGTCAGCTATATGACTGAAATCAGAGAATTTTCATTTCGGAAGAAAGTTTACTAACCGTCAGATGTGCCTTATGGCTAATGCTTCTCTTACCTTCATGGCACTGACAGTGCTCCGCCTTCAAAAAAAATCCCAAAAAGTTTGTGGATTAAAAAATAATCCTCATATTTGCAGTGCTAAAACAATTCAATTCTGTTGGTCAGGAACGTAGAGCGCGGTTAATGCTCATGATAGTTTAATGGGCTTTTTTTATGCCCATACAGGTTCATTTTGCAGATGTCAGCAAAATGATATATAGGAGATTGTAGAAGTCACAACTTGTTGTGCAAAAGTTACGGCTGCCTTTCCCATCAACTTAATTGCTCTACGGAGTGACTACGGATTGATTGTTTTAGCGAACTCGGGAAACGGCGGCCGTTCTTGCGTTCTATTATTGCCGAAACGCTAAAGCAATCAATCCGTATGAAACAAACAGCTTCAATTCCTGCTACCGACATAAATGTCGTGAGCAAATCGTCAGTCCTAACTATGTGGCTGAACCGTGAAAATCAATTATTTTCTTCCGTACTTGAAGAATCAGTGTCTAACCGTCAGGTGTGCCTTATGACTCATGCTTCCTTAGCTTTCATGGCACTGGCAGGTTCTGCTTTCAAGAAACTTTTCCAAAAAGTTTGTGGATTAAAAAATAATCCCCATCTTTGCAGTGCTTACCATTTGAGAAAGGCGAGAAGGCTCGCCAAAATATTTGCTGCGGGCATTTTTTATGTCCATGGCTATACATATAGTTCCGTCCCGTGTGGTGTCGTTAATGCGCCCACAGCCTTTCTCAAGGTGGTAAGCAACGGGGAGCGGAACTTTTTCTGTTTCTTCCCCGTAATAATTAACATATTGTTTCATTTTAATTGCTTACCAAAATGAAAAATCAAACAGTTACTTTGCCAGTATCAGGGGCAAAGAAATCCGCACTTGTTGCGTGGTGTGAAAAGGAGAACCAACTGTTCTCATGTGTTCTTGAATCCGTAGTTACCAACCGTCAAGTGTGCCTTATGGCTCATGCTTCCTTAGCTTTCATGGCACTGGCAGGTTCTGCTTTCAAGAAACTTTTCCAAAAAGTTTGTGGATTAAAAAATAATCCCCATCTTTGCAAAGACTTCCATTTTGAACAGGCGGACAGTACCGCCAACATAGCCGTTGGCATTTTTTATGCCCATGGATTATCATATAGTTCCGTCCCGTGTGGAGCGTTAATGCGCCCACTGCCTGTTCAAGGTGGAAGTCAACGGGGAGCGGAACTTTTTTTGTTCCCTTCCCGTAATAATCAACATATTGTTTCATTTTAAATGACTTCCAAAATGAAAAATCAAACAGCTACTTTGCCTGTATTAGAGGCAAAAAAATCCACGTTCAGTGTGTGGTGTGAAAAGGAGAATCAACTGTTCTCGTGTGTTCTTGAATCCGTAGTTACCAACCGTCAAGTGTGCCTTATGGCTCATGCTTCCTTAGCTTTCATGGCACTGGCAGGTTCTGCTTTCAAGAAACTTTTCCAAAAAGTTTGTGGATTAAAAAATAATCCCCATCTTTGCAGTGCTTACCATTTGAGAAAGGCGAGAAGGCTCGCCAAAATATTTGCTGCGGGCATTTTTTATGTCCATGGCTATACATATAGTTCCGTCCCGTGTGGAGCGTTAATGCGCCCACAGCCTGTATCAGGTGTTGAGCAACGGGGAGCGGAACTTTTTTTGTTCCCTTCTGTATTAAATCAACATAATGTTTCATTTTAAATGCTCAACAAAAATGAAAAATCAAACAGTTACTTTGCCTGTTTTAGAGGCAAAAAAATCCACGTTCAGTGTGTGGTGCGAAAAGGAGAATCAACTGTTCTCGTGTGTTCTTGAATCCGTAGTTACCAACCGTCAGGTGTGCCTTATGGCTCATGCCTCTTTGGCTTTTTCTGCATTGGTATGCGCCGGTTTTGTGTCGGCAGTTCCTGCATTGCTTTGCCTAGCTTGGTTTGTTGTGTCGTTACATCTTTGCAAGAAAGGAGGTCTGAGATGAAAGGAGAAGGATTGAACCAGAATGCTATCATAACAGATCAAGTGATAGATGCGCTGGCTAATATACAGGATCATGAGCCCGGTTCCTTTCGGGAGCATACGGAGAAATTGACGGATATTCTGTTGGATGACTTTGAGTTGATGGAACCGGACAATTTGAAAAGAAATCTGGATTTGGTGCAATTCTTTCGGTTCTATGCAGGACTGATAGAGAAATTGCATCCACAAAGCAAGTAGTCCTGTCCTTTATCCCATATTGCATTTGTCCCATATTTGCTTGAAAAATAGCGAATATGGGACAAATTAATTTATATACCGCAGTCGAGGAGATGAAAGCGGTGAGCAAAGCTGAAGGGACATTCAGTATCAAATTCCGGAAATACAACCGTCAGAAACAGTCTGGCGGTGATCTGGTGTTTTTGAAAGCGGCCAGGCTTCGTTCCAAGGCTTCTGATGAAAAAATAGAGAATGCCAGTCATAAACTGTTTCTTGTCGATACGGAAACAGGCAACGCATTGAACTGCTGGCAGATTCTGGTAGTGGAATTTAACGGACAGAAAACAGTTTTGTAATATGGAGGTAAGACGTAGCGGAAATTTCGGCTTTGTGGACCCCGGCAATGGATCGCTTTATTCCTTTGACATTTCAGGACGTGGTAAGGGATGGGAACCTTCCAGTATCATGCTGAACCATAACCGTAACACCTGTTTCACGAGGAAAATGAGTGTGGCCGGATATGATATCGTTCCGATGGGGGATAACAATGACATGCCCGGAGAGGTCATGCGCCTGCTTGACCGGTTCTATGCCGGTGAGGGTATTCTTGGCAAGATTGCCGGTCTGCAATGGGGGGACGGTCCCCGGTTCTATGAGGATGCAATTGATGATACGGACAACCGTTTCTACAAAAAATGGGTGCTTGCACCTGATATTGAGTCGGACATGTCTTCCTGGGATTATCGAATTTGTATGCACCGTTGTCTGGTTGATCTCACCCACATGCAGGGCTTCTTTATCAAGTTTGTCCGCAACCGTGCGCCCCGTATTGGCGGGCGGGGGAAGCTACTAAGGTTGGAGCATATCCCTTACCAGCGTGCCAGACTGTTGTACCCTCCCCCTGGGAAAAATGATCCGGAAGGCATTGTCGTGGGAGATTTCCCTTTCCCGGATCCTGAATATATGGAGAGGTATCCCATGTTTGATCCGGCAGATCCTTTCCGATATCCGGTGTCGGCCAGATATTACAACATCTATTCCTTCTGTAAGGATTTTGTTAGTACCCCGCGTTTTCTGGGAGCCTTTGACTGGCTGGAAATAGCCGGTACCTTGGCACCATTACTGCATAACTATAATCTGAATTCCAGCGCGCTCAGTCTGCATATAGAATCTCCACAAGGGTATTGGGACAAGGCGGAGGAACGTTTGAAATCCGTATGCCGCAAGCGTGGGGAAACCTATACGGCCAAGATGCTGGAGGATTACAAGGATGAATGCATGGAGAAATTTGCCGGAGGTATTACCGGGATGAAGAATGTGGGAAAATATATGCACACCACCCGGTTCTGGAGCGATGAAGCCAACGATTTTGAGGGATGGAAGGTGACTCCTATTGATAAGAAGGTGAAGGATTACATCGAGGCACAGATTAGAATCAGCAACAAGGCTGACGCTGCTGCCACCTCCGGGTTCGGAATTGATCCGGTGCTGGCGAACCTCATTTTGGAAAACAAACTGAGCAGTGGAAGCGAGAAACTGTATTCCATCAAGGTCTACAATGCGTCTGAAACGGCTATTCCGGACATGATACTCTGCAAGCCGGTGCAGGAGTATATCAATGCTAACTGGCCGGGAACAGATATACGTATCGGACTGTACAGGAATGTGGTGAGTCAGGAAGAGAACGTGTCGCCGGGAAACCGTATGAAAGAAAATATATAAGTTATGAAAATGATATTCGACAGAAACGGAGAAGGGCGCCAGGAGCTTGTTGCGGCGCTGGGAATGATTTCCGACAGCCTGGACTATTCCAAGTGGAAGCCGGTACTGCCTTTGGCCGCACGCCAGCTGACCTGTATTATCGGGGCGGACGTGCTTTCGGCGATAGTCGACCTTTATTGGGATGAAGACCTGGACCCAGAGAAAGAGGAACTTGTATTCATGGCGCAGCGTGCCGTGGCATATTTCGCATGGGTAAAGGTTGTTCCCACGTTGGATGCACAGCATGGCGGTAGCGGAAGGCAGAGGAAACTGGGAGAGAATGAGAAGGGGCTGACTGCCCTTCAGGAATATAAGGATGAAATGAACATACTTAATCTGGCGTATGAGTCGGTGGATGCTCTGGTAGGATTCTTGGAGGAGAAGCAGTTTGACTTCTGGGAAAAAAGCCTGGCTAAAAGACAGATGGACGGATTGCTCATCCGTACCAAGGACGAGTTTGACGAGTTCTATCATATCGGCAGCCACCGTCTATTTCTCATACTGGTTCCCATCCTGCGTGAAATACAGCGTACAGACATTCTGCCTGTTGTCGGAAAGGAGCGGTTTGATTGGCTTGTCAGAAGGGATCCGGACGTATGTGACACTCTTTTGGAGGAATGCCAGCGACCTCTGGCACTGTTGGCCATCAAGAAAGCGGTTGATCGCCTGCCTGTAGAGGTTATTCCGGAAGGTATCGTACAGGTGCAGCAGACCGGAACTGTAAAGGAAAAGTTACGGGCAGAGAAAGAGGCGCGGAAAAGTGTGGCGGACAGTCTTCAGGCCGATGCCGACCGGTATCTTCAGGAATTGCAGGATACGGTGGCGGCTTTGGACGCCGCGCCTGAGGAGGTTGATTTCTATGTTTCAGGCCCCACGCTTCAAAGCAAGGGGATAACCTTTTGATTTTTATGCGTGTAATATATTATCAGAACAGACAAGTGAGTGTGCCGGAAACGCTTGAGGAACTGACACCTGCCCAGTATTACCGTTATCTGGAGATCGCCACCATGGCTAACCAGCATATATTGTCGGAACCTGGGATACGTTTGAAAATTCTGTCTCTTTTTCTGGCACTCCCAGTTGATATGGGGCATCTTCCTCCATCCACATGGAAAGAAACGCTGGCACTGTTGTCCCTGACGGATCCGTTCGTTATTCGTGAGGGAAAATCTTTCCGGCTGGACCTGAGTACCGGAATCAACCTCCTTCCGGAATGGAACGGCTTTCACGGACCGGAAGACATGCTCAACGGGGTATCGTTTGACACCTTCTGCAAGTGCATGGCACTGGTAAGACGGATGGGTGATGAGGGTGGCGGCGACAGGGACATGATATTACGGGAGTTCGGAAAAGCTCTTTATACGGGAAGGGAAGGTGCGGAACCGCCAATTCTGCTCTGCCTTCATGCTTATCTGTTTTTTATGAATGTGTTCGCCATCATCCGGGAGGAGCCTTTGGAAATTGACGGTGAAACGGTTGACTTGCGGATTCTTTTCCGAAAAGATGAGAAGCCGGAAGCGGATGACCATACCGGCTGGACGGGCATTGGAATGGATATCGCTGAGAACGGGGCATTCGGGAACTATGCAGAGGTGAGGGCGACACCGTTCTGGGATATCCTTATTTTCCTTTACAGAAAGAAGTTTGAGAAATTACATTCCAAAAGATAGAGCCTATGATCAGTTTGAAAACCTATCGTGAGTATTATGAAAATGTCATGCGGCGTGTACCAGGCATACATTCCGTCAGAGTAGTGAATGTGGACCAGGACATGAGCGACTGTCTGAAAAGTATCAGTTCTAACGAGCTTCCGGTTCTGTTCGTGGTCGTACCGTCCGCACAGGAGACAGGTACGGATCCGGACAATGTGGAGGAGGATAACTTGTGCCTTATATTTCTGATGGACCGTATGGATATGCAGCGCCGTGGTCCGGTTCGGGTGCTGGAAGATACACAGCCCCTTGTCGAGAGCATCAAGAATGTGATGCGTGGTGACAGGAACAGGGGGTGCTGTCTTATGCGTAATCTTGACCGGATGACCACTACCCCGGAAACAGGATTCTATACGGATTACAGCGGTTGGAGTGTGTCGTTTAAACTTGGTACGGAATGAGTGACGGATGGAACCCAGTGAGGGAGGAGTTCTTCAAAAGAACCCTGTCCCGTGACTTCAAGACCATTTATCAACGGCAGTTGGATATTGCGGAAAGAGGTATTTACCGGGAAGGAAGACAGCTTAAGGTGAGATTCCGCCCGGATAAAATTGTGCCCGGCCGTACAGGGCATCTGCGTGACCGTCTTGCGGCAGCCGAGTTTCAGATAACGGGGGTGGATCCGATAATGCTGGAAACGGGCTACCCTCTTTATATACGTTTTCTTGACATGCGGGAGAAACGCGATCTCCGTATCTATAACCGTCAGATATGGGGGATAGTGTACAACAACGCATTGCCTGATCTGAGAGCGGGCATGTCCGATTCGCTCCGCAAGGAGATCCGCAACCGGCTGGAGGAGTTGTTTCCCTGGCCGGACGGGAATGACAGTGCGCATCGTCCCGGATACCGTCCTCATTGATATTTTGCCCCGTTGTCCATGGATATGCGGGGCTTCTCATGTTTCTCCCGTCCTTTGCCCCTTCCTTGCCGGTTACTAGTTTTGCCGAAAAGTAACCGTATGAACAAGAAACTGAAAGATGATTATATAAAGTTCACCCTCTCCCTGAATACCAGTGAGGCCCGTGAGGAACTGAACCGTCTAAACGCGTCCTCTCGTGAGCTGCAACGGACGAATGACGGCTTGCGCAATTCGATGATAGAACTGGTAGCCTCCGGCAAGAAAGGCAGCGATGAGTACAAACGTCTGGAGGCAGAGTTGAAATCCAATTCCAAAGCCATATCCGATAATAATGCGAAAGTGAAGATTCTCCGCTCCTCCATGAAGAGCACCGAGAAAACTTATGCGGAATTGGCCAAAGAGGCCCGCGGGCTTCAAAAACAGCTGGACAATACTGTCAAGTCCCTTCATCCGGAAGAATATGCCCGTTTGGAAAAGCAGCTGGAGGAAACACGAGAGGCGATGGCCCGTCTGCGTGGCGGAACCAATGAAACTTCCGGATCATTCCTGAAACTGGGGAATATGAAAGCTATGGTGGTGGGATTTTTTGCGTCCGCCGGAGCGGCTGCCCTTGATTTTTTCAAAGACGGCATGTCCAAGGCAAAGGAATTTGTCAGGGAAAGTGTGGAGGTGGCCATTCAGGCTGACGGAGTTCTTCATGCATTTGAGAAGTTGGACCGCCCTGATCTTCTTGCAAACCTTCGTACTGCCACTAAGGGAACCTTGTCGGATCTTGAGCTGATGAAAGCAACGGTCAAGGCAAAGGATTTCCGGATCCCGGTTGATGATATGGGAAAATATCTGGCATTCGCCCAGTTGAAGGCGCAGCAGACCGGCCAAAGTGTGGAATATATGACAGACTCTATTGTGACCGGTCTGGGGCGCAAGTCGCTTCTTATACTGGACAATCTGGGACTTTCCGCCGCAGAAATCAATGAGGAGGTTGCCAAAACTGGTGATTTCATGAAAGGGGTGTCCAATATCATAGACCGCCAGCTAACACAATCCGGAGTGTATGTATCCGCATCTGACAAGGCTGCTCAGGCTGATGCAAGGCTGGAAAATGCCAAGTTGAAACTAGGAAGACGGTTGTCCTGGCTTGGAGATTTATGGATCAGCCTGAAAAACAGAATGGCTGAAACTGTTAATACAACAGTATCCACCGCCAATGAAAAGTTTTATGAACAGAAGGAACGGGTTATAAGCCTTTATTCCGAGTATATGCCGTTGCTGGACCGGTATGATGAGCTGAAGACCAAGACCAGACTATCCTCGGATGAGCAGGCCGAACTTAATTCCATCATCACCAAAATCACGGACAATATTCCCGGAGTGATAACCAAAGTGGGGGAATACGGACAGGCACTGGATATTTCCAGCGGCAAAGCCAGGGAGTTCGTGCGGCAGCAGAAGGTACTGTTGGAATATATGAACCGGGAAGCCATCAAGGAAGAGGAGAATAATCTGGAGGAATACAGGAAGAAATACCAGAACGCGCTGAAGGCGCAGCAGGCCGGAGGGGTGTATGTGACTTCTTCCATGAGCAATACCGGATATTCCACCTCCTGGTTCGATAATACTCCGGGCACACTGGCACGTATTGATGATGATGTCAGGAAGTATGGCGAAATGATCAAGGGTGCTGAGCTCCGAATCCGGGAACTGCGGGGTGAGAGTCTGGAGAAGTCCCTGGAGGACAACGAGAAGAGGATCAAGATGCGGGATGAGTTCATCAAGATGAACAAGAAACAGCTGGAAACATGGCTTGCAGACGAAAAGAATGCGGGCAGCGAGTACAGGGACATGGCCCGCACCATTCTTTCCGGCAAGACGGATATCCAGGTGGATCCTCAGAAAGCCAATGCGGTTAATGCGCAGAGTGTGAAACTGGAGGACTTGCAGAAGAAACATTTGCAGGAGCGTCAGCGTCAGGAGGAGGAACTGGAATACCGGATAGCCCAAACCCGTATTGATGCTATGGAGGCCGGGGCTGAAAAGGAACTGGCACAGCGGGAACTTGACAACCGCAGGGAGATATCGCTTCTGCGGCGGCAGAAGGATGACTATATCCAGGCTGTAATCCGGTTTGAGAAAGAAAAGTTCGAGGCCGAGGAGGAACTGAAGGCGAAGAAGGACAAGCGTTATGTGAAAAAATCCTTTGACTCGTACTCGGTGTCCGTGGATACGTCGGCATTTGACACGATCATCAGCAACACCACCAGACGTCAGAGGAAAGAGGGTTTGCGTGAGCAGGAAAGTGCATGGGACGAATATCTGATCAAATACGGCACCTTCCAAGGGAAAAAGGAGGCGTTGACGCGCAAATACAGGAATTTGATGGATAGTGAGTCTGATGCAGGCAGGATCGCATCCCTGCAAAAGGAGTTTGAGGAAGCTCTGTCGGCCCTGGATGTTGAGAAGTTGAAGCAGGAGATCAATTGGGAGTTGATATTCGGGGATTTAAGTAAGGTGTCTAAAAAAGAGCTTGACAAAGTCAGGGCACAGTTGAAACTGTTCCGTGAATCCGATGAGTATAAGAATATGGCTGTAGAGCAAAAAAAGGTTGTTGACGAAGCTTTAGACGGGATACAATCCGCCATTATTGACAAAGGCGGACTGCTTGGTGATCTTCCAGACCAGTTGGACAATCTGAGAAAAGCTCAGGAGGAACTGACCAAGGCTCAGGATGAATATAATATGTCCTTGGAAAGTGGAACACATGCCGAGCAGGAGGTGGCGAAGAAAAAGCTTAATACAGCATCCCAGAATGTCACGAATGCGAAAACGAATGTGGACAAGTCATCAAAGAAGGCTATAGACAATATAACCGGAGTCACCAATGCCATTGCACAGCTCGGGGAAGCGGATGTAAGTCTTTCCTCATTCGGGGATAGTGTCGGGTCATTGGTTGACGTACTCTCGGAATCCGGATCGAAGATAGGCGGGATTATTGCTGCCATCCTGGCCATACTTGACCAGATCGGTGACCAGGGGCTTGACAAATTCGTGGGAAATATACTGGAAACTGTGAGCAATGCCGTAGGAGGAATTTTCGATACGGTGGGGTCCATTTTTGGGATCAAGGGGGCCGGTGGTATTTTCCATGGCGCTGATTATTCCGGTTATAATGAGATGGTGGCGCAGTATGATAATCTACTGGATATCTGGGACGAGCTGCTTGACAAAAAAAAGGCATATATAAATGAAAGTTACGGTGCAGAAGCATCCAAAGCTGGAGAGGAAGCTCTGAATATTGCAAAAAACGAGCTGGATGTACAAAAGAAACTTGCCGAGGCACGTCTGAGTGCCGGCAGCAGTATCGGAAGTCACAGCCAGGGCTACAGGATGTGGAAAGGCTCCTACAAATGGGAAGGACAGAACTGGCGTGATGTCGCCGGGGAGATATCCAGGGAGTACGGTGTGACGTTCAATGAGATGAAAGATATGATCAATATGTCCCCGGAAGTCTTGCAGTCCATCAGGGAGAATTATGCCGGCCTCTGGTCTGTTATGGACGGAGAGTTCAGGAACCATCTGGAAAATATCATCAAATATGGCGAAACGGAAAAGGAAATACTGGAGGCGGTGAAGGAACAGGTTACCGGTATATCCTTTGACAGTTTTGAGGATTCTTACTGGGAGATGATATCCGATCTGGAGAACGGGAATGAAGAACTGGCCGAGAATCTGGAGGAACAGCTCCGCAAATCCATTATCAGAGCCATGATGGCCGACAAGTACAAGGAACAGGTCAGAAAACTATATGAAACCTGGGCAGAATATGGTGAGGATGGTTATACGAAAGATGAGGTTGATGCATTGCGTGAGATGCAGGAACAGTTGTCTGAAGCAGTGCTGGCCGAGAGAGACAGTCTGGCGGATATCTTCGGATGGGACGCATCCGGAAACTCTTATTCCCAATCCTCTTCCAAAGGATATTCCACCACCATGAGCCAGGAAACAGGTGAGGAGATCAGCGGACGGCTGACAGCCATGTATGAGTCTAATGTACGTTTGGAAACCAAAGGAACGGAAATGAATGCGAATATGCTTATTATTTCCACGGCAGCATTGAATATGGCAAAGGAACTTGCTGCTCATTCGGTGTGTGTCACGGAAATGCGCGATGTATTGCATGAATGCAACGATCATTTGGAGAAAATTGAAAAATATACCGGCATATTGAGCGGCATGGACGACACTCTTGCCGAGATAGAAAAAAACACAAAAGGAATGTGATTATGGAGAGGAATGCTTTTATTAATGGCAGGAATATCTGGAGTACATGGGGTGCGGAATTGATGGACGGAGCTTTGGAGGCTATACTGACACCCCCTCCTGTGAAGGACTATATCGAAAATGACAGCAGGTTGGAACATGGCATACAGATTACTTCATCGCCTGAGATCTGCAAGATGGATTCTAGGGAGCTCACCCTGCCTTTTTTTATTACGGGAAACTCGCAAAGTGACTATCTGGATAAATATTCGTCCTTTGTATCCGAACTGGTAAAGGGTAAAATTGCACTGAAAATCCCGGCACTGGGAAAGATTTACAATCTGTACTATCTGTCTTGCGGCAAGTATGGAAGTTACGGAAAATGCCGGGGTAAGTTTATGGTCAAACTCAAAGAACCCAATCCGGGCGACAGGAAAGATATTGTATGAAAATTGAGATCAGAAATTCAGCTGGTACACCATGTTATCAGGATGTTGTCAGAAAAGGCAGCAAACGTAAGTTCACTCTGATGAAGGAGGACTTTATACTTTTGAAGTTCTCCCTGAAATCTCCTGTCTTTTTCAAACTGGGCGACTGGACGGAGGACACACGTTTCGGACGGTTCGAACTATGCGATCTGTACAAACCCAAGTACAACCGTAAAACCGGGGCATACGACTATGAGCTTCAGCTTGACGCCTACTACTGGAAATGGAAAAACAAAATCTTCAAATATACCCCGGAGACGGCCGGACAGGAAGCGTCCTGGAACCTGACCGCCCCGCTTGACGTACAAGCCGGTATAGTCCTTAGAAATTTGAAAGCTCTTGGTTACACATACAAAGGACAGGATTTTGTTTTCTCCATTGATTCCACAGTCGAAAACAAGTCCCAGTTGATGAGTTACGATAACATCAACATCCTTGACGCTTGTTTTGAGATGGCGAAAAAATGGGATTGCGAATGTTGGGTGACTGAAAACATCATCCATTTCGGACGTTGTGAGTCTGGCGATGCGGTGGATTTCAAAATCGGGAAAAACGTGCAGGAAATGTCACAGTCAGAATCCCGGTCCACTTATGCCACCCGTATCTACGCTTTTGGTTCAACAAAGAATATCCCATCTGACTACCGTCCGGTTGACGAGACCGTGGTTGTGAACGGCGTGGTGCAGCGCAGGCTGATGCTTCCCGAAGGCACTCCTTACATTGACGCTTATCCTGATATGACTACCGAGGAAGCCGTCGAGCAGGTGGTTATCTTCGATGAAGTCTATCCCCGAAGAACGGGCATCATGTCGGATGTCACCACTATCGAAGTGACGGACAAGGTGGAGAATGAGGACGGTACAACCACCGAGGAAAAATGGAATGCCTACCGCTTTAGGGACACGGGTGTTAACTTTTCCGAGAAATATATCCTCCCCGGTCAGGAGCTGAGGATACGTTTCGCGTCCGGGCTTCTCAACGGTTTGGAGTTTGCCGTGAAGTTCAATCCTGAGGGAAAGCCGGAGATATTGGCGGATGGCGGATGGAACCCTGAGGCACAGCTTTGGGAGATAGTCAGGAATGAGGACTATGGCAGACCGCTTCCCGGTGATGTGCTCTTTCCCCAGGATGGAGATGAATATGTGCTTTCCGGCTGGGACAGTACGAAAATAACCGAGCTGGGGCTTGTGGGTGCCGCCGAGCAGGAGTTGAAGGAAAAGACTGAAAAGTACGCTGCCAAATCCAAGATAGACCCGAGTACCTATGGCTGCACGATGATGTCAAATGACGCATACCGTGAGGATGGCGTTCATAATTTCTATAGCATCGGTCAAAAGGTCAACCTTATCAACAAGGCTTATTTCGAGAACGGAAGACAGTCAAGGGTTATCGGATTTGAATTCAATCTTGATTATTCCTTTGACTCACCTGTTTATACTGTCGGGGAAACCGCCGCCTATTCCCGTATCGGGGAGCTGGAGGAAAAGGTTGAGAGCCTTACCCTGAAGGGACAGACCTATACGGGCGGTGGTGGCAGCGGTGTGTATGTGATCGGAAGCCACGACTCCACCCCAGCAACAGACCATAACGTGTATTCCGCATTGCGCTCGCTGATCATGTTCATGCGCAAGGATACGGAGGAACGCACCGGTTTCCTATTATCCCTGTTGGGCGGAACCGTCATCAAGAAATACGCCAAGTTCGGTGATTTCGTTACCGGTGTTTCTGGAGGTTACATCGGTGAGGACGCCCGTGCCGAGCTGGAGGCTTTGGTCCTGCGCAGCTCTCTGAGTGTACCAGAACTTCGTTTCAACCGTCAGACCTATTTTGAAGGATATAATACTATAAGTCCCGGCGGAGGGCTGAAGATAAAAAGCTTTGTCGCCAATAGTGACGGCAGCTATACTGTCATCCCTGATCTGGAGGATGGTGTACCGCTGGGACAGAAGCCGGACGATATCCTCCTAGGCTTCTGGCATGACAAAAGCGTCACTACCGGTGACTTTATTGGTTTCCGGAAAATACAGTACCGTATCACTTCCGCAGATTACGACGAGAAGACATTCGTGATGGTTCCGCGTCCCGGATATGAGTTCGTTCCCCATAACGAGATGCGTCTCGGACAGACGGGGAACTTCACCGACAAGGAGCGTCAGACTTATATCATCATAGACGTGCGTGACGGTAACTGCTGCATCACCCTTGTTGACAATGCCAACACCTGGGACCCGGAGCCGGCACAGATGAAGAGCTGGTTCGGCAAGAAGAAGGGTATGACCATCAACGGGATCAACTGCGACAGGTTCTCGGCAGTATTGCAGGATATCATCATGACGGGATTGATTTTTCAAATTGATGAAATTACCGGTAGCACAGTCCGCGTTCCTATCGACTTCCCTAGCTGGGAGCCGGGCAGGAAGTATGCGTATTATTCCCGTGTGCCCCATAACGGTTCCACATGGTTGTGCGTCAATGACAAGGGCACTACTTCCGAGCCATCCGAAAACAATCCGGACTGGCTTGTATCAGCCGCCAAAGGTGACAAGGGTGATCCGGGACTGTCTGTAATAGGTGGCGGTCATTGGGAATCCTCTAAGACCCCATACGAGGTCAATACCATGGTCACTTTGGCGGGCTGTGTTTTTATCTCCAAGGTGAAAACATCCAATCCTCCGATTAAAATTGCAAGGTTCAGGAACGGCAATTATCGAAAGAAAAAGGATGGCGGTTATATCCTTGCCGGGAAATCAGCCGACTGGACCGTGCATGAAGACTGGGAGATGCTGCTGGACGGTCGTGAACTTAAAGGTGAGAGTATCACCTTCTTGGGTGAGTTCGCATCCCATCCGTCCAATCCCAAGGAGGGTGACAGCTACCGAAATACGGCTGACCATTGTACTTACATATACCGGAATGGTTTGTGGATGGTCATGGTCAAAGACGGGACTGACGGTAAGGACGGCAAAGGTTACGAGTGGATCTACACCCGTACCAACATCATCGGCCTTACCCCTGACAAGCCGGATTCGAAGCAGCAGGATGATTATATACCGGAAGGCTGGACAGATGATTTTCTTGGCGTGGATGCAGACCATCAGGTGGAATGGGCGTGCAAACGTGTGAAGCGTGATGGAGTATGGAGTGAATGGAGCACTCCGGCCCCTGTGCACCGTTGGAGTAAGGACGGGGAGTCGAATATCATGGCCGACCTTGACAATGAGATGGTGAGCGTCGCTCTTACCAGTACCGGTGTTACTACTTCCGCACAGTCATGGACTACCCATGTATCCATGTGGTACGGTACCGAGAAACTCACCCTTGAGACTTTAACAGTCAGCACGCCTGCCGGTTTCACGGCAAGCACAAGCAAGGCCACCGGAGCGGTGGCGATATCCGTCGCTGCCGGAAAGTCGGTTCCGGAACAGAATACGGTCACCATCACACTGGCTGCAATGAAGAACGGGCAGCTCTATACCCGTGAACTGACTTTCAAGATAACCGGTGTCCGTGGCGGGGCGGACGGTTCCGATGCGGTAATTTATAGCCTTGTCACTTCGGCCACGATGGTCAGCAAGAACAAGAACGGCGGTTACAGTGTAGCTTCGGTATCCTGCCGGCGTATGAAGACAGTCGGTGCGGTCACTACGGCCACAACGGACGGGGAGTTGAAGTACAGTCGTGACGGTGCGGCCGAGGTTCCCATCGGTGATGGTGTCGGGGTGGCTTCCGGTAATTTTACCAGTAGCTTGAAGTTCGTGTTCTACGTGAACGGTCAGGCGGTTGATGTCGAGACTGTCCCGATGGTTGTGGACGGCAGTGACGGAAAGGATGGTGAGAGCATCACAGCAGCCGGTCATTGGGAATCCGCCAATACTCCGTATGCCAAGAACAGTACAGTATCGTTTGCCGGAGGATCTTACTTAAGCAAGGTTGAAACCTCCAACCCTCCGATTAAAATCGCCAAGTTCAGAAACGGCAGACTCCGCAGGAAAAGAGACGGCGGATACATCCTCGCCGGCAGATCTGCGAACCGGACGGTACATGCGGACTGGCAGGAGATGGTTGCTCCCGTCGGACCGTCGGCATCCTACTGGCTGGACAGTCCTGTCAGCGTGATCAACTTCACTTCAACAGGCACGCCATCCCCGTCTGGATTCCTTGTCACTTGCAAACAGAATGTGGCAGGCAATGTAAGCACGTGCAGCACGCTTTATCTGGCTGCACGCAAATACAACGGAAGCTGGCTGGCTCATGTAGGTGCGACACTGAACAGCCAGATATCCGTACCTGCGACAGCCGGATACACCCAGTTTGCCGTCCGGGCTTATAAATCAGCTTCCGATGCTGCTGCTTGGAATGACAATTATGTGGCCGAGAAGGGTGTGGGTGTTGCAAATGATGGTTCCATAGGAGCAACAGGAGCTACGGGTGCGTTCCCTTATGACAGAGGTGTATGGGCTTCCGGACAGACATACGTATGGAATGCAAAACAGCGTGACAAGATCATTCACAAAATAGGTGAAGTTTATTACAATTTTCTTGTGCGCAACTATGGAAGTTCTGTATCAGCGGCTCCTACATCCGCTAACGGAGATTCCAACTGGGAAGCCATGCAGAAATACAAAAGTCTGGTAACCGACATATTCCTTGCTGATAAGGCGAACATAGCCGGATTTATGTTCAAGTTGAACGGATACACATCGGACGGGGCACCTTACGGTATCATGCAGTCACAGGACAGCACTAACGGCCAGCCTAATCTGAGGATGGACACAAAGACCGGAGAGATTCTTTGTCAGAAAGCGAATATCACCGGGACTATCATAGCGACAAAGGGGACAATTGGCGGATTCAATATCGGTAATAATTTTATCGGCAGCACTAATATGTCGGCTGTAAATGTTGATAATTTGTTGCTGCAATACGACAAATTTGAAATGAAATACGAACGGTTCCAGTCAATAGACGGACATTTATACCAAGGTATTTTGGATACAGTAATTAGAAGTGGAAGTATAACTGTATCATCAACCGGGGATGTTTCAACAGCGAATGATGCTCTGTATGTAAGATGTGGAAGTTATATTTTTTCAGTCGGGCGAAACGGAATTCGCAAGTCAACGAATGGAGGAAGTACCTGGGTGGATTTATAACATTTAAAATATTAAAGTATGAGAATAAATTTTGCACAATTTCCTATTTACGACGGGATTAAGAAAGAAAAACTGATAGCCAACAACATCACTGAGGCCTACGGTGACTGGATATACAAGAACGTAGCGGGTTTGAAGGCGCATCTCCTTGCTGAGAAGATATTCAAATCTACTGCTGAAGGTGTCGAGATTAACGAAGAAGAGGTGGATATCATAAGACGCTCCACCTCCATGCTGCCCGGTCTGCTGGCGGACTCACTGAATGATTATCTGGATAAAAAGAAGGAGTAGTATGAAAGAATTATGGCAATTAATCAAGATGCTGTTCTCAAGCAAGCCGGGTGATTTTGATACTCCTGAGCTACTTCCCATGAAGCATTATCCTTTCAAGGGATACCGTTTCATGATGTGGTGCGGACGGATGATATACCGTGCCGAGAACAAGGAGAACATAGATAGGTATATGCAGATCTATGCGGGTAAGGAGAGTATGACGCACGAAACCATACACCTGCGTCAGGCACAGGTTATCGGCTCATGGGTAAAATACTACTGGCGGTATTTTGTCGAGTGGATCAAGGGAAACCCTATCTGCCATCCTGCGAGCTCGGCATATTATACTATAAAATACGAAATGGAGGCGTATGCCAACGAGGGCAATCCGGATTATCCCGTGAACTATGACGGGAACAACCTTTCCCGTTATAAGATAAAAAGTGGCAGGAAGAAGCTGTACAAATCGGTTGGCGGCACTTCAAAAGCGTGGAAAACTTATATAAGAACTTTATAAAATTGATATTATGAGTGATTTGAATTTAGAAAATATAGTTGGCTTTAAAGCTGTGGATAAAAACGGCAACGAACGACAGGTGACCGTCGATGAGATGACAGAATTAGTTTCCGCACGGATTGTTTCCGCTGCATCAGAAATATCAACATTTGCTGCCGCTGCGGCAGCCGGAACAGATGAGTTTGAGGACCAGTTGCCCCAGTCCGACACCTTCTCTTGGCTCCGTACTTTGGACGGTTCCAAGAACCCAACTTTGACATCTTCTTCGGCTGCCGCGAAAGTCCTGGGAGAACTGATTGGGATTGCAACATCAAATAAAAGCGGGTTGATGAGTCCTAAACTTTACTGTGCAATCCCAAACTCTTATGTTGTTAATGGCGCAACAGAATTAAAAGGTAAATATGTGAAGATAATTTCAGTGAATGATTGGAGCGGATCTATTATTAATGTTAAAGTATCAAATTATGGAAACGGATCATATTTTTATATCATACTATGTTTAGCAACCAACAATATTGTTCGATGGGTTTCAGGAAAACTTATTGCTGGTAATATTAGCGGTTTTTCTTTTTATAGGGTTGATAAATCAATTTACATGTTTATACCTGATTCTATACAGGATCTATATGTAACTTTAGATGCTTCAATGGGTAATGTAAGCTATGGGAAAGAATATGAAAACACTATAGACTTATCAAATCCTATAACTATATCTTGACATAATAGTCTCTCAACTCTCGACCTGGGAGAACTGATTGGCATAAATGATCTAAAAAGAGATGCAACTATAGCTAGAAATTCAGCTGGAGCTAATGATTCGTATTATTATAATATCATCCCATCTAATGTTGTAAAATGTAGTTATCTTGTAGAGATACTGGAAGACAGGAGTCAACCTAAAATTTATATTGTATCTAAATATTACAGTAACTACAAAAATGATTATAACGTTAAAGGTGTTGTAGTAGGGAGTTCTATGTTATCTGTTAAATTTTTCTATAATGACAACGGAGATATTATCCTTTCTATTGTTGCTTCTACTAGGTCTTCTTTAGTTTCTGTTAAATTACTATGTGGAGATTCTATGCCTTCTATAACTAAAATCGAAACCCCATCTGGACTAACAGAAATACCTATTTCTTAACAAAAAAATAGGTATTCCATGCTTCTGGGAGAACTTTTGCCGCTTGCAACGGCTGGAGGTAATGGATTGATGCCAAAAAATCAATTTGAGCCAATATTGGAAAATACGGATAGTAGAGGGACTTGGATTAGTATTGCATCGTTAAAAACTACAGGAGCCACAGGACAGTCAGCTTGTACCATTACATTGCTGCTATCAGGGGATAACGACTATACAACCAATCAGCAAAATGTTGCGATTGTAGGGCTATCATCAAGGCCAAAACTCTCTTGTTCTATATCTGTACTTAGTGGCTCAAAACCGATTATAGGATATACAACCGATGGAGGATTACATACTATATGGATGCGTAGATATCCATGGAGGTCTTTTTTTAGCATTAAAACACTTGTTAAAGATAATGCTAATATTGATATTAATAAAATGAGTTATGATGAGCCTAATGGAATTATATATTTCTAATTATAAATTTACATGAATCTGCCTAAAAAAACGACCTGGGAGAACTGATTGGGATTGCAACATCAAATAAAAGCGGGTTGATGAGTCCT
>ERZ827512.714-NODE-714-length-39984-cov-22.997471_pt1 | contig 39984 bp, 27 predicted proteins | sample MGYA00519916_ERZ827512 | MGnify/ENA primary metagenome ERZ827512 (study PRJEB31778, sample SAMEA3449335) | human gut metagenome | biome: human gut; feature: human-associated habitat; material: faeces | place: United Kingdom | collected 2010/2012 ... | reverse complement strand
CGTATTTCTAATTCCTTTTCTGTTTCGGCACGGTTATGGCTGCTTATTCACGACCGAAATTATTTACAACTTTCAATTAATTCTTTAAGTTCTTCCTTTGGTTGAAAACCTACCGTTCTTGTAACCTCTTCTCCGTTTGCAAAAACTACAATAGCAGGAATGCTTTGAATATCAAATTGATATGCCAAATCCCTGTTTTCGTCAACATCTGCCGAAAAGAAATCAACCTCGCCGTCCATTTCGTCGGAAAGCTCCTCCATAATAGGGGCAAGCATTTGGCACGGACCGCACCAAACGGCAGAAAAATCAACAACTGCAAGCTTGCTCTTTAATACGTCTGTAAAATCACTGTTTTTAATTTCTTCAATCATTTGTTATTCTCCTTTATTTTGATTTGCGAGGTAGGAAACGGCTGAAAGCGCCGCAACATTCCCCTGCCCTGCTGCTTTAATATATTGATACGGTTTGCCGGCAATATCGCCGCAGGCAAAAAGACCGTTAATATTCGTTTTCATCTGTAAATCAACAATTACGTGTGCCCCATCTGTTTTAAGCCCCGGCACAAGTTTATCGGCGGCGATGCTGTCCCTAATTACAAAAGTCGAAAAAGCGTCATACTCACCGTTTTGGCAAGCTATTTTTTCAGCCTTATTTTCACCGATAAATCCAATCGGCTTATCGTTTATTATTTCAATATTTTCTATCCCATCAAAAACCTTAGGCTCAAAATCATAAAGCGGAAAATATTTGACCTTTCGGCACGTTTCGCTCAAAAATTTTGCATCCTCCTCGGCTTCCTTGCCGTAAGCAATAACTCCGACATCCTTACCCTTGCAAAAATGAGCGTCGCATGTTGCACAGTAGCTTACTCCCTTGCCGACGAATTCATCCTCATTTTTAAGCGTTTTTGACTGAATAACGCCTGTTGCAAGTATCAATGAAGAACATTCAATCATTTCCTTGCCGACTTGAAGAGCAAAATACTTGCCCATAGAATAAACAGCATTCACCTTTTTATCCGTGATTTCTATATCAAGACTTTCAAGATGCTTTTTCATATCATTTGCAAGTTCGTTTCCCGTTACATTTGGCAAGCCGGTATAGTTTTTTATTGAATGAGCCTTTACCATTTTTTCGCTTAAATCTTTATTGCCGAAAAGGATAATATTTTTATTTCTTATCTTAGCGGTAATTGCGGCAGAAATGCCCGCAGGCCCCGTTCCGACAATTCCTATATCATATCTCATAAATTATAATATCTCCGATTTTTGTTATATTATTACTCAATTCATCTTAGTTATACACATTTTTCTGACAAATGTCAATATCTGCAATTATTTATTAATATATTAATCGACTAATAACTTAGCCTATTGACAAGGTAGGTTAAGAAATATATAATCTTATAAAATAATAAATTAAACAATATTATTGGTGGTGCAGTTATGTTAAACCGTTTTTCAAGAACTGAATTATTGGTAGGAAATGAAGCTATGGAAAAGCTTAAAAATTCACGTGTGGCAGTTTTCGGCATCGGAGGTGTCGGAGGATACACTGTTGAAGCGTTAGTCAGAAGCGGCATCGGCACTATTGATATTATTGATGACGATAAGGTTTGCTTAACCAATATTAACAGGCAGATTATTGCCACAACAGACACGATAGGAAAATTCAAGGTTGACGTTGCAGAGGAAAGAATTAAATCAATCAATCCCGATTGCGTTGTATATAAGCACCAAACATTTTATTCAAGCGAAACGGCAGACGAGTTTGATTTTTCAAAATATGATTATGTAGTTGATGCAATTGATACGGTATCGGGTAAAATCGCACTTGTTATGCAGGCAAAGGAGCATAACACGCCTATCATCTGCTCAATGGGTGCAGGAAATAAGATGGACCCAACCGCTTTTGAAGTATCGGATATTTACAAAACAAGCGTTGACCCGCTTGCAAGAGTTATGAGATATGAGCTTAAAAAGCGCAAGGTTCGCAAACTCAAGGTAGTTTATTCAAAAGAAATTCCGATTAAGCCTATGGAGGATACGGAAAACAGTTGCAAACACAATTGCTGCCCTCCGGGAACTGAGAGAAAATGCACTGCAAGAAGGCAGGTGCCCGGCAGTAATGCATTTGTTCCGTCAACAGTCGGATTAATTATCGCAGGCGAGGTCATTAAGGACCTTATCAAAAAATAAATTGTTCAGGTAAGCATTATGAAAAAATACGAAGAAATAAGCATAAGTGAAATGCTTGAATTAAAAAGTGACGAATATGTTGTTATTGATATCAGAGACGAAATAGCATTTACTTACGGCACAATAAACGGAGCGGTTAACATTCCGCAAAATCAACTTAAGGAAAGGCTTGATACTCTCCCAACAGATAAGCTTCTGATTATCTGCTGCAAAAGCGGAATTATCAGCGACCCCGTCGCAGAAAATTTAAGAAAGCACGGCTTTAATGCGGCTAATTTAAAAGAGGGCTACTACGGCTATATGCTTGCAAATCTTAAGAGCGGTAACGACAGAGCCAAGGATGTTGAAAGAAGCATAAACAAAAAATTCCACAAAGGAATTTGGAGCAAATTCACCGCCGCAATAAACGATTATCAGCTTGTTGAGGAAGGTGATAAAATTGCCGTTTGCATTTCAGGCGGCAAGGATTCTATGCTTATGGCAAAGCTTTTTCAAGAGCTTAAAAGGCACAACAAATTTCCGTTTGAGGTAGTATACCTTGTTATGGACCCCGGCTACAGCCCCGAAAACAGAGAAATCATTGAGAAAAATGCAGAGCTTTTAAATGTTCCGATAACAATTTTCGAGTCAAATATTTTTGAATCCGTACTCCACGTTGAAAAATCCCCCTGCTATCTCTGCGCAAGAATGAGAAGAGGTCATCTTTATAATAAAGCAAAGGAACTTGGTTGCAATAAAATCGCCCTTGGCCATCATTATGACGATGTTATAGAAACAATTTTAATGGGTATGCTCTACGGCGGTCAGGTGCAAACTATGATGCCTAAACTTCATTCAACAAACTTTGAGGGTATGGAGCTTATTCGCCCTATGTATCTTATCCGTGAAGACGAGATTAAACGCTGGAGAGATTATAACGATTTGCATTTCATTCAATGCGCCTGCAAGTTTACGGATACCTGCACCTCCTGCAATCCCGACAATGCGTCAAAAAGGCAGGAAATCAAAAATATGATTAAGCAAATGAGCAAAATCAATCCGCAAGTTGAAAGCAATATTTTCAAAAGCGTTGAAAATGTAAATCTTGATACCGTAATTGCTTTTAAAAAAGACGGAGTAAAACATAACTTCCTTGAAAAATACAAAAATAAAGAAAAAGAATAATTTTTCTATTGACTTTTTTATATAAATGTGATAATATTATTCAGCACTAAGCGATACGGCTGTATTAGTCACACCGCTTTGAATAATATAGAGGTATAGTGTAACGGTAACACTCCGGACTCTGACTCCGTCATTTAAGGTTCGAATCCTTATACCTCTGCCATCACCTCGGAACATTCGTGTTCCGAGGCTTTTTTATGCCCGAATACTGCTTTTTACGGCGGTATTCGGGTTCTTTTTCTTTGCTTCAAAATATTGTGAGAACTTTTGAGAGATTCTAAGAGACAGCAAATTTCAAAATTCCAAAGTCATTTTAGTGCGATTTAGGGCATTTATGACTGAGACTTTTGAGAGACATCGCTCAAATCAAAATCGTAACACGAATTGAAATGAGCAAAAAATTTGAGAGACATTTCAAAAAATAATGAGGGTTTAAAGTAATAAAACTTTAAACCCTAACTTTAAATTTGCACTTTTATATTGTTTATCCATCAAAAATGCAAAGGTAGCCATCAGTAAGATTCTTTTTTCATATTTACACCTCATCAATCTATTGAAACCTTAAAGCACAAAGGCATATCTGTTTCAATAGGACTGTCAAGTTCTATCTTTAAGTACCTGTTATTTCTTTCATAATGCAGATTTTGATTATATCCTAAAACCTCAACATTTTTTATATCAGCAGCAAACATATCTCCACTGTATTTTAACGATTTAATCTTAAATGTTTCTCTGTCGGGCTTTAATGCGAATATGTAAATACTGCCCGTTTTGTATGTAAAACGGTAATCCTTATGTGAGTAATTATATTTTTCATTAAATGAGGAATTGCCGTGATTCTTTCCCTCACCAAAAAGCTTATAAGGTTGAGTTCCCCATATTGCTTCTTCGTTTTTGGTCGTCCAATCACTTAATTTCTCTAATATTTGCATTTCTTCTTCGCAGAAGGTTCCGTCAGCCTTTGGACCTAAATTCAAAACAAAGTTACCGTTTTTACTAATAACATCAATAAAGGTTCCCGCAATTTTACCTGCGGTTTTGAATTTATTTGTTGTGCAGTAGCACCAGGAATTATAGGCAGTAGATGTTTCGCTTTGCCAAATGTAAGGTGAGGTCGCGGCAAGCTGACCTCTTTCACGATCAAAAATACCGACATTATACATAATCGCATCAGACTTATACTGAACGCAGACCTCTTTGCCCCATTCCACCGACCGATTGTAGTAATAGGCAAGGAACTTTTTCATATAAGGTCTGAAAGCATAGTTCATTACCCACCAATCGAAGAAAAGGGTTTCCGGATGATACTTGTCAATCAATTCGCAAGAATTAACAAGCCAATCCTTGAGCCATTCCTTTGTCGGAGTTATTCCGTGCTCCTGCTTGAACATATTATGTAAATTGTTGATTTTATGAATGTTGTGCGCAGGTCCGTAAAAATCACGATATTTTTCATCAAGCACTTCGTTATCATAGCCCACAGTTCTACCACCGTTTAGAAACCAAAAATGCTCTGCACGGTGACTTGATGTAGCAAATGTTATACCCTGTTTGTCACATTCTTTTTTTAATTCTCCCAAGAAATCGCAATGCGGTGCCTGCTTTACTGAGGTCCATTGAGATAAAGCACTGTCATACATTTTATATCCGTCGTGGTGTTCACCCACAGGCATAATGTATTTTGCTCCTGCATTTTTCAAAATGCTAACCCATTTTTCTGCATCGAAGTTTTCTGCCTTAAACATTGGCACAAAATCACGGTAATTGAAATCCTTGCCGTATTTCTTTTTATGATGCCAATAAACAGGATTTCCCTTGTAATACATAAGTCTGGGATACCACTCGTTGTAATATGCCGGAACACTGTAAACACCCCAGTGAAGAAACACACCGAATTTAGCGTTCTTGTACCATTTAGGAACAGGATATGCAGAAAGGCTTTCCCAATTATCCTTGTACCTGCCGTTTTCTATAACGGAATCAATTTTTTCTAAATATTCATCAAGCTGCTTTTTGTATGTTGCCTGCATAACATTTCCTCCTTAAAAATACCAATTGTGCTGAACGCCAATCTTATTCACATCAATTTTGCTTATTCCCAACTCATAGGCGGGCGAATTTTCTTTGAAAGAGAAATCATTACTTTCAAAATCGGTAAATATTTTTCTTCCATGAATAACATCAATTTGATACATATACGGTATCATTTCTGCTGTTAAGAAAATACTGATAACATTGACAATGAAAGAGACTCCGATACCTGCAACAGCATAACTTAACATTTCCTTTATTGTTAAAAATCTTCCCTATAGTGACTTTTTCCACACTGTCTTAAATTTTTCTAGTTTTTCAATCATTCTTATTCTCCCGTGCTGATTTCACTGCAAAATAGAGATTCTTATATACACTATAAGTTGAATTATAATAATTAATCTTTCCGGGATTGAATCTTGTCATTGCTAAATTGCTGTCGGTCATTTTTGCACTTGCTTCTTCCACCGAATTATAATAACCGCTTCCTACGCTTGCAAGAATAGCAACTCCTAAAACTCCGCTTTCAACGCATTTTGAAGTATACAGGTTTTCGGTTATAGTGTCGGCAAGTATCTGAAGCCATAATTTGCTTTTAGCACCGCCACCTCCGACCTTAATCGTATTCAGATCAATGCCCAATTCACAAATGACCTCACAGCAATCTTTAATGCTGAAGCAAACGCCCTCCAGCACAGCTTTGTAAAAATTGAAACAGTTATGATTGACCGAAATACCGGTAAAGGAACCTCTGCAATTCGGGTCAAGATGCGGAGTTCTTTCTCCCATTAAATAAGGTAAATAGATTATTCCGTCACTTGTAATTTCCTTTGTGTTTTCATCAAGCTCGGCATAGCTATATTCCTGTGCAAAGTTTTTTCTAAACCAATTTACAGATAAACCGCAGCCCTGAGTAACACCCATAATATGCCACATATTTTTAACAGCATGGCAAAAGGTGTGAGTTCTTCCGAATTTATCACAAACAGGCTTATCAACTGCTGTGAACACAACACCGCTTGTTCCAAGCGAAATGCTTGTGCAACCCGGTTTAATAACACCGTTTCCCACTGCAGCAGCCGCTTGGTCACCTGCTCCTGCAACGACAATCGTATTTGTTGATAATCCTGTTTGCAGTGCAATATTTTCGGTTATATTTCCAACAACCTGTATGCTTTCATAAACCTGTGGTAACAGTTTTTCGTTAATATCGAATGCGTTTAATATTTCCTCGCTCCAGCATCTGCCTTTTACATCAAAATATCCGGTTCCGCTTGCATCCGAAACATCGGTTGAGAACACGCCCGTTAAGCAAAAATTGATGTAGTCCTTCGGCAACAGGATTTTTCTTGTCTTTTTGAAAATATCAGGTTCATTGTTTTTTAACCACAACAGCTTGCTTAATGTAAAAGACGTGTTCGGGGCGTTTAAGGTTAGGTCAATATATCTTTCTTTTCCGATAGTATCAATAATTTGATTTACCTCTTTTTCTGTTCTTTGGTCGCACCAAATAATGCTGTCATATAAAACATTGTTGTTTTCGTCAAGAACAACAAGACCGTGCATTTGTCCCGAAACGCCGATACCCTTGATTTCATCGACACTAACTTTTTGGGCAATGCTTTTCAAAGTTTCAACGGTAGCATTTTTCCAATCATTAGGTCGTTGCTGAACCCAACCGTTTTGAGGCTGAATGAGCTCATACTCGCTGCTGTTTGAAAAAATATTTTTTCCCGTTTCGTCAAAGAGTACGGATTTTGTTGCAGATGTTCCAACATCAATTCCGATAAAATAGCTCATAATTCTGTTCCTGCCGAAATGATATATTGATTGATAAGTGCTTCAAGATATTCCTGCTTGCCGCTTTGGGCTGTCGGCTCGCCGTTGTTCAGCGTATACTCCTCAAGCTCTGCAAGAGAGGTTTGTCTGTCGGCAATTTTTTTGCCGATGCCATCGGTATATGAGCTATATCTGTTTTCGACGAATTCATCCATAATGCCGTCTGAAATGATTTTGTCGGCAACGATAAGACCGTAAGCGAAAGCGTCCATACCTGCAATATAGGAAAGGAAAACATCCTCGTATGTGTTGCTTGCTCGTCTTGCTTTTGCATCAAAATTCAATCCGCCGTTTATGAAGCCGCCGTTTTTCAAAACCTCGTACATACACATGGTTGTGCTATATAAATCCGTGGGAAACTGGTCGGTGTCCCAACCTAAAAGCATATCGCCCTGGTTGGCGTCTATGGAACCGAAAACGCCATTATCCCTTGCAACTCTCAGCTCGTGCTGGAAAGTATGCCCTGCAAGCGTTGCGTGATTGGCTTCAATATTCATTTTAAAATCTTTATCTAAATCGTATTTTCTCAAAAATGCAAGAACTGTTGCCACATCAAAATCATACTGATGCTTTGTAGGCTCCTTGGGCTTCGGTTCTATATAAAAATCGCCCGTAAATCCGATGCTCCTGCCGTAATCCACAGCCATTCGCATAAGATAAGCCATATTGTCCTGCTCTTTTGTCATATCAGTATTCAGAAGCGTATCATAGCCCTCTCTGCCACCCCAGAACACATAGCCCTGACCGTCAAGTTCTACGGTGATTTCAAGGGCTTTTTTTATCTGTGCAGCCGCATAAGCAAAAACATCAGCGTTTGGTGATGTTCCTGCACCACACATATATCTGGGATTATTAAAGCAGTTTGCCGTTCCCCAAAGAAGCTTAATGCCTGTTCTTTTCATTTCTGACTTGATAATCGGAACGATTCTGTCAAGATTCTCGTTTGTTTCTTTTAAGGTTCCACCCTCGGGAGCAATATCACGATCGTGAAAACAAAAGTATTGCATACCCAGCTTTTCCATAAGCTCAAATGCGGCGTATACCTTGTGCTCATAAATCTCTATAGCCGTTTTTCCGCCGAAGGATTTGTTGATTGTTCCTCTGCCGAACATATCTGTTCCGTCAGCACACATTGTATGCCAGTAACTCATGGCAAATTTTAAATGCTCGCGCATCTTTTTGCCTGCAACAATTTTGTCTGCATTGTAATACTTAAACGACAGGGGATTTTTTGAATTTACGCCCTCAAATTTGATTTTTTCGATATTATTGAAATACATTTTTTCTTACCTCCGTTTATTTTCTGCCGATTTCATCAAAAGGAATCTCCTTAAAACCGGGGCATTTTTTTGAAATTTTACTGTCTGCCTGATTCTGTAATCGCCGTATTCGTAATCAACAAAGGAGCTTTTTACACTGTTCAATGTGAATGTCTGATTGTTTTCAACAACAGAATATTTGTTGACTGCCTTTGCAATTTCACCGATATTGTTCCTTTGAAATAATGATGCTGTTTTTAAGTGATGAACCGGACGGACCGCAAAGTCCTCGTACTTCTCACAGGAATAATCCTGATGTATACGCTCAATGCCATTATACTTATAACGATTGAAGCATTAAATTCCTTTGGTTATTTGATGTTTTAATCTGACATTCAGAGCAGCAAGATTCATAAGATTTCAAACTCTAATATTAAAAAATCTGTGCTGATTTTATTGAAGGAATTTACAGCATAAATTTTCATAGAGTATTTTCCTTTTTCCAAACCAACAAGCCTGTTATGCTCAGTATATGCTACATCATCACCTAAAATATAATTCTTTCCAAAGAAGCGAACATATGTCTTTTCACCGTTTTCCTTTGTAAGCTCATAGATATAATATTTTATAGGCATATTTTGCTGGGCACACGCAAAAGTCACTTCAACACACTCCGGCTTCACTTCGGCAATAGCTTTGTCAGTACCGAATGTAGGTGATGCTCCAGTTTCAAGTATCTTTTTGGTTCTTGTAAACGTACTTTTATCAAAAGAATCCATCGTAAATTCTTCCCCAAACTCTAAACCTGTATTGAGATTTATCTTTTTTAAGCTGAAAGAATTTTTAGTTGTATCAATACGCATCAGATAACCATTATTAACATTACTTCTGTAAGGAACATCACCACTTTCCTCAATGCCAAGAAGCTGTGGATTCACCATATAATCCTTATTTCGGAGGGAATCGTCTTTTCCGAAAGCAAACGCTTCTTGAGATATGTGGGAGGGAATATCGTTTTCTGTATTTTCATCTTCATTACTAAACCAATCAAAATCAAAATAACTTGCAGTTCCGGTATTAACAATGGTAAAATCCTTCTGCATTATACTCCTTTCATCACTCATACAATAATGAGAATGAGAGGTGAAAACAACAGCTTGTGGATATTCCTTAAGAATATCATATATTTCCTCATATTGTGGCGTTGCCCATTGACCACCGTTTACTATATCGCTAATCGGCATATGAAGAAATACAAATATAGGTTTCTCCGGTGCGTCTTTTGATGCTACACTAAGCTGTTCCTTCAAAAAAGATATTCTGTCTTGATTATAAGTTCCGTCAGCAAGAGTGCCGTTGCTCTCTGCAAGTTCCTCATCGCCCTTTTGAAGCTTTGAATTGGATATGGAAATAAAGCTATATCCATTAATAACGGTTCTTGTATTTAACGGTAGCCCTGTAGCCTTATAAAATTCGTGTTCCTGATTTGCACCGTAAAATTCATGATTTCCCATAGGATAGATTATGTGCGGCGCATTTGTCCTTTCTTCACCATATACATAATCTAAAACTTTATTGTACGCACTGTAGCTTGCATAATCACCTGTTGAATTAACAATATCTCCATTAAGGATTAGCAAATCCACATCTTGACTTTTAAAATATTTGAGTGCTTTTATTAAGTGCTCAGCACCGTTCATAACAGTACTGTAATCCCAACCATAAAGATGTTTTTCTTCCTGGGGCAGTTGGATATCGGAGATAATTCCAACTTTAACAACATCTTCTGATTTTGCTTTTACAGTTTCAACAACATACTTTTTATTTTTAGGTACAGTAACGGCATTGTAAACCAGAATACCCAGAACAATTGCAATAAGCAAAATAACTGATATAGATATAATTATATAATTCTTTTTCATTTTAAACCTTTCAAAATAGTCTGTAATTAATTGTGTTGATGTTTTTTGAACTCTTAGTTTTCAACATATATATGCTCCACTGTTATTTTATCACCAATTGTTATAAGTGTTCCGCCGTTCTGACCGGGTGTCTGACTGCATCTGTCGCCGGTTTTCATTGCATAAGTCAGTCTTACTCCCTCATACATCACACTGTAATTATTCAAATGGTCATGACCGGCAAATACATATTTTGTACTGTCAAGCGCCTTGATTGCATTGAACATACCTGTATTTATATATGACGGGCATTCCTCTTCACCTTTAATGCCGAAATTTTCGCCTTGCTTTCCGCCTTCCTGCTGCCATAAATCATAAGCGGTTTTGAATTCGGGAAGTGGAATATGTATAAATAACATAGAGTCTGTTTTTGTTTTGTTATATTCATTAATTCCGTTTATCGCCCATTTATACCATTCAATTTGGCTGTCATAGATAAAGTCATAATGTCTGTCCTCATCGTCCTTATCGTAGTAACGGCTTGCATGCGTATCCATCATAATAAGACTCTGCACGATTTTATCATTTTCTCTGATATTTATTATATAATTTCCGATTCCACCTATATTATTAGGTCCTTGTTTGAATAGGCAATTTTCTGCTTTTTCATATTTGTTGGCTATCCATGCCAAATCAACATTGCCCTCGCCGTCGTGGTTGCCGTTAATCGGTGCCCAAGGAATACCGTAGCTGTCTATTTTATTGATTGCCTTAATAACAGAAAATTTAGTGAATTTTGCCCAAACCAAATCACCGGTTATAATTATTAAATCCGGCTTTTGCTCTGTAACAAGCGTGTCAATCGTTTCATAAACGTTATCAGCCCGTCCACATAAATCCAAAGCATCGTTAAATTGCAAATCAGTAATAACAAGAATTTTGAAATCCTTATTTTCTTCCTTTTCAAGGACAACCGTATCATTTATATCATAAGGTTTATCTCTGTACCAATAGTCGTAATCGTATGTTTTTCCTTTCAAAGGGAACATCAATACAGATACAATGATTAAAACGATAACTAAAAATATGCTTATGCCTATAACCAAACCTTTAATTGTTTTACTCATTTTTCTTTTTCTCCGTTTCTATGTATGAATTCAATAACGCACAGGCAAGTGACAGGTCGCCTGCTGTATACAGTACAGGTTCATAGCTGATAAGCTCCGGCATAAATCTGCCCAAAGCAAAAATTCCTGCGCCGAAAAGCACGAGCAATATATAATGAAGCACATCGTTTTTCACAGCTGCACCGAATGAGATACCGATAAAAAGCCCCGTTAAACCGCCCATAATTCTTGCTATCCACATAACGGCTAATGTTATTGAATTGGTTTTCATCAAAGGCATAAGCATTTGCAGATGATAGATATTCAAGTATGTAAGCAGTATTATAAAAACACCCGAAAACAGAAGTCCGAAGGCAAGAAGCTTTTGATTATCAATTTTTTTAGAAAGTAAAACAGAAAGCAAAGTGCCGACAGCAAAAAGCGGCACGAATATTGCAATCATAATTGTAAATATTTCGTGTTCCTTCATTGCAGAATCATACACATAATCCTTAATCAGAAAAATGACCGAGGACAGAGAAATGCCTATGCTTGCAGATGTTAAAAATTTCGTAAGCTTTTTCATTTTTTCACCTCCTGTAAATAATCGGATATGGCCTTTGTCAGCGAGCGTTCATCGCCTGACGGCAAATCGCAGTACTGGCTGAATATCATAACGCCGCCGTAGCCCTTTAAATATGCATAGGCTGTTTTGTCACGGATAATTGCCTGCGAATTAAAATATGTGTATCTGTCTTCCTGCGTGTCATATTTTTTCATTGTGTAGAAATTATTGAATGGAGATATTTCTTCGGTAATTGCGTTATACGCATATTGCTCCATTCTGCCGCCCTCCCATGTTCCGTAGAACGGGAAGCCGATGTTTATCTGCTGCTTTGAAAAGCCCTGACTTTCAATATAGTCTGCCGCCTGAACACAGCTGCTGAAGAAGGAGGAATGCTGTCCGTCCTGATCAAGAATGTCATAGCCCATAACATTAACATAATCAATACATTCGATTGTTTCCGGCGTGTATTTTAATGCCCATGTGCCAAGGGCTAAAGAGAGCGTTGATTCCTCTTTGTTCCACATTTCATCTTTCATTCTTGCTTTAAGCTCCTGCAAAAAGCTGTTGTAAGCGTCAAATTCGTCCTGTGACATCGGGAATTCCCAGTCAAGGTCAATGCCATCAAATTCATATTTATTGCAAAAAGCAATCATATTGGTAATCAGGGTATCCCTGTTTTCCGTGATTGATTTCATAACTCTCTGATTGCCGCTTTCGCCTGAGGGGTTGAGAATTGTAATCACAAGATTTACACCCTTTTCGTCGAGTACCTCGTGGAGATTTCTCATCATTACACCATAGTATTTCTCCTCGTCATGCTCTGTACCGTCCCAACCTGTTATTGTGATTGAGCCGTCTTCTTCCCAGCGGACATTACCAATATCAATGTAATCGGTTACGGTATCGTAATAATCCGCGTCAATAAGGTCCTTGATTTTTGTGTCCTTTTCAGTGTCTGACAGCGTTGTGTCATCAATGATGTCAAATACGGAACCTCCCAAGGTGCTGTAGGCTGAAACACGGAAATCATTCTTCTTTTCGGGAATGGCGTTATATATTTCCACCTCACGGATTTTGGGCAGATTGTCGCTTTCCTCCACCGTCAGCTTTACATAACGTGCTTTTACCGTATCAAAGGTGCAAAGACGATGAAATTCAATTTTATCGTTCGCATAAATTTGCGTAAAACTTTCGTTATCGTCCGATACCGATATAGAAAATTTCTGCACATTGAGTCCTTTTTCTTTTAAAATAATGGTATTGAAGTCACAGCTTTCGCCAAGGTCAATCACCGCCTCGCCGCCGTTTCTTGTCTTAAAGCGGTAAACGGAGCTGTCTTTGCCGTCCGTCATCTTATTGCTTTTATCCTTGAGTGCAAGATTTTCGCTTTGTATGTAGTCCTGATTGGACGCATATTTTGAACTTGTGCCCATAGCCTCGCCGACTGCCGAAAGCGAAATCAGCAGTACCATAAACAGGCTTATTACAATAATCGTAAATTTTTTCATTATTGTTTTACCTCCAAGGTTTTTATTTCAAAGGGATTGAAATGCAGGTTGCCTAAATCCATTTCCTTTGCGTTTTCAAAAAGCATATCCGTTTCATGTATGCTTTCATAATCCGTATTTATGCAAATCTCCGTGTCCGTTTCCTTTCCTGCGGTTTCATACATTCTGAAGGCAATATTGCCGTTGTCATTCACAAAAACCGTTTCAAGAATTACATTTTCCGCATTGCAGGTGACAAGAGGCTTTATATCGGCAGAGCCTTTGTATATCCTGACAGGGTTATTCAGCTCGTAGCCGATTTTAACAAGCTCGCTTTCCATAGGCTTTTTCTTATGCGGATAGATTGCATAGGTAAAGCTGTGCTCGCCTCTGTCGGCAGTTTTGTCGGGATAAACAGGACTTCTCAAGCAGTTAAGACTGATTAAACCGTCTTTTACTCTGTGTCCGTATTTGCAGTCGTTAAGTATTGCAACACCGTACTTGCCGTCATACACATCAACCCATTTATGAGCAGGTATCTCAAATTGTGCAAAGTCAATTTTGTTATCGGTTTTTGTACTGCGCTGAATATTTCCAAACTGAATATCACATAAAACCTTTTCGTTGAAATTTTTCGGATAAGCGTCAATACGAAGCATTTTGTGTGTTTCGTGCCAGTCAACCTCATTTTCAACCTTTATGTATGGGCAGTTTTCGGTGAGAATAATTCTCTGCACTAATGAGGAGCTGTTGTAAACAAATTTGTTTTCACGAACAACGCTGTTACCGTCGCAGTATTCTCTGCTTTGGGCAAGCTTCATATCCCTTGGCTTATGCTTTGTATAATTTATATCTATATCCCATGCATTGTACGGATGAACAAATCTGTCCTTATAAATTCTAACTGCGTTAAAGCTTGAAGAAACACAGTTATAATTATTGGGTTTGTCAACTATTTTTTCTATCTGTCCCATGTTATTAAATACAACCTTAAGGTGTTCATTTTCAATAACATTATTTGAAAAATGCAACGAGGCAGGCAAATCAGCTTTTTCCAATTTACCTGAAGAATAGGGCGCAAGTGAATATCTGTACCATTCGTTATTATGCTTTAAGTATCCTGTTCGTTCAAAATCAATAGAATTAAGTGCAACAAACGAATTGTCATCACTACATAAAAAGTAAACACGATCATCAATAATATCGTTTAACCTTTTTTTGATAATTTCATATCTTGCGTTACACTCTTCATAAACTCTGTGAATTGATGAGCCGGGAAGAATATCGTGAAACTGATAGAGTAAAACCTCTTTCCAAATTTCCTCTAATTCTTTATGTGGGTATGCTTTACCCTGCATATATGCCATAGTACAAATCCACTCGGCAAAATGAAGCAGCACTTCGCATTGACGATTATTCTTCTTGACTTTTCCTTGTGTGGTGTAAGTACCTTGATGCTTTTCTAAATAAAGTTCGCCCTTATATTCAGGATAATTTGATACATCTTTTTTGAGTTCATCAAAAAACTTTTCAGACGAGGACATCTTAACATTAGGAATATACCTTAAACTCTCGCATCTTTTTGCCATATTGATATGATATTCTCCGGGACCGCCTCCGCCGTCACCGATACCAAACGGCATAAGTGCAACATCACTTACTTGCTTTTCCTTATACTGCCGATATATTTTTTCAAAAGCATAAGGTGTGGCATTTGAATTATAGTCGCCCTCGGGTGGCATATGAACAAGTACCTTGCTGTCGTCGAGTCCGTTCCAAATAAATGTGTGATGCGGAAAATCGTTTATATTATTCCAGCTAAGCTTTATCGTCATAAAGGTATCCATACCGCATTTTTTGATTATCTGAGGTAAAGCTGCTGTGTAACCGAAAACATCGGGAAGCCAAAGGGTTTTCACATCCTTTTGAAATTCTTTTCGGAAATAGGTCTTACCGTAAAAGCACTGACGGATAAGGCTTTCTCCACAAGGAAGATTTGTATCCGGCTCAACCCACATACCACCCTGTGGCTCAATATTTCCATTTTCAACAGCCTGCTTTATTTTTTCAAAAAGCTCGGGTGATTTTTCTTTAATAAACTCATATTGCTGTGGCTGACTGCCGTTAAAAACATAGCTTGGGCATTGTTCGCTTTCATAAATTGCATTCGAGAATGTTCTTATCGCTTTTCTTTTTGTTTCACGAACAGGCCACAGCCATGCAAGGTCAAGATGACCGTGACCTACTGCGTAAACAGTAAAATTTTGCTTATACTTCCCGTCAAACATTTCAGACAATACATTTCTTGCTTCAATGACTTTTTCCGGTTCCGTATTGTGTGCAATTGATATTGCCTTGTTTATGCGAGCTGTAATTTCTTTTTTCTGTGCATTATCATTTACTGCGCTGAGGAGCTGATAACAGGCTAAAATATCATAATATAAATCTAATATATCCTGTCTAAAGACACAAATATCTGCTCTTTTAAAGCGTGCCTGACCGGCGCTTTTTCCACCTTTGCCGTTGTTACCGCAATCAGCATAAAACAATATTTTGCCGTCTTTGAAGTTATCAATTCGATTCAAAGGAATTACAGCCTTACCTTTTACCGATTGAAATCTGTCTACCATTCCGAGCACATTTGTTATTCCCTGAATAGCAGAACCATCCTTATTATAAATGCACCCCTCGCCGCCGACATCAATTACAGCAACAAGATTTTCCTGCATATTATCTATATCCGCCGTGAATTTGAACCAAGCGCAGTCAAAAAATCCGCCCCAATTATCGCCGATTTTTATACTGCTGAAATGCTCGTCTTTCATTTCAGCAAAAGGTATCGGCTCAGCAGATTTATGCACAAATGCATTCAACTGTGCAATCGGTGTGTAAACACTAAACTTTAATTTTTTCAAAAACAGCGAATATTTTATGTTGCTGTGGTGCTGTAAAAATGTTCGTAAATTTTCGTCCATAACGCTCTCCGTTCTCGTGCACGCCGATGTGTAAAAATAAAATGCAATGATATTGCATTTTATTAAAGTGATTTGTCAACCTTTATATATAATTGGGAATACTGATACTCAGGTACGTCCGTTTTTGCGACAACTGCTTCAAAAATACTCTTAACGGCATTGTAGCCCTGTTCATACGGTTGCTGGCAAATTGTTGCTAATATTTCGCCGTTTTGCATAGCTTTTCTTGTAGTTTCGGTATCGTCAAAGGAACAAACCTTTATATTCCGCCCGCTTTCTTTAATCGCTTTCAGCGTTCCCGTAACACCTCCAGCAGTTATACAGACAAAATCTATATCCTCATTTCTTTGCAAAGCATCCTTCATTGCACTATATGCTCTGTCATTATCATCATTATTTTCAATTACATCAACAATGCTGATATTCTCATATTCATGGGTAATATTTTGAACTCCATGAACTCTCATTCTGTGTCCGTTATGTAGCGAGCTACCCGTAACAATGCAAAGCTTTGCATTCCCGCCTGATAACAGACCGACAAGCCGACCTGCCGTTTCGCCGCTTTTCAGATAATCACAGCCTACATATGTAAGACGCTTGGAATCGGATATATCGCTTGAAAGCGTAATCACATTTATGCCGCTGTCGGTCATTTCATCAATTTTTTCGCAAAGCGCTTTATCCTCAACAGGGGTCAGAATTACATTTTTTTGGTCTTCGGGCAAATCGGAAACAGCCTGAATAATATCACAAGCGTTATATCCTTTTATTTCCTTTATATTCAGTTTTATACCGTAATCCGAATATTCACGCTCGGCGGCAAGCATTCCTTTTTTTACATCTTCAAAAAAGGAATTGCCGATACTGTTCATAATAACCGCAACAGGCACAGAGCGGTTGGAATATACCAATGCCTTTCCTATTAAATTAGGTTTGTAATTATATTTCCTCGCAATCTCAAGAATTTTTTCCTTGGTTTCAGGATTAACGCCGGTTCTATTCTTGAGGGCGCGGTCAACCGTACCTCTGCTTACGCCTGCAAGCTCTGCAATTTTTTGTGCGGTTATAGCCATATTAACCTCCGCTTGACTTTTATTTTCAAATGTTATATAGTAGTTATATTGATACCGTGCACGAGCACGACGCATAATAATGATAACCCAAATACAAATTATTGTCAAGAGGTAAAATTGATGACTGAGGAAAATTACTCACAGCACAAAAGAAATGGTGAAAGACTCGCCAATCAAATGTCACTAATTGAATTAGTTTCTCAAATGCGTAATTCATCAAAGGCAATAGATCGTCTTAACATAAAGCAGTATAATTGGTGGAACGAGGGCTTGCACGGTGTTGCAAGAGCCGGTATTGCAACCGTTTTTCCGCAGGCGATTTGTATGGCAGCTTCTTTTGACAAAGATGCAGTAAAAAAGTGTGCAGATATAATTTCAACAGAGGCAAGAGCGAAATTTAATGAAAGTCAAAAGAATAAGGATTATAGCATATATAAAGGGCTTACGCTTTGGTCGCCTAACATAAATATTTTTAGAGATCCACGCTGGGGCAGAGGTCATGAGACATACGGTGAAGATCCGTATTTAACTTCTATACTCGGTTGTGCATTCATTGAAGGTATACAGGGCGATGATGAAAAGTATATGAAAGCCTCTGCTTGTGCAAAGCACTTTTGCGTGCACAGCGGTCCCGAGGGCTTAAGGCACACTTTTAATGCCGAAGTATCCAAAAAGGATTTTTATGAAACGTATATTCCTGCGTTTGAAGCCGCCGTTAAAAAAGCAAAGGTAAGCGGTGTTATGGGAGCATATAACCGAGTTAACGGAGAAAGCTGCTGTGCTTCTGACAACCTGATTGATGAGCTTTTAAGAAAAGAATGGGGCTTTGATGGATATTATGTTTCGGACTGTGCTGCAATACTTGATGTTATTTACAAGCATAAAAAAACATTCAATCCTGCAAAAGGCGCAGCAATAGCTGTAAATGCAGGCTGCGACCTTGAATGCGGAGTAGTATATTCATTATTGCCGGTATCTGTTAAGCTGGGCTATACAAATAAAGAAACCTTAAAAAAGTCTGTGTCAAGATTGATGTCAATTCGCAGTTCTTTAGGAATGTTTGACGATGACTGTCCTTTCAATAAAATTACAATTAAAGAAAACGCAACGCCCGTGCACGAGGCACAAGCCGTAAAAATGGCTGAAAAAGGAATTGTGCTTTTGGAAAATGACGGCATACTTCCGCTTAAAGGAAATGCACAAAAAATCTTGATTACAGGCTATAACGCCGACAATAAATTAGCATATCTCGGAAATTATTTCGGCGATCCGTCGCATTTTGTTATGGTTACGGATGCTGTTTCACAATATAACCGTGAAACGGAATTTATCAGAGGAATCCATTTGTATGATTCATCGAAAAGTATTGATGAAGAGCAAGCGCTGAAAAAGGCACAAGAATCCGATATTATACTGATGTGCACAGGAATTGATTCCTCCATAGAGGGCGAGGAAGCCGGAGGTGCTCTTGCAGGCGGAGGCGGAAACATTGGTAAACAGGGTGACCGTGAAACGATAGATTTGCCCCTGAATCAGCAGAAATATATTGAAAAGCTTATTGATACAGGCAAAAAAATTATTTTGTTAAATTTCTCGGGTGGGTGCATAAATTTCGGCAAGTTCAAAAGCCGTGTTAACGCAATCGTGCAGTGCTGGTATCCCGGTGCGCAGGGCGGCAAGGCTATTGCTGATATACTTTTCGGCAAGTGCTCACCCAGCGGTAAGCTGCCCATAACATTTTACAATTCAACAGATGACCTACCTGATTTCTGCGATTATTCCATGCAAAACAGAACTTATCGTTATTTCAAAGGCAATGTTCAATATCCATTCGGTTACGGCCGCACATACACCAAGTTTTCTCTTGAGGATATAGCTCTCATCGGCGAAGAAATTAAAGCCACAATATGCAACATCGGAAACGAGAAAAGCGATACTGTGTTACAGTTGTATGTTTCATATCCGCCAACGGAATATCCGAATCCCCAAAAAAGTTTAGTTTCATTTAAAAGAATCGGTTTAAAACCCGGTGAGAGAGAAACAATAACATTTAAAATAACAAGCGAATATCTTACTTCAGCAAATAACGATGGCAACAAAATCATTCTTGACGGATGTTATAAATTCACATTAACAGACGGCTGTGATTTCACAAGTAAACCAATTCTATATCAAAAGTAAAAAATTAACACTCAATATTCGAATGAACGGGGGTCTTCAAATGCGTCTTCTCGTTGTTGAATATGAAAAAGTTTTAAGAAAAGCGTTAGTGAACGGCTTAAAGATAAAAGAATATGCGCTTGATGCTGCTTCAGATGGGGAACAAGTCGATGTGCATGGCTTTAAAAGCTCTATCTTTTCTCTTTCTTTTAAAACCTTGAGTTTTGCGGTATTTACGCCGCAAATTTCAACTTTACTATACTGCACATACATCTTCCTTTTTTAGTTATTATGTACAGTCTGACGCTATGTTTAGTGTACCCCTCTTTTCGGTAAAATATAAGCTGTTTGAGAAAAATTTCCAACAAAAAACCGCCGTCTATAAGACAGCGGTTTTTACTATATATAATTGTTTAGGCTTTTTCATACATATCGGCAAGTTTCCTTGCGGACTCTGCCAAAAGCTTTACGCCCTCAAAGGCATTATTGCGATTGTATGCTTTCATAAACTGATCGGCCTCTAAGGTAAAATAGCCGTCATAGTGGATGGCTTTGAGTGCTTTTACAATTGGTTCAAAATCTATTTGCATCGAAAACGGAATTTGGTGAGAATCGTGGTGTAAATCGTTATCGTGTATATGCAGGGCTTGTAAACGGCTGCCGAGTTTTTCAATCATCTCTACGGCACTTGTATCTAAGCCGCGCATTTCGGCGTGTCCAAGGTCGAGACAGGCTACAAAATATGGGTCATTTATGGCATCCAAATGTGCATTAAAGCTTTCAGGGTTAGAACAAGCGGCAAACTTTGCTTCATTCTTTTGAACATTCCAATTCCACATATTTTCTGTTGCAATCTTTACGCCGTAGTCTTTGGCAAAGGGCAAAAGTTCTAAGAAAAACTCGGCATTTTCTTTGGGAGACTTAAGGTTATCTGGGTGAATGACGCAAATCTTGCCACCCGCTTCTGCGGTACATTCAATGGCACGCTGTAAATAAGGGCGAACATTTTTATGGAGTGACGGAAACGGTGCATGGGATTGATTGCAAACCACGCCGTTCTCTTCACCAATCTGCTTTAAGTGCCTTGCAAATTAGAGATAATCATTCGTTACAAGCGCATATTTCTTTTTAAAAAGCCCCTCAAAAGGATTCATGCGTTTTTTCATATTAAACATGGAAAAATCCCACGCATCAAAGCCGGCTTTTGCAATCATTTCAATGGCTTTTTCTTCGCCAATCACATCAACAATGGATTGAATTTCTGTAGAAGTTTTCAAAAAAATTCCCCTCTTTTCTAACTTTTTTCATTATATCAAGTTTAAGAAAAAAAGCAAGAATGAAAAAAGGCGCTGTAAAAAAGCAGCCGAAATAAAATCCGGATACATCAAATTCTACAACAATTACCGTATTCAAACAAAAACAAAACTGATTTCGATCGAAAAACGGAATCAGTTTGTTGCTTAAAATTAAATTATTCTACCTTAGGCTCCTTTTTTGTACTGTCTGCACAATCTGGGGCAGTTCAACGACACTTCAAGTCCTCTTTTTTCGTATTATGCTTATTTCAACAGAGAAATAATATTTTTGGATACAATCTCAAAGCCTTGGGCGTTCAGATGCAGACCGTCATAGCAGTATTCTTTTGCAAGCCTGCCCTTTTCGTCGGACAGCACTTTTGTAAGGTCGAGCCATTGCACCTTACTGTCAAGAGCGATTTTGTGCAGTTCCTTGTTGATTGCCAAAATCTTTTTGTTACTGCGTTTGCCGACCATCTGCCTTGCAATGATTGACAAATGCGAATTAACGGGATAAATTGCCTGCAACACAATGTTAGTATTCGGGCAAAGTTTTTGCGTTCTTTGCAAAATTTCTTTTATATTATTCAAAGTGTACTCGGTCGGAAGTCCTAAGCCGATGTCATTCGTTCCGATTAAAATCACAAGATTTTTCGGGCTTATGTTCAAGGCGTTACATTCGAGCCTTTCCAACAATCTGTCACTTGTGTCACCGCTGATTCCACGGTTGTAAACAGCCTGTTTCGAGGTTTGCGAAAAGGCATAAAACAGCTCGTAGCTGTTGAATATTTCCGTGATTGAGTCGCCGAACAGCACCGTTTGTCCCTGCTGTGCATACTTCTCATTCAAAAAACTAAAATTCTCTTTTTTTGTTTGCTTTACATGGTCGTAAGCCGTTTTTTTCTGAAAGTTCTTGTTCATTTGCTTCTCCAAAATAAGTTTTATCTGTCGCTGTCAACGGCAAACAAGCCCGCACCGATTGCACCGCAAAATTCAGGCTTATCGCAACAATGAAACCCGAAGTCCAATAGCTTTTTCAACAGTCTGTTGTGTGTTGCTGTTTTTTAGCAAGCAGTTCAACCTTCAGGTCATCGAAAATATTGGTCAATCCCTCCCAGGTGAGCTGTCGTCTTTCAAACCAAAGATTTTGGAAAAATGCCAAAAGTTTGTTCGGATTTGCCGTGCTCGGTTTGGAATAACCGATTCCGTTTTTGTCGAGAAATGAATAGTAGTAATCCAAATTTTCGGCAAACTGTTCGTAGGTGTTGTCACCATGCCACACGGTTTGAGCCATTGCACCGAGTCGAGGATAAGTCACCTTGTCCGCCCTCGTCATATTCGGCACATACTCTGTCCACAATGTGACCTCACCGCCAAGGCAGTTGCCGGAGTAAAGTCGGTGTTCGGCTGTGTCCTTTAAGCTGATGTATCCGTAAGGCAAATCAATGTAATAAGCAGATGTGCTTGTGTCAATGAACGGTCGATTGACCGTGTCCATATCTCCGCATTTTGTAAAGCCCAAATCCTTTGAAAGCAATTTATCGTTCTTCAAATCCCAACTCCACATAAACGCCTGCTTGCCTTTACTTTTGCAGTAATCGTTCACCCTGTTCATAAAGTAGCATTGAAGTTCGTCCTCGTTATTCAACCCCAATTCTTTCATCTTTGCCTGACAGTGCGGACACAAATGCCATCTGTGTTTCGGCACTTCGTCACCGCCGATGTGAAAATATTTGTCGGGGAATATTTCGCAAAATTCATCAATAATATTTTCAACAAATTCGTAGGTTGAGTCCTTGCCTGCGCACAAAACATCGTGCTTAACACCCCAGTGGTCGGCAACGGATAACTTCCTGTCAAAGCAACCGAGATAGTTGTAGCCTGCCATTGCGCTCCTGCTGTGCCCCGGAATGTCAAATTCGGGCATAACGCTGATTGCAAAATTGTGGGCATAGTCAACAATCTCTTTGATTTGAGCCTTTGTGTAAAAGCCGCCGTGTTCCTTGTGGTTGAAGTTGGTCTTTTTCCTCACCGAACCGATTTGAGTGAGCAGTGGATATTTATCGATTTTAACTCGCCATCCCTGGTCTTCCGTGAGATGCAAGTGCAAGAAATTCAGCTTGTGCAGCGACATTTTTCTGATAAACAGTTTTACATCGTCAACAGAGAAAAAATATCTGCCGACATCAAGCATAAATCCTCTGATTTCGTGTGCCGGCTTGTCCTTGATTGTGAGACAAGGCACATTTTCACCGTATTGAAAAAGGATTTGTTTCAGCGTTTGCAATGCAAAAATCTTTCCGCCGAGGCTGTTTGAATAAATACAGATTTTGTCATCGATTTCAAGCCTGTATTCTTCGTTGTCAAGTGAGCCGTCATCAAGAAATTCAATCTGTGAGCCGTTGCCGTTTTGAATGTTGATTTTGCTCAAAAATGCATAAAAATCATCAATCACATTTCGGTTGATATCGGTTTCGTTTATCACGATTGATTTTACATTTAATGTTTTTGTTTCGTTGATTTCTACAAATTTCGGCGTCGGAATAAGGTTTAGCATAATATGTATCCTCTATTATTTATTGGACATTATTATACATTTATTTTTGAGTTTTGGCAACTGCCAAAGTTCCCATTTAGCCCTCTCGTTAAGTTTGCCCTTTTATATTGTTTATCCATCAAAAATGCAAAGGTAGTGCTTTACTGTGTTAAATTTATAATGTTGCTTCTTTTAGAATTCTGTGATATATTGTTCATGTTAATTATCGAGAAATCAGCGAACATATTTTTTTGATAATTACTCCGACAATCAAAACTATTATCCTTATAAAAGACATTTTTATTGGCACAAGCCTGTGGAATGTGGAAATATACTGCTTTCCGATGTAAAATTTCTTGATATTATATATCAGATAGCCGGTGGATATTTTCAAGATGTGTATCGTGTTGTAGATGCCGGCGATAATGTTAAGAACAACATAAATAATTTTATAAATAACGGCAATAAAACAGATGAATATTCACTACATGATAATTTTGACAGGGCAATGCAACAAATCGACAACACAAAGCAAGAATATAATCGTATCACCCGAAGCGTTGTCAACTATGTCTGGCCATTATCCGATATTTGCGAATAAATAATAATGAAAACCTGAATTTTACATTAGGAGGAGCAGGATGACTAATTTTTCGTTACGCACAGATGAATACGGCAGGAATTTTTATATTGTTCAAAATGGTAAATTTCAACTGATTCCGTACCATGTCGGAGATTATTGTTCTCATAATATATCTTTTTCCGTTTCGGAAGAGAAACAAGAAAATATTTTGAAAATTTCCATAACGGTTTCTTCTTGCGAGGATATTTCCCTTGACTGTTTCGGATTCAGGTTAGGGATTGATTCCTATATGGATTCTTATCCGCAATGGAACCGTAAATTTTTCCCTACTGCATTGAGGTGTGAAAAGTTGGGATTTTGGTCTTGCTTTATGTCTCCTGAAGGGAAAATGTTATCTGTTTGTTCTCCTTCAAAAATTGTTTCGTGGAAAAATGAATATAACGGCAAAAATAATACTGTGGGGCACAGAATTTATACAAGTTCAATAGAATTTATTAACAGTAAAAAACAGCCTTTGCGTCATCCCAAGAGTAATATATGTATCAAAGCAGATTACCCTATGCATTTTGATATCTTTTATACTTTTGTTTCAAACGAAGCAGAGTTATTTGATTTTGTTGAAAAATATGCAGGTATACATATTCCTCAAGTGAATAAATTTACACTTGAAAAGGGCGAACAATTAATTATAGATAATAAGTCTTATGAAATGGAACTCTCAGAGGGGATAAATTTTATTCAGAACGAAAATGATAGTGAATTAACAACCTTTGTGAGAAAAGACTGGTTTTATTACCTTGATTGTGCGCAAAAACACGCATATAAATGTCAACAAAAGCCCGGTACGCATTGTGAAAGCTGGTACGGATTTTTTACAATGGTTGAATATGCAAAGATAGTGAAAAATAAACAGTATACTGAAAATCTTTGCAGAGAATTTGATTCGTTTTTTTCAATTTTGACGAAAGGAAGATTGAAAAAGCAGTTAAGAAAAAAGGCTTTACCCCACCGTTTGCAAAATGCATCTTCTATGATTTCACTGCTGACTGATTTTTATGAGTTGAGCGGTGACCAAAAATATCTTGAATATGCGAATGATATGGCGCAGTGGTTAATGAAGCTTCAAAGTAAAACAGACGGTAGTTATCGAAGCCATAAAACGCATTATACCTGTGTTATATATCCTGCAAAGTCTATGCTTGAACTCTCTGTTGCCGAAAAAAATGCAGGATTAACAGAACGAAGCAGACAGCATTTTCAAAGTGCAGAAAGAGCAGTTTTAAATTTATACGAATTAATGGATAATATTCAAACAGAAGGTGAGATGACCTTTGAGGATGGTATGATTTCCTGTGAAAGTCTTCAAATGGCTTATCTTGCGCTTTTGACAGATGACGAAGAAGAAAAGCAAAAACTCATGCAAGCCGCAGAAATAATTTTAAGGAAGCATAAATGTCTTGAACAGCAGTTTTTACCTGATTGCCGTACAAGAGGTTGTACCTTGCGGTTTTGGGAAGCCCGTTACGATATTAATTTTTTTGCCAATATGCTGAACTGCCCTCACGGATGGACCAGCTGGAAAAACTATGCAACTTATTATTTATACCTTCTGACAGGAAACCTTTATTATTTAAAAGATTTGATGAATACAATGGGAGCCTGTATGCAGTGTGTAAGTGAAGACGGCGAATTGATGTGGTCTTATGTTGCAGATCCGTGTATTTCAGGAATCAGACTGAAAAAGAACTGCTCAAAAGACAGCATTCTTTTTGAAGAAAGTACTGTCGGGGAAGAGTATCTTCCTATGATTTCTGATTGGTATCGGCAGTCGGAAAGAAAACTGATACATCAGTATATTCGGGATATACACAATCCGTTATTATTAAAAAAAGATTATGGCGGAAGCTGTGATAATGATGTGCATGAGCATTTTAAATGTCTGTGCGAGACCGTTTTCGGAAAAGCATTTGTTCATGAAAAAGATGATTCGACTTTTGAAACCTATAACTGCTTTGAAACAGAAATCGGTTTTGAAAGCCATGACGCATATTTGAAATATTTTATAGTGTATTCTCAAACAAAAAAACAGATTGTTCTTAATAGTAAATCAGTAGATGTAAATAAGGGATTTAATATAATATCCATTAATACAGACTAAATAAAAAGGAAATTGATTATTATGAATTAAAACTGCCTGAAAATATATTGAAAGAGCACAAAGATGTTGTGCTTGAATTTGATTTTGACGGCTTGAATTTACAGGTATTCAGCGGCAACCGGATAATCAACGATTATTTCAACATAGACCGAAAATTCATTATAAATCTCCGTGATTACAAGGAATATATCGAAAAAGATTCTACGTTGATTATTCGCACAGCGCCGAAAACAAGGTTCGGCGTGTCAAATGTGTATAACGAAATTGAAATCCCGCTTTATTCCAATGCACTCTCCCTTAAAAGTGCAAAAGTGATAAAAACAGTTGAAGTATAAACAGCGTAAAATGAAGTTCAAAAAGGAGAAAACCATGGTCGAAAAAGTATATCACATTGGATTGACCGTTTCGGATTTAGATAATTCTATTGCATTTTACAGAGATATTCTCGGTCTTGAATTTCAAGGAGAAATCTTGATGGTTGGCAATGAAACGGACAGAATGTTTTGCAGGTCAAATTGTAAAGTTAGGGTTGCTTATTTGAACGGCTCAAAAGCGGTTGATGCACCGCCTATTGAGTTGATTCAATTTATTGATAGCGATATATCCAAAGTTCAATCGGATTTATTCAAAACATCAATTTCCGAGATTTGTTTTTATACGGATGATATTGATTTCGTTTACAAAAGACTCAAAGAAAATAATGTAGAATGTTTATCGGCTCCGCAAAATTTTGATTTTAGTGCAGACGGGTTTGGTAAAAGCAGAGCTTTTTATTTTAGAGACCCAGACGGAATCATACTTGAAATGATGCAACCTGTTTAATATAAAGCGTTTTGAAATGTGATTTGTATTTAAGATAATCGCAATAAAAAGGAGATTTATTAAATATGAATAAGTTTATGCAAGATTTCATCAAAAGAAATCTTCCGCAGTTTGAAGACAATTTTGATATTATTATTACTAATGAAAAAGAGGAAAAATACAAAGTCACAGCAAAAGACGCAGTTGTTACTGTTGAAGCGAGCAACTATATTTGTGCGTGTAACGGCATTTACGAATATCTTAAAGAATACTGCAACATTCAGTATTCCTGGTGCGGAACATTTAGCTTTGATTTAAAAGAACTGAAAATGTTTGACGGCGTTTTTGAAAAAACCATAGACCAACATTTTAGAGTTTATCTGAATTACTGCACATTAGATTACTCCATGTGCTGGTGGGATTTTGCAAGGTGGGAAAAAGAGATTGACTTTATGGCAATGAACGGCATAAATATGCCTCTTACTCCTATCGGCAGCGAAGCTGTCTGGTATGAAACCTTGCAGGCGTTCAACTTCACAAAAGAAGAAGCGCTCAGTTTTATTTCAGGTCCCGCCTTTTGGGCTTGGCAACTGATGACAAATATCGATAGCTATATTTCACCGAAAAGTGAAGAGTATGTTTATAACCGCCTTGAGCTTGGCAAAAAAATAATTGAAAGATGTGTCGAGTTCGGTATGCAACCGATTCAACAGGGATTTTCCGGACATGTTCCGACATTGCTCAAAGAGAAATACCCTAACGCTGCTATTCTTATGCAAAGAGGCTGGTGTCTTTATCCAAAAACGGCACAACTTGACCCGTTAGATAAACTTTTCTTGGATTTTGGTAAAGTTTTTTTGGAAAAAACAGAAAAACTTATAGGCAATTATCATTACATTGCCTGTGATCCATTTCATGAGGGCATGCCTCCGAAAAACACTAAAGAATATCTTTGCAAAGTAGGTCAGGTTATTGATAAACTTTATAAAGATTTTGATGAAAAGTCTGTTTGGGTAATGCAGGCGTGGACTATGCATGAAGAAATCGTAAACGCTGTGCCGAAAGACAGAATTTTGCTTCTTGACCTCAATTCGGAAAAGGCGGTTTTGAATCCGAAGGTTGCAGGTTACGATGTTGTTTCGGGCATGCTTCATAACTTCGGTGGCAAAAACGCAATGCAGGGTAAGCTCAGAAAGCACTGCGAAAATAAATATCTGACATCAAAAGAAAAAGGCGCCAATGTTGTCGGAAGCGGTATGTTTATGGAGGGGATTGACCAAAACCCCGTAATTTACGATTTGCAATTTGAATTGCTTACCGCTCAGCATAAAATAGACATTGACAAATGGCTTGACAAATACATAACCAGAAGGTACGGAAAATATAATAAAAAAATCCGTCAGGTCTGGGATATTTTGCTAAAAACCTGTTACAAGGATGACGGATACGAGGAAAACGAGGTCGGTTCAACTCTTGCCGCCCGTCCTCAGCTTATGCCAAAGAGAACGGGGCCGTGTTGTATTTCAAAAGTTTATTACGATACAAAAGAATTTGAAAAAGCTGTAGACTTGTTCATCAGCGTCGCTGACGAGTTTGAAGACTCAAGAGGCTATCAGTACGACTTGTGCGATATGGTAAGGCAGTGCTTCAGCAACAGATTTTATGACAATCAAAAGCAATTTTCAAAGTATTTTAAACTTCTGCAAAGAAAGAAGTGTGAGAGGATTGCTAAAACCCAGCTTGAGCTTCTTCTTGATATGGACAGTTTTATTTCATGCAGAAGCGAGATGACTTTGGCAAAATGGATTTGTGATGCACACAATCTCGCTAAAAATGAAGAGGAGAAAAAGTATTTTGATTTCAATGCACGCACTCTTATTACGCTTTGGGGCGATATAAACGGCAGTACCTCAGCGCTTTACGATTATTCGTGGCGTGAGTGGAACGGACTTATTAAAGAATACTACTATAAGCGGTGGGAAATGTTTTATGATTACGCTCTCGACTGTCTGAAAAATCACAAACCTTATGTATACAGAAACGGAAACAACTATGCACAGAGGGAAAAGTATAGGTCTTTCGCATTTGGTAAAAAGCTAAACAAGTTTGAACTTGAATGGGGAAAAACTTACAGCGAATATGAATATCCAAAAAATAGAAATGTTGTTCCCGAAGCGAAATTTTATTGCAAAAAATGGAATTTTTAGATAAGCAAAAGAGGTCATTATTCTTATTAGATCCTATTGAATAATGACCTTTTATATTCTTTGTCATCAAACTGTGCAGTACCCTGCTGTAAATGATAATGCGGATTTAGAGTTTCTTTCGACACCTCATTGTAGGGTTCGCAATTCCTCATACGAATTTGCGGCTATAAGCAAAAATAAAATTCTGAGAGATTTTTGAGAGACGCAAAGTCTGGAAAATGGCTTAAATAGGCGGTTTTGAAAAAAGATTGCGAGCCTCTGACTCCGTCATTTAAGGTTCGAATCCTTATACCTCTGCCAATACCTCGGAACATTCGTGTTCCGAGGCTTTTTTATGCCCGAATACTGCTTTTTACGGCGGTATTCGGGTTCTTTTTCTTTGCTTCAAAATATTGTGAGAACTTTTGAGAGATTCTAAGAGACAGCAAATTTCAAAATTCCAAAGTCATTTTAGTGCGATTTAGGGCATTTATGACTGAGACTTTTGAGAGACATCGCTCAAATCAAAATCGTAACACGAATTGAAATGAGCAAAAAATTTGAGAGACATTTCAAAAAAATAACGAGGGCTTAAAGTAATAAAACTTTAAACCCTCACTTTAAGTTTGCCCTTTTATATTGTTTATCCATCAAAAATGCAAAGGTAGTCATCAAAAAACTAAAGCGGTCTGTAATAAACAGACCGCTTTTTTACTTGCAATTTATATTAGGTCAAGTTAACATAACTTTAATTGGTTTTTCGTAGAACTATCACATCTACACATACTTATTTATAATAGTATAATATCACATTTTTATCTATAGGTCAACTAATATAAATGTTTAGTTTTTCCTATTCAAATACAGTTAATTTATCTCAAAACAATTATGTGAAATTTATTCTTATTTTAAAGTAAAAGGAGTAAATCAAATGTCCAAATACGGAAGCAGTATTTATAAACGAAAAGACGGCAGATGGGAAGGTCGTTATGTTGTAGGATACAAAAATAATCGTTCGATTTATAAATCAGTTTATGCAAAAAGCGTAAATGAATTAGAACAAAAAATGCAATGTGTTTTAGTCAATAATATAGACAAGTCTATTACATTTATAGAACTGATTTATTCTTGGCTATGCTATGGTAAAATTAAAAATAAAAAATCGACTCATGATAAATACAGTTATATCATAGACAAGCATATAAAAAACGAAATCGGCGAAACACGACTAAAAGATCTTACATCTGTTCAAGTCAATCAATTTTTAAATAACAAATTAAATAATTATTCCTCATCGTATGTTAAAACAATGGCAATAATTATTAAGTCTGCAATTGATTATGGGCATAAGGAACAGTTAGCTGAGTTGTCTAATATTCAAGTGAATATGCCCTTTTCGCCTAATAAAGAAGTCATTATTTTAGAACTTGATGAGCAACGACAATTAGAAACATACATCAAATATAACCAAAGCCTTACGGCATTAGGTGTAATGTTATCTCTTTATGCTGGATTAAGAATCGGTGAAGTTTGTGCTTTACGATGGAACAATATTGATTTCAAAAATCATATTATCACAGTAGATTCCACTATTATCCGTATTAAAAATGAAAATAATAAATGGATATATAAAATCGGACCACCTAAAACCACGCATTCAAAACGAGATATTCCGATTACAGATAATCTTTATCAGTTGCTAACAGCAGAATTTAGCAATAAAAAATCGCCATATATTGTTTCGAGTCAAGAAAGTTTTTTAAATATAAGAACTTTTGAATATAGGTATCACAAGTTATTGAAAGATGCAGATTTGTATCCACATCATTTTCATACATTCAGACATACTTTTGCAACACGATGCATTGAAAGCGGAGTCGATATCAAGACACTTAGTGAAATATTAGGTCACTCAAGCGTTTCCTTTACCCTGAATACTTATGTGCATCCGTCTTTTCAAGAAAAATGTATTCAAATGGAAAAATTGAATAATTTGACGGGATAATATTCTCGTCATTATGGTCAAAATAAGTGAGCAATTTGTTTATATAAACGGATTGCTCACTTTATTCGTAGATGTGATAGTTCTACGAAAATTTCAAATAGTACGCTAATGGCATATAGAATTCCGAAAACCGTTAATGTAATATTAATATGATTGGATATTGACATTATGTGAATAAGCAAAACCTAATAAATTCACATTATTATATAGCATATCTATTTTCGTTTGAAAGGAGAAATAATTATGGATGAAAAAGAAGTACACTTAAGATTATAACACATTTATATTATAACCAAAAAGACAACAAAAATAAAACCAATGGAGGAAAAAATGAAAAACTCAGTGTGGAAAAAGGTTCTTTGTACCGTTTTAGCTGTTGTTCTTGTTGCAGGCGTTTCCGCTGGTACTGCAACAGTTATAACTAATCAAAGAGCAAAAAGTGTTAGCGGTACACAAGCAAAATCCGCTTATGATTTAGCTGTTGATAATGGCTATGACGGCACAATGGAACAATGGCTTGCCTCTCTTGTTGGCGAAGCTGGAGAAAACGGCAAATCCGCTTATGACTTGGCTGTTGATAATGGTTACAAGGGCGATACAACCGAATGGTTAAAAACTCTTATCGGCGCTAATGGTACAAATGGTACTAATGGCAAATCAGCTTATGAGCTTGCAGTCGCCAACGGTTACAAAGGTACCGAACAAGAATGGATTAACAATCTTATGGATAAATCCGGCGTAACAGTTAAAAACGGCAAAAATGGTAAAGATGGCGCTAATGGCAAAGACGGTAAAGACGGCACTAACGGCAAAGATGGTGCAAATGGTTTAAACGGTCAGTCAGCCTATCAACTTGCAGTTGCCAACGGATATAAAGGTTCTCTTACCGATTGGTTGCTCTCGCTCTCAGGTGCAAAAGGAACAGACGGTAAAGACGGCAAATCCGCTTATCAAATTGCAGTAGACAATGGCTACACAGGTACTGAAGCAGAATGGATTTCATCTATTCTTGATAAAACAGGAAAAGATGGCAAAGATGGTAAAAACGGTGAATCTGCTTATGAAGTTGCTGTTAGAAATGGTTATACCGGAACAGAGGCACAATGGCTTGCATCTCTTGTTGGTGAAGCAGGAGAAGCAGGACAAAATGGTACTAATGGTAAATCTGCGTATGAACTCGCTTTAGATAACGGATTCAGCGGCTCACTTCAAGACTGGTTGCAATCACTCGTCGGCGCTAAAGGTGCTGACGGTATTAACGGCAAAGATGGTAAAGACGGCGTCAATGGCACAAACGGTGTTGACGGAAAAGATGGAATTAACGGTGTAGACGGTAAAGACGGTACAAATGGTGCTGATGGCAAGTCTGCATATGAAATTGCTGTTGATAATGGATATATCGGAACCATTGAAGAATGGCTTGGCTCTTTAGTCGGTGCTAAAGGTGAAACCGGAGCAAAAGGTGACAAGGGAGAAAAAGGTTCTGATGGCGAAAACGGTAAGTCTGCTTACGAACTTGCTGTCGATAAAGGTTTTTCAGGAACAGAAGAAGCATGGCTTGCATCTCTTGTTGGCAAGAACGGTAAGGATGGTACAAATGGTACTGACGGTAAAGACGGAAGTAACGGTAAATCTGCATATGAACTTGCTGTAGATCACGGATATACCGGTACTGAGGAAGAATGGCTCGAATCTCTTAAGGGTACAGGAACAGGAACAGGAACTAATGGCAAGGATGGTAAAGACGGTAAGTCTGCATATCAAATTGCTGTTGATAACGGATATCAAGGCACAGCTTCAGAATGGCTTGAATCTTTGAAAGGTACAGCAGGAAGCAATGGTAAGTCTGCTTACGAAATTGCAGTTGATAATGGCTTTGAAGGAACCGAAACCGAGTGGCTTGCTTCACTTGCCGGCAAAACCGGTGCTTATGGTAAAGACGGTAAATCCGCATATGAACTTGCAAAAGATAATGGCTTTACCGGTTCTCTTTCTGAATGGCTTGATTCTTTAATTGGTCAGGACGGTAAAGACGGAGTTGATGGTAAAGACGGTAAGAACGGTCTTTCGGCATATGAACTTGCTGTTCAAAATGGTTATGAAGGTTCATTAACCGAATGGCTTGCCTCTCTTATTGGTAAAAACGGAGCAGATGGTAAGTCCGCATATCAGCTTGCAGTTGATAATGGTTATGTCGGCACACTCCAGGAATGGCTTGCTACATTGGTCGGTGCAGTTGGTGAAGACGGTAAATCTGCTTACGAAATTGCTGTTGAACATGGTTATCAAGGTTCTGAAAGCGATTGGTTAAAGTCCCTTTTGGGCAAAGATGGTAAGTCCGCATATCAAATTGCTGTAGAATATGGCTATACCGGCACTGAAGAAGAATGGCTTGCTTCTCTTCATGGCAAGGATGGTAAAGATGGAACAAACGGCAAAGACGGTGCTAACGGTACTAATGGTGTAGGCGTTAAGAATGCCTATGTTAATTCGGATAAACATCTCATTCTTGTATTAGATAACGGTAACGAGATTGATGCAGGATATGTAGGCGTTAAAGATACAACAGAGCCTTCAACTACATATACAGTTGTATTTAAAGATTATGACGGCTCAGTACTTAAAACTGAAACTGTCGCTGCCGGTAAATCCGCAACAGCTCCTGCTGCTCCTGACAGAGAAGGTTATGTGTTCTCTAAATGGGATAAGACATTCACAAATGTAACAAGCAATATGATTGTTACCGCACAATATACCAAGATTACAAATCCAACATTTGTTGTTGGTAATGTTTCTGCAAGTGCAGGACAGACAGTTACTGTGCCTGTATCTATCGTCAATAATCCAGGCTTATTAGGTATTGGATTAAAAGTCACTTATGACGACAGTGTACTAACTCTCAAAAAGGGCGCTACGGGTTCGGCTGTAAGTGAAGTTCTTACATTTACTCCACCGAAAAATCTTGTAAGCGGATGCAAATTCGGCTGGGATGGTCTTGAAATTTCGCAAGACCAAACAAAAGACGGTCAAGTATTGCTCCTTACATTCGAAGTTAAATCAAATGCTTCTGCAAAGACATATCCTATTTCTATCACATACAATGCAAATGATGTATTTGATAATGACATGAACTCTATTTCAGTTGATGTTAAAAATGGTGGTATCACCGTTAAATAATATTTATGAAAGGATGAGAAACTATGGCAAAAACCAAAAAGTTGTTGTCGGTATTTTTGGCATTGCTGATGATGTTAACTGTATTTCCTACATCAATAATTGCAAGTGCCGCAAATGCTGCAACGGTTACAGTTGAAAGTGTTAATGCTGTTCCGGGTTCTAATGTTGAAGTAAACATCAATGTTAAGAACAATCCGGGCATCCTGGCTGCGAACTTTACTGTGACTTATGACAAAGGGTTGACTTTGATCGACTCAAAATCCGGAGATGCATTTAGCGCTCTGTCAATGACTAAACCGGAAAATTACAATTCACCATGTAAATTTGGATGGGACGCTCTTGAAATTGCTGATGAGGATATCAAAGACGGAACTATTTTGACTTTGACATTTTCAGTAGATAAGAACGTAAGTGCAAATTCAAAACTCAATGTAAAACTTTCTTATCAAAACGGAAATATCATCGATTCGGATTTGAACGATATTCCGGTTACAATCAATAATGGCAGTGTTACTATTATCGATTACATTCCCGGCGATATCAACGGCGACGGAACTATTGATCTTAAGGATGTCACTTTAGTAAGAAGATTAGTTACCGGTTATGGCGTTACAGCTAATAAGTTGGCTGCCGATGTAAACGGTGACGGCGAAATTACAATGAAAGATGTCGTTTTAATCAGACGATATGTTGTAGATGCCGAAGGATATGGTGTTACATTAGTTCCGGGAGGAAGTAATGTTCATACTCACACAATGACTGCAACAGCTGCTAAAGCGGCTACTTGTACTGAAAATGGTAATATCGCATATTGGTACTGTTCATCTTGTGAAAAGTATTTTACCGATAAAGATGGCAATAATGTAGTATCACAGGCGGATACTGTTATTAAAGCAAAAGGACATACTGTTGTAATTGATCCTGCTGTAGCACCTACTGATGAGAAGACTGGCTTGACCGAGGGCTCTCATTGTTCAACTTGCGGAACTGTTCTTAAAAAGCAGGAGATTATTCCAATACCTATTAAGACTAAGTATTCAATTACTTATCACATTAGTAACGGAGACGAATACTTAGCTCAACAGACAATTCAAAATGACAACCCTACTACATATACAAGTGAACAAGGTGTTTCAAAATTTGCGAATCCGTCTGTTCCGGGCTATCAATTCCTTGGATGGTATGACTTGCCATCGGGTGATGCGGCTGAAAACATTAAGTCAATTCCTGCAGGAACTACGGGCAATATTGATTTGTATGCAAGATGGGAGAAGCTTAGTTACAAAGTGAATTTCTCATCTGAATTAATTCCGGTTGCTTCAGAAACTTATACTGTAGATGAAGAACATGTTCTTCCATCTCCAAAACTTGATGGTTATATTTTCTCCGGCTGGTCCGATGATAATGGTAATGTAATTAAAAACATACCTGCCGGTACAGTAGGTGCAAAAACATATACTGCCAACTGGATCAGTGAAAGAAATCAAGCATGGACATATAAAGACTATGGAACACCTTTAATGTATGAAGACAGCGATACGAATACAATTCTTTTCGTATATAATATCGGTGAAATCAGAAATGTACCGCTTTCAGTTGTTCATGATTTTGGCAAAATAAATTCTAATGGCGTTACTAAAACTCATACAGAAACATTTAAGAAATCTATAAGCCAAGACTGTATGGATAAATACACCAATACAGTTAAGAAAGCTACTACTGATTCATATTCATGGACACTTGCAAAAGAATGGTCTGACTCAACAACGGTTAATGAAAGTTGGGCAAAGGAAAATTCAGTTACACAAGAACAAATCAATAGTTATTATAAGAATCAGAGTAACAATTGGTATGTAAGTAGCGGTTCAAGCGGTTCGGATTCAATTACGCAAAGTGATTCGAGTTCAAGTTCAGCTATGCTTTCATCGGTAAGAAACAAGAAAACTGACAACAAGCATTCAACAAGTACAGAAACCAATGTTTCAGCTAATCTTGATATAAAGAACACTACAACTATCGGAGCAAAAATTCCTGTCGATTTTGTAAGCATATCTGCTGAAAACAAGACAGAAATAGGTCTTGGATTAAGTGCTTCAAGAACAGATAAAGAATCTACTTCTTCTCGTGTTCAAACGGACAATACCGATTCGGCAAGCTATAATTCTTCAAAATCATCATCAACAACTAAAAATTCCACAGCAAGCTGGAATAATGAATCCGGTTATGGTGGTAGCTCCGAAGTAGGACAAAGTTCTACTGCATCAAAAGCTATCTCCGAAAAGATCAGTCAAGAATATAATATCGGTAAGAGTTATATCAATACTGATTCTCAAAGTAGTACACAGGGAACTCAAGCTTCTGAATCAAAGTCAGATGAGTATTCATCTGCCGTTACCTACTCTACTGCTACCGGTGAAGAAGTAACCGAAACCTATACAACCCAAAACACAATGTCCGGTTATCATCGTTGGATAATGGCTGGCACAGCTCATGTATTTGCAATTGTAGGTTATGATATTGCTTCTAAATCTTATTTCACAAATACATATAGTGTTATGGATGATAAGATGTATGAGTATGAGGATTATTCCTACCAAACTGCATCTTATGATGACAACGAAAGCTCGTTAATTCAATTTGATATTCCTATGGATATCACAAAGTATGTTGCAAACCGTGTTTGTGAAAGTGATGGACTTGAGGTATCTAAATCCGGTATTATTACAAATTACACAGGAACAGATGATTATGTTGTTATTCCTGAATACAAGGTAATCGACAATAAAGACGGTACAAATAGCGTTATTAAGGTTACAGGCATCAGTGCTTCAGCTTTTGCCGGCAAAAATATTACCGGTGTCGAACTCTCTGACTATATAACCGAGATTCCTGCTAATGCATTCAAGAATTGTACAGCTCTTAAATTTGTTAATGCTGCCGGTATAAAGAAAATCGGAAGCAATGCTTTTGCAGGTTGTACCAGTATGGAAGAATTAACCATTGGTGCAAATATCACAAGTCTTGGAACCAACATTGTAAGCAATAAGACATTATTGACGGTTTCTGCTGCTAATAAGAGTATAGTTGAAGCTGCTGTAAATTCAGGCGCAAAAGAAGTTTATTTAAGAGTTACCGATAAGTGTACTAATCTGAATAATTCAACTCTTACAATTCCAAGCTCAATGGAGACATTCACTATCAATGGCTTTGGCAAAACATATAACAATTTAAGGATTGTTTCTAATGCCAAGAAGACAATCATAAACAGAATGAATTTTGTTTGCGATGGTCAAACTCCATTAACGATTTCTTCGCCTAATGTTGAATTGCATGAAACAACAATCAAATCACCGGGCATTTGTCTTGCACTTACTGCAGATAAGACAAATTTAGCCCTTAGAGGCGACTGTGAATTAACCGCTTCTACTGGTAATTCCATGCTTTGTAAGCAAATTTCATTGAGTCAAATTGATCCGGCTTTAGCTACTTCTTTGAAGGTTAATGGTAATCTTTTGATTGCTACATCCGAAAAGGATATTCTTTCAGGTAAGAACTTATTGAAAGTTACCGGAAAGATTGTCGGTATTACTGTAGATGAATTCAATAAGTATCTCAAGGGCGTATTTACAGTATCGTTTAATGCTAACGAAGGTGTTGTAAACGAATCAAGCAAGACAGTTGTTTATGGTTCAACCTACGGTTCATTACCAACTCCGACAAGAGATTACTATACCTTCGATGGTTGGTATACAGCTAAAGATGGTGGTGACAAAATTACAGAATCATCTGTGTTTAACTCTGCTGAGAACATCACATTGTATGCTCATTGGACAAAGAATCCTACTTCCGATTGGGTGCTTGAATCTGCACTTCCTGAAGGTGCAAGCGTTGTAGATCAAAAATGGACATATGATCTTACATCTAAAACTTCTTCAAGTTCGTCAAGTATGTCCGGTTGGACTAAGTACGATACTAAGAGAACCGGTTGGGGCGGTACACAAGGTCCTGTATATTCAAATCCAAGCAATGGTTCAAGAAATGTTTGGAGTGAACAGTATGAGACGGGCAGAACACATCACTATGTGTATTATCATTATGCAAACTCAGCTTTCACAAGTTTTAGTTATGCACAGAGCAATACATATTGTAATTATAGAGAGTATGATGTCACATCTGCTTTGACATACCACAAGGATTACAGCGGACATGCAGGATATAGATATTATCATAATGGCACAAATTATTATATTGTTTGGCTGTCCAGAGAATATGATGATGTTTCATACGGCACACGCTGGTATTATCAAGAGCCGGTATATACTTATTACTACAAGAAAACTGAAGCTAAGGAGTCATCAACAGAAGTTAAAGCTTCCGATTCTATCAGCAATGTTCAAAAGTATGTTAAGTATATAAACAAGTAAATCAATAGCTTAGGCTGGAGCAGCAATGCTCCAGCCTTTTTTCGTTTGAAAGCTTTTTTCCTGTCAATAGTTCGCTTTTTGTGACAATTGCTATTTATTTGTTGATACTTGCTCGGTGTCCGGCAGAATTTTATATTTACAATTGATGAATTTATAAATCTGTTTATGCAAAAAGCGTAAATGAATTAGAAGAAAAAATGCAATGTGTTTTAGTCAACAATATAGACAAACCTATTACATTTATAGAACCGATGTTCTAATTTTTGTAGGATTATCAGCTAGAAATGATGAGCTTGTACTTAAATATTGAATTTTTGGTACCGAGATAGTTTTTTATATTGTTTATCCATCAAAAATGAAAAGGTAGCCATCAAAAGGATTACTTATCTGACAAGTTTATATGGTGGAAAGTACGCTCCCTACTGATAACAGAAACTTCAGAGGGCAGACAAACAAATTGACTTTCTGTCTGCTTTTTGATATAATTAGGTTAGTTATTGCTAACTTGATTGTATCATACTTATAAACGGATAAACGAACTTTTTTCAACATTTATCAAGATTCACGGCTGCTGTTTGAAATAGAAAACTACCGGGGGCGAAGATGTGGCGACGACGCTTTTTCATGAAGCCGGCGGGCTTCCCTCTCCACAGCAGATGGACGAGCGAGGAATACCTGCGTTTCCTGCGGCAAAACGGCTGGACGGTGCGGCAAAGCGCTGTGCTGAAAGCCTCGTTCCCTCTGACCTATGCCGAGTGTGTAAAATTGGAGGTGTAATATGTCATTCTTTGAAAATACCCGCAAGCCCGTAGGCTTTGGCGGGAAAATCATGGTCGCCATGATGAACCTGGGGCACAGCGCCGTGGCACGGTGGGGACTTCGCTTTTTAGAGCTTACTCCGGACGCTAAGGTGCTGGACTGTGGTTGCGGCGGCGGTGCGAACATCAAGAGACTTCTAAAAAAATGTCCGCAGGGCATCGTGAAGGGCATCGACTATTCGCCTGTCAGCGTGGAGAAATCCAAAAAGGTCAACGAAGCCGCCATCGCGGAGGGTCGCT